>Ga0210385_10000507_pt1 | contig 27535 bp, 28 predicted proteins | sample IncBWH26OmetaG_FD_160107 | JGI IMG/M metagenome (GOLD analysis project Ga0210385, IMG submission 160107) | Forest soil microbial communities from Barre Woods Harvard Forest LTER site, Petersham, Massachusetts, United States - Inc-BW-H-26-O ...
CTCCCGCACCGCGGCCTGCGCCGTGCGGGGCCGGAAGACAGCCTTGGCCAGCGGCTCGAAGATGGCGGCCTGGTCCTTCGACTCGTGCAGCGCCCCGCGCATGACACCGGGGCGGGCGGTCGTCGTCGGTATCTCGCTGGCAATGAGCAGCACGGGCGAGTTCGACGCGGCGGCCTCGCCGAACGCTCCCGCCGCGTTCGCAGCGCCCGGCCCGGTGGTGGTGAGCGCGACGCCGAGGCCGCCGGTCGCGCGGGCCATGCCGTCGGCGGCGTAGACCGTGGTCTGCTCGTGCCTGACCCCCATAATCTGCGGGATGCCCGGTCCCTCGCAGCGCCAGAACGCCAGGTTGTGCACGCCGGGGAGACCGAAGACGGTGTTCACCCCGGACGCCTTGACCATGCGCAGGACCGCCTCGGCGACCGAGGTCTCCTGATTCACCGCGGCTCCGTTCGGGGATGGATGGCCTTGATCGCGACCGGGAGGCGTCATCCCGCCAGTCCCGCGGGAACGAAGGCCGGACCGGCGGTGAGCGGGTGCGCGTGCAGGTAGTCCTCGTCGACCTCGACGGCCAGGCCCGCGCCCTCCCGGGCGCGCACGAACCCGTCGCTGTCCACCTGGTAGGGCGCGTCGCACAGCTCGTCGCGCAGCCCGTTGCCGCGGGCCAGTTCCGCTTCGAACCACTCGGCGTTCGGCAGCGCCGACATCAGGTGCAGGGTGGCCGACATGCTGATGCCGGTGATGGAGGAATGGGGGCAGAAGGGGAGGTGGCTGGCCGAGCCCATCGCGGCGATGCGCATCATCTCCGTGATGCCGCCGGTCTTGGACACGTCGGGCTGCAGGATCCGGACCGACCCCTCGTCGAGCAGGCGCTGGAACTCGAAGCGGGTGAAGTGATTCTCGCCCGCGGCGAGCGGCACGGACGTGAGCTGCTTCAGGTCCCGGTAGGAGCGGTAGGCGTAGGGGGTGAACGGCTCCTCGAACCAGCCGACCCGGTAGCGTTCGAGCTCGGGCACGACCTGCGCGGCCTGCGCCATCGTGTACTGGGCGTTCGCGTCGACGAAGATCTCCAGGTCCGGGCCGAACGTCTCGCGCACCAGCGCGATGCGGGCGACGTCCGCCGCCACCCCCTGGCCGATGCGCAGCTTCACCGCCCGGTAGCCCGACTCGACCATGCCCCTCGCCTCTTCCACCAGCGACTCGGGGCTCTGGAAGCCCAGGGAGACGCCGCCCGCGTAGACCGGGATGGGACGGAGCTGGCCGCCGAGCAGCTGGTACAGCGGCCAGCCGGCCGCCTTGCCGCGGATGTCCCACAGGGCCATGTCGATGCCGCTCAGCGCCGTGACGCTGGCCGACCCCATGCCGTGGGTAGCGAGCTGGTTGACGTAGACGCGCTGCCACGCCAGCGTTGTCGCGGACGCGTCCATCCCGACCAGCAGGTCACGCATCGTCGTGTTGATGAGCGTTTCCATGGCCCGCGGGGAGCGGGCGTGGTGCGCCTCGCCCCAGCCGATGAGCCCGCCCTCCGTCGTCACCTTGACGACGACCGCCTCGCGCTTCACGACCAGGCCGAGCCCCATCGCGACCGGCTCCTTGAGGTCGGCCGAGCAGGCGAACGCTTCGATACTGCGTATCGTGAGGTCACTCACTGCAAACTCCTTGGTGGTAAGACGGCCCGCTACGCGGTCGGGGCGGCCCTGAGCGCGGGGAAGATCGCGCCGACGTCGTCCAGCGCGTCGATGCCGCTGAGCACTTGGAGTGCCTCGCGGGCACCGGAGTCGCCCAGGACGCGCGGCGTGCTTGACAGGAACTTGGCGGTGATGTCGTCGCTGGTCGCCGGGCGTTTCGGGTGACCGCGCGGGTAGTCCGCCGACCGCGACCAGGTCGAGCCGTCGGTCAGCACGGCGTCGATCCTGGCGGGCACGGTGGCCGGCCAGGCGGCGGTCATGCCCTTGTCCTCGGCGACGCTGATGCGCTGCATGAACGCGCGGATGTCGGGGCTGCGCAGGTGCGCGTCGTCGAAGCTCTGCGGCGAGACGGCGCCGTCGAACATGGCCACGGTCAGCAGGTACGGCAGGCTGTGGTCGGCGGTCTCCCGGGTGCGGGGATCCCACTTGCTCGGGTCGTTGCCGATCTCGTCGAAGGCATTCCAGTACGTGGACACGTGCACGGACTCGATGTCGGCGGGCGAGAACTCGGCGCGCAGCTGGAGCATGAGCTCGACCGCGACGTGCGAGTTGTATTCCGCCGGTATCAGCTTGATCGAGGAGGACGTGAGCACCCAGGGCTCCGCCGGCCCGAACGGCGCCACGGTGAACGGGCCGGTCGCCTGTTCCCAGAGGCCGTGCTTGCCCTCGATGGCCCGCTCGGGGCCGGTCATCCCCTCGGCCGCGAGCATGGCGGAGAAGATGCCGAGCCTGCTCGAGGACGCGGTCGCGCACCCCTTCCACATGGAGAGCGCCCCGGCCCGGGATGACCGCGCCGGGATGCCCGCGGTGACCACGAGCGAGATGGCCTCGGCGGTCTGCTGCTCGGTCAGGCCGAGCAGCGCGGCGGCGCCGCACGCCGCGCCGAGGCCCACGAGCACGCCCTGGTCCCAGCCGCGCTCGCGGACGGACAGCTGCTTCGAAATGACGCCGAAGCCCTCGTACGCGCACACGATCGCGGTCACCAGCCGGGTGCCCGGGGCGTGCTCGGCCTCGGCGAGGGCGAGCAGCCCCGGGATCATGTCGCTGGGATGCCCCGGCGACGCGTTCGTGTACGTGTCGTTGTAGTCGAGGTAACGGGCCATCGCGGCGTTGACGAACCCGGCCAGCTCAACCGACGCCGGCGTGTTCCAGCCGATGACGTGCGCCACCCGGCCGCTCGGCGCGCCCTCGCGCAGCGCGAGCCGGCGGCCCGCCGACGCCGGCGGGCTGTCGTAGGCGGCGACCGCGCACCCGATCGTGTCGATGATGCGAAGCCTGGTCGCGGTGGTCAGCTCGCCGGGCAGGGGGTCGTGCGCCAGCGAGTGGGACATCTTTGCGATTGCCATGGTCGAGTCGTCAGCCACGTCCGTGTCTCCTGTGAGTACCTTCGGGGAGTTTTCCTGGCGGCCGCGGCTACGGCGTGCCGGCCGGGAAGGTCGGCAGCTTCACCGGCGCGTTCAGCCCCGGCACCTTGAAGCTCTTGGCCGCCTTCTGTATCGCGGCCGCGTTGAACTTGTTGGCGTAGGAGACGACCGAGTTCGAGTAGGTCGAGGACACGTTGACGGCCTGCGGGTTGCCGCCGACGAAGGAGAGGGCGGCGTCGACGTTCTCCTTGCTGACCGTGCCGAGCGGCTCGGAGCCGTCGTTGAACAGCCGGGCCCGCAGCACCACGGAGATCTCGATGGCGGCGATCTGCTCGTTCAGCGGCTCGCCGGCCGGCGCGGTGGTCGGGTACGACTCCAGGTACTGGTAGGCCGCGGCGGTCGGGTTCGCCAGGGTGTAGACGCTCGCCTCCGAGATCGCGCGGGCGAGCTCGGCCGCCTCCTGCCGGTGGTTGTCCCAGATGCTGTCGTTGGCCACCATGATCTGGCCGCCGACGTCGGGGGCGTTGCTCGGCAGCGGCAGGAAGCGCAGCGGGATGTTGGAGCCGAGGATCTGGCCGAATCCGGTGTCCGAGTAGGCCAGGGCCGCGATCTTGCCGGTCTGCAGCGCGCGCCCGGACTGCGCGCCGATCCCGGTGGCGATCCAGTGGATGTTCTGGGCACCCGCCGCGGCGAGGAGCTTCTGGCCCACGAGGTAGTCGCTCTGGCTGAAGGACACGGTCCCGATGGTCTTGCCGCTCAGCTGCGACATCGAGGTGACACTGCTGCTCGGGTTGACCGCGATCCCGTACTTGAACGGGTAGGTGAACTCGTAGAAGCCCGTGCCGTGCAGGTTCTGGTGCTGGGCGTAGACGCTGCCGAAGAACGTGTCGGCGTAGGTCGCGAAGTCGATCTTGCCGGTCGCCAGGGCACTCTGCATGGCCTGCACCGAGCCGAAGTTGACGATGTTGACCTGCAGGCCCTGCTGCGCGAAGTACCCCAGTCGGGAGGCGATGAGGTAGTTGACCCCTTGCGGGGAGAACCCGGCGTTAGGCGTGCCGATCGTGACCGTGGTCAGGTTCGCGCCGCCGCCCCCCGATGCCGCGTTGCTGCCGCTCGACCCGCAGGCGGACAGGAGCATGGTGCCAGCGGCGGCGCAGACGGCCGCGATTGTCGTGATCCGGAGGAATCTCGGTCTGAATTTCATGGTGCTCTAGCTGCCTCTCAGCTCTGGGAGACTTGACGCGGGAGAAGGGGGCGCGCCGTGCGCCTGAGCGACGGGCCGGAGGCGCCTTTACCGCGCCGGCGGGCCTTGCCGCGGTCCCACCAGGCGAGCCGCGCGTGTGCGAGCGCGACCAGCTTGTTGAGGACGAATCCGATGACGGCCAGGACGATGAGCAGGGCGAAGATGCCGGCCGTGTCCGACACGGTGCCGAACTGCGCGATCATCACGCCCAGGCCGGCCTGTGCGCCGAGGACCTCGGCGACGACCACGCCGAGCAGCGAGTAGACGATCGCGAGCTCGAGGCCGACGAAGATGTTGGGCAGCGCCGACGGCCAGCGCACGAAGCGCAGCTCGCGCCAGCGGCCCACGCCCAGTGACCGCACGAGGTTGATGCGGTCCTCGCTGATGTCGCTGACGCCCTGCAGGGTGTTCACGATCACCGGGAACACCGCCAGCATGAACCCGATGATGACCTTGGAGATGCTGCCGTAGCCGATCCACGCCACGATGAGCGGCACCAGCGCGGCCTTGGGCATGCTCTGCATGGCGACGATGTACGGCATCGCTACCTGCCGGATGAACTGGAACTCGCCCATGGCGATGCCGAGGGCGACGCCGATCACCGCGCCGAGCAGGAAGCCGTAGAGCGTGCCGAGGACGGTGCTCCAGAAATTGCCCCACATGCTGGAGGGCCCGAGGCCCAGCAGGCTCTTCAGCGCGGTCCACACCTGCGGGATGCGGGGGAGCACGTAGCTCGGCAGGTTCGTGAAGACCAGGACGAGCTCCCACGCCACGATGACGAGGGGGCGGCCAGGATGAGGTAGAGCACGCTGACCAGCTGCGGCCGGACGGCGCGCAGTACCTGCCGGGGCGGACGGCGGGCGGACGGCAAGACGGCGGTCATGATCGGTGCTCCTCACTCAGCAGCCTGCGGATCTCCGTGCCGATGGCGTCGGGGTCGGCGTACGCCTCCTCGAGCACCCGCGGCTTGGGGGCCGACAGGGTGAACTCGGCCAGCAGGCGGCCGGGGCGCGCCGACATCACCAGCACGCGGTCCGACAGGAACAGGGCCTCGGGAATGCTGTGCGTTACGAACAGCGCGGGTACCCGGTGCTGCAGCAGCACGTCCTGCAGTTCCATGGCGAGCCGGTCGCGGGTCAGCGCATCAATCGACGCAAACGGCTCGTCCATTAGCAGCAGCTTCGGCTCATGCAGCAGTGCGCGGCAGATCGCCACCCGCTGCTGCATGCCGCCGGATAGCTCGCTCGGGTACTGGTTCTCGAAACCCGCCAGGCCGACGGAGGCGAGCAGGTCCCGTGCCCTGCTCACCGACGGCTTCTTCGGCAGGCCGAGCGCGCGGGCGGGAAGGGTGGTGTTCTGCAGTACGGTGAGCCACGGGAGCAGGGTCGCCGACTGGAACACGAACCCGACGTCCGGCTGCGGGCCGTCGATCCGTGCCCCGGAGCGGGACAGCGTGCCCTCGCTGGCGGTGCCAATGCCGGCCACCAGCCGCAGCAGCGTGCTCTTACCGCAGCCGGACGGGCCGACGATGCCCACGAACTCGCCCGGGGCGACGTGCATGTTCAGCCGGTCGAGCGCGAGCACCTCCGACCCGTCCCTGGCCGGGTAGCGCATCACCACGTCCCGTGCCTCGATCGCGTTCTGCGCGGCCCCGGCCGTCGCCCCGGCCTGGGCAGTGCCGTACGAACGACGCGAGACTGAGCGATGGCCGGTGAATAGGCGCGCGGGGGTCATGGCATGCTCCGCGGTCCGGGTCCGGTCCGTCGTGGACAGATTCCCCTGTGCGGGTGAATCCTCATCGATTCGTCCTCTCGTTGGTACGGACACCCGTAAACCAAGCTCTCGTTCTGCGCAGTTAGCGCAGAATCGAGGAGATGTTGCCGATGATTCTGCCTCTTGGTGATCGAAACACGCAAGACCCAATTCACTTATTGCGCGTTTCGCGCATCGAGGCGTAATGTGGCAGCACTTGACCCGGCGTCGCGGCGGGCGGTGGCAAAGGACGGGAGATGGTCACGTGGCCGGATTGATCGACGTGCTCGCCGACGACCTGACCGGCGCCGCCGACACCGCCGCGGCGTTCGTCCGGCCGAACCGGCCGGTCCGCCTGTCGCTGAACCCGGACGCAGGCGGGGAAAGCGCCGCGAACACCGGGGAACCGGGCGGGGACCGCCCGGCCCGGGCCGGCGGCCTCGTCCGGGCGGTCGACCTCGACGTGCGGAACGCGCCCGACGGGGCCGGCGTCAGCGCGGTCTACGCGGCGCTCGCCGCCCGGCTGCGCGATGTCGAGCACGTCTACGTGAAGATCGATTCCACCCTGCGCGGGCACGTGAAGGCCGCCGTCGCGGGGGTCTGCAGCGGGCTCCCGGGGCACCTGGTGATCTGCGCGCCGGCCTTTCCCGCGGTCGGCCGCACGGTGCGCGACGGCGTGCCGCTGGTTCACGGTGTCGAGCTGCGGCACAGCGACGTCTGGCGCGTGGAGCCGGGACAGGCGCCGCTAACCCTGCTCGAGGTCCTGCCCGAGGTGCCGCGGGCCTGCCTGCCGGTGGACGTGATCCGCGGCAGCCGGATCGTGGAAGCGCTCTCCCGCGCGGCCGACGCCCGCCAGCTCGTGATCTGCGATGCGGCCGACGACAACGACCTGCGGCTGCTCGCCCGGGCGGCGGTGGCCATGGGCCGGCCCGTGCTCTGGATCGGTTCCGCGGGCCTGGCCAGGGCCCTGGCCGCGGAGCTGCTGGGGGAGGCGCCCCCGCCGGTCGGCGCCGGGCACCTGCACCTGCTTGCCCGCTGGCGACGGTTTCTCGCGGTGATGGGAAGCGCGTCGCCCGTCGCCCGCTGCCAGGCCGAAGCGCTGGCAGCCGCCGGGGCCACGTGGATCGCCGTGCCCTGCGACGTGCTGCTCGGCGGCGAAGGCGCCGGGCTGCGCTCGGTGTCGGCCGGCATCGCGTCGGCCGCCCGGCCGCACAACGTCGTGGTCTCGGTGACGGACGCCTGCGCCGACGCAGCGGACCGCTGGCTGCGGCCGTCGTCGCCGTCGGAGCAGGCGCGCATGGCGGACTCGCTCGGCCGTGTCGTCGCCCCGGCCATGGAGTGCACCGAGCTGGCCGTCCTTACCGGCGGTGCCACCGCCCGGGCGGTGCTGCGGGCCTGTTCCGTCAGCTCGCTCGATGTCGTTCAGGAAATTCGCCCGGGCATCGTCATGTCGATCCCGCGCGACGCGCGCACGCCCCGTGTCATCACCAAGGCAGGGGCCTTCGGGAGCGAGCGCGTGCTCGTCGAATTGCTGTATAAGTAGCCGCAGATAGGAGCACGATGAGCACCAAGCCGGTCATCGGCGTCACCATGGGCGATGCTGCAGGCATCGGGCCGGAGATCATTGTGAAGGCGCTGGCCCGCCCCGAACTGGCCGCCATGTGCAACGTCGTCGTCATCGGGGACTTGGCGCGGCTGGCAGAGGCAGCCCGTATCTGCGGCGTCGCGCTGAACGCCAAAACGATCGAGAACCCGCTGGACGCGACCGGACAGGACACCGCGTGCGTCATCGACGTCGGCGGAATCCCGGCCGGGCTGCCGTTCGGCGAGCTTTCCGCCGCCGCGGGCGACGCCGCCTACCAGTACATTGCCCGGGCCGCCAGGCTCGCGGTCGACGGCGAGATCGACGCCATCTGCACGGCCCCGCTTAACAAGGAAGCGCTGCATGCCGCCGGGCACCATTATCCTGGGCACACCGAGCTGCTGGCAGAGCTGACCGGGGTGCCGGAGGTATCGATGCTGCTGAGCAGCGAGCGCCTTAAGGTAATTCACGTCACCACGCACGTGGGGCTCATCGACGCGGTGAAGATGATCAACAGCGGTCTCGTCTTGCGCACGATAAGGCGCGGGCACCGCACGCTGACCGATTCCGGAATCACGCATCCGCGGATCGCGGTTTGCGGAATCAACCCGCACGCTGGAGAGAACGGCCTATTCGGCCAAGGGGAAGAAGAGGAAAAGATCGTGCCCGCAGTAAACCAGGCGGTGGCCGAGGGCATAGACGCCCGCGGGCCGCTGCCAGCCGACACGGCGTTCTTCCGGGCCGGCCGGGGGGACTTCGACCTCGTGGTCGCCATGTACCACGACCAGGGCCACGCCCCCGTGAAGGTGCTCGGCCTCGACGTGGGCGTCAACGTGACCGCGGGCCTGCCGGTCGTGCGCACCTCGGTTGACCACGGCACCGCCTTCGACATAGCCGGCACCGGGACGGCGGACGAGGCGAGCCTCGTCGAGGCACTCCGCCAGGCCATCAAGCTGGCGCCGCGCCGCGCCGCGCAGCGACGGGACGCGGCACAGCGGTGAGCCCCCGGCGGGCTGACCGCGGTCGCGAGATCCAGGATCTGCTGGCGGCGCACGGCGAGGTGCGGGTTGAGGAACTGGGCCGGATGCTTAACGTCACCGCCTCCACGATCCGCCGTGACCTCGCCAAGCTCACCAGGGAGGGCAACGTCGCGCGGACGTACGGCGGCGCGGTGATCGCCTCGGCGGAGGCGAAGGAGTCCACGCTTTACCAGCGATCGCACCACGCCCGCGCGGCGAAGAACGCGATCGGCCGCTGGGCGGCGGCGCAGATCCGCACCGGCGAGACGGCCATCCTGGACGCGGGCACCACGGTGGGCAGCCTCGCGCACCACCTCCGCGGGCGCGACCGGATCACCGTGATCACCAACTCGATCACCTCGATCAACGAACTCGCCGACGCGGACGACATCGAGGTGATCAGCCTCGGCGGCAAGCTCCGGCACAGCAGCCAGAGCTTTGTCGGCCCGCTGGCCGACCTGACGCTGGGCCGGGTCACGGCCGACCGCGCCTTCCTCGGCGCGGACGGCCTGCACGCGGCCCACGGCATCTGCGAGGCCAGCCCGGACCAGACCCGTACCAAGGAACTGATCATGGAGCGTGCGCGCGACGTCTACGTCCTAGCCGACAGCAGCAAGCTGGGGCAGCAGCCCTTTCACGCCTGGGCGCCGGTGCGCGAGCCGTGGACCCTGGTGACCGACGACAGCGCGACCGACGAGCAGCTTGAGCCGTTCCGCGCGCTCGCCCACGTCGACGTCGTCGTCGTGTCGAGCACCGTCAACATCCGCGCGACGGTCAACGGGCTGGACGGCGAGATGCAGTTCGACCCCGGAGCAGCCGGAACGGAGGCCGGCGATCCCGGATGACCGGCCTCCGCGCTCACCCGCGCAGGCCACAGGCCCGGCCCGACTCCGGTTACCAGCAGAAAGGCAAGCAGATGACCAAGGTGGCAGTGCTGCACACGAGCCTCGTCTTCATCTCGGTTGACCCGGTCATTACCGACCTGCTCAAGGAGGAACTCTCCGGCGCGGAGGTCGCGCACTTCGTGGACTCGGATGTGCTGAGCACCGTGATCCGCGAGGGATCGGTATCGGAGGCAAGCGCCAGCCGGATGATCCACCTGGCCAAGGCGGCGGAGGCGGCCGGCGCCGACGTCATCCTCTCCGCCTGCTCATCGCTGGGCCCGGCGGTGGACCTCGCCGCCGCGCAGGTCGGCGTGCCGATCGTCAAGATCGACTCGGCCATGGCGGCGGCCGCCGCCCGGGCGGGCGACCGGATCGGCGTCCTGGCCACCGTGCCCACCACGCTGGGCCCGACCGCCGAGCTCGTCCGGCAGAAGGGGACGGAGGCCGGCCGGGACGTGTCGATCGAGACCCGGCTGGCCGAGGGCGCGTTCGACGCGCTGATGTCCGGGGACCGGGCCGGGCACGACGAGACGGTCCTCGCCGCCGCGCGGGACCTGGCCACGCGGGTCGATGTCATCGTGCTCGCCCAGGCATCCATGTGGCGCATGACCGAGGCCCTCGAGGCGGCTACCGGGAAGCCAGTCCTGTCGAGCCCCCGGCTCGGGGTCGAGGACGTCGCCCAGAAGATCTCCTCGCTGGCCGGGCACTGAAGGCGGGTGGTTGCAGATGACCGAACTTGACGGTTGCGTCGCCCTCGTTACCGGCGGGAGCAGCGGGATCGGCGCGGAGACGGCACGCCGCCTGCACGGCCGCGGCTGCGCGGTGGTGGTGAACGCGCGGTCGGCGGACGGCCCGGGACACGACGTCGCGGCGCAGACCGGCGGAACGTTCATCCCCGCCGACGTCGCCGACCCCGACCAGGCCCGGTCGCTGGTGGACGCCGTCGTCGACCGGCACGGGCGGCTGGACATCCTCGTCAACAGCGCCGGTGCGACCCGGCTGGTCGCCCACGACGACCTCGACGCGGCGACGCCGGAGATATGGCAGGAGCTCTACGCGGTCAACGTCATCGCGCCGTGGGTGCTGACCGCCGCCGCCCGTAAGTGGCTGGACCGGTCGCCTTACGGGGTCGTCGTCAACGTCGGTTCCCTCGCGGGCATCAAGCCGAGCGGCTCTTCCATCCCCTACGGGGCCAGCAAGGCCGCGCTGCACCAGCAGACCCGGATGCTGGCGAAGGCACTGGCCCCCGGCATCCGGGTCAACGCCGTGGCCCCGAGCATCGCCGACACGCCCTGGACGCAGGGAATGGCGGACGCGCGCACCGCGGCGGCACAGGAGATCCCGCTGGGCCGGATGGCCACGGCGGCCGACGTCGCCGACGTCATCCTGACCCAGGTCACCTCGACCTACATCACCGGCGCGGTCTGGCGGGTGGACGGCGGGTCCGGCCTCATCGGCTGACGCTCGGTGGAAGCGCCCGGCCCGCTGGCAGGTCGGACAATCCGCGCATATCTCGGCGTCGTCTCCGGGCGGCATGAGATCGGGGATCGTTAGGAGGGCTATGTCCCTCCTAACGATCCCTCATCTCCAAAATCCCGGGCGGTAGCGGGCGCGTCAGCAGCAGTCGTCGCCGTGCCAGGACCGGAGGCCCTCCCAGGCCGCGGCGGCGGCGATGGCCAGGCCGGCGATCGGGTCCGCCCACCAGGTACCGGGCCAGGCGGCGGTGACCGCCAGCCCGGCCAGGACGGCGGCGGCCTGGGCGGCACAGAGGTAGTTCTGAGTGCCTTCCGCCGCGGTCGCGGCCGAGTCGAGCCGGGCCCCGAGCTTGTGCTTGGCCCATCCGAGCAGCGGCATCACCGCCAGCGCGACGGCGGCCAGGGCGATCCCGGCGGCCGACGCGCTGGCGTGGTGGCCACGGGCCAGGTCCCAGGCTGACTCGGCGGCGATGCAGGGGGCGAGGAGCCAGAAGGTGACCGCGACGCCGCGCTGGGCGCGGCGCTCGGCTGTCTCCGAGAGGGCGCGGGCTCCGCTGAACCGCCAGATGACGATGATGCTGGCGAGCCCCTCGACCGCGCTGCCGAGGGCCCACCCGGTCAGGGCGGCCGACCCGGTCGCCAGCCCCTGCCACAGCCCGACGGCGCCCTCGGTGCACATCCACCCGAGGCTGGCCCAGGCCAGCCACCGCGCCGCACGGGCCGCGGTCCGCCAGCTGGCGTCTGGGCGGGTGGAGGGCGCGCGCGTCCGGCAGGCCGGGCACGGCGGGCCGCCCGGCGGGCAGCAGTCATCCTGCGTGACCGAAGGTGCGGGCTGGCGGGCGGCCGTCACGCCTCGTCTCCAGCGCAGCACTCCGGTGCGCAGCAGTCCTTGCTCCAGACCGGGCACACGACGACGGCGTTGCCGGTGGCGGCGAGCACGGTCTCGGCGGCGGACAGCATGTCCGCGAGCGCGGGCTGGGCGAGGCGGAAGACCGAGGCGCGGCCCTCGGGCTCGGATGTCACCAGGCCGCAGTCACGCAGGCAGGCCAGGTGCTTGGACACCGTGGACTGCGCCAGCCCCAGCCCGGAGACCAGGTCCGTCACCCGCGCGGGGCCAGTGGCCAGGCGGCGCACGATCATCAGCCGCGCGGGATCGCCGAGCGACCGGAACAGCGCGGCGGCGGGCGAGAGTTCCACTCGCTCGATTTCGACATCAGGCGCTGTCATCGTCATATGACGATAATAGCTCCCGCTGACGGGTTATAGCTACGCCGTCGTGGCATTCGCATCGGATTAGATGTATCTTTTCTGATGTGATGGCTTTCGACCTCATCGTGCTTGGCCGCCAGCTGTCCCGGATCGGCGAAACGGTCATGCGCGGCCAGGCGCCGCCCGCCCAGCCGACCAGCGCGGGCCTGGTGCTAGCCGACGTCTTCGCCCACCCGGGCAGCTCCATCAGCGAGATCACCGCCCGCACCGGCATGCCGCAGAGCAACGTGTCCGAGGCGGTCGCCCGGCTGCGGGAGCAGGGCACCGTCGAATCGATTCCCGACCCCGCCGACCGGCGCCGGACGCTGGTGCGCGTCAGCGCCCAGCACCCGCGCGGGGTCATGCGCGCCGCCCTGGTGCCGGCGGACGCCGCCCTGGCCGACGCGCTCGGCGACCTTAGCCCGGACGAGGCGGCCGGCCTTATCCAGACGCTGGAAACTGTTGCCGCCCGGCTCCGCCCGGACAAGCCCGGGCCGATCCTGGATCAGCTCAACCGCGCCCGCAGCCACCCGGCCGGGGAATGACGGAGGCGACCATGTTTATCCTCGCGCTCGGCTGGCTCGCCCAGTACCGGAAAGGCTGGGTAGTCCTGGCCACCGGAACCGCGCTCATCGCCAGCGGGATCGGCATCTTCCTGGCTGGCTTCGCCAGCCACCAGCCGCTGATCACCCGGGTCGGCGTGCTCGTCACCCTCGTGGCCCTGATCTTCGCCGCGCTCGCGGTCCGGGCCCGCCGCTCCCGGGCGAGCTGAACGCCGGGCCCCCGATGCCCGGCGCAACCCCCGGTTCGCGCGCCACTAACGCAGACGGTGTCCAACCGGGTGGTCTGATCTGGATGATCATAGGAGCATGATCAACGAGCAACGATCCCCGGCCGGCACCGGAGTAGCCGGCACGCCGCTGACCGAGCGCCTCGGTTCGACTCTCCCGGCCGACGCCGAGTCGGCCACCCTCATCGGCCGCGTGTTTGACCCGGAGGCCGGCGGGCCCAGCGTGGTCGTGGTTCGCGGTGACCGCCTGGCCGACATCAGCGAGGACGCCGCGACCGTGTCCATGCTGCTGGAACGGCCCGACCCGCTCGCGGTTGCCCGCGGGGCCGGGTCGGCGCGCTCATGGCCGCTGCGCGACGTCCTGGCGGCGACGGCGGCCGGCGGCGCGGGCCCCCGGCTGCTCGCGCCGATCGACCTGCAGGTGATCAAGGCGGCCGGCGTCACCTACGTGGACTCCATGCTGGAGCGGGTGATCGAGGAACGGGCCCACGGGGAACCGGGCCGGGCGGCCGCGCTGCGCGAGCAGCTGGGCAAGGTCATCGGGGGTGCCATCTCCTCCGTTCGCCCGGGCTCGCCGGAAGCGGCCAGGGTCAAGGAGGCGCTGGTCGCGGAGGGGCTGTGGTCGCAGTACCTGGAGGTCGGCATCGGCCCCACGCCGGAGCTGTTCACCAAGGCCCCGGTACTGTCCGCGGTCGGCACCGGGGTTCCCATCGGAGTTCTGGCCGCGTCCGAGTGGAACAACCCTGAGCCCGAACTCGTCCTGGTGGCGGACTCGGCCGGGAGGCCCCGGGGCGCGGCCCTCGGCAATGACGTGAACCTCCGCGATCTAGAGGGCCGGAGCGCCCTGCTGCTCGGCGAGGCCAAGGACAACAACGGGTCCTGCGCGGTCGGGCCGTTCGTGCGCCTGTTTGACGAGCGGTACACGCTGGACGACGCCAGGAACACGGAGATCGAACTGCGGATCACCGGGCCGGATGACGGCTTCGAGCTGCGCGGCACGAATTCGGTCAGCCGGATCAGCCGCTCGCTCGAGGAACTCCTCGGGCACGTGTGCGGCTCGCACCACCAGTACCCGGACGGATTCGTCCTGTTCACCGGGACACTGTTCGCGCCGACGCGGGACCGGGGCGCGCCCGGGCAGGGGTTTACCCACCGCCCGGGTGACGTGGTGTCAATTTCCGCGCCGGCGCTCGGCAGCCTCGTGAACGTGGTGACCACCGCGGAAGCCGCACCCCCGTGGAAGAGCGGTATCGCCGCGCTGTTCGCCAGCCTCGCGCGCCGGGGCCTGCTGCAGCGCCTCGAAGCGCCAGGGCGCGAGGCATGACGCCGCGCATGGTGGTCAGCGCCTCGGCCAGGCGAGCCGGGCTCAGTGGGCTGCGCACACCGGCCGGTAGTGGGTTACGTCGGGGGACCAGGCCTTGCCGGTGTGCGAGTCGTGCTGCTCATTCGGGTCGAGCCCGTCGTAGCTCCAGTCGGTGGCCGGCTCGCCGCACAGGGCGCACGGGGTGATCTCCGCCTTCCTGACTGCGATGCCGTCGCCCTCGGTCCGCCGGACCCGGATCCAGATCATGATCACCAGCACGGCAAGGTGGATCACCGAGACGAGAATGACGATCAGGGTCAGGTTGCTGTTCATTTGGCTCTCCTGTTCTGCCCGGCGCAACCCGCGCCTGCAACGAATACGCGCGGCCGCACGGCGCGGCCAGCCTCGCTGGGCCCGGCTTCGCCCGGGCACAGGGTGTCCACCGGGATCTCTGCGCACTCTTTCCGGTGGCCGGGGCGTGCTAGACGCTGTCCTTCGCGGGGGCGGGCAGGGGCATGACGTCCGCCCGGCGGGCGGCGCGGTTGAGTGCCGTGAGGCCCCCGTGCAGCTCCTCGAGCTCGCCCAGGCTCATGCCGAGCTTCGCCACCACCGTGGGCGGGACGTTCAGCGCCCGCTGGCGCAGGGCCCGGCCCTTGCCGGTCAAGTCGATGCGCAGCTGCCGCTCATCCTGCGGGTCGCGGGCCCTGGTGACCAGGTCGGCGCCTTCCAGCCGCTTCAGCATCGGTGACAGCGTCGGGCCGTCCAGCTGGAGCATCTCGATGAGTTCCTTCACCGCCAGCGGGGACTTCCCCCACAGCGCCAGCATCACCAGGTACTGCGGGTGGGTCAGTCCCATCGGCTCCAGGATCGGCCGGTAGACGCTCAGCACGCTGCGCGCCGCGATCGACAGGGCGAAGCACACCTGCCGCTCGAGGGCCAGCGGGTCGCCCAGTATCTCCGGCAGTCCTGCTCGGCTGCCCGTGTCCGCGATGGTCTCCATGGTGCCCAATCATCGTCAGATTGATGTTCGCTCTAACGGTTAGAACACTATCAGTTAGTGCGTTAATTAATCAACCGGCCCTAAGGCCGGGAAGGTGTCCTGAGCATCACATTGACGGTTTGTTGACCTGTCATTTAACCCCGGCCCGTATGCTGCGCTCCGGGCCCAGCATCCCCACGAAACCGCCTAAAGCGTGAGGCCAAGCCGTTAGGGCCGTCACGCAGGGACCAGGAGTCACCGATGGTAAGTGTCCGCTCAGTCACGGTCGACGCGCCTGGTGGCGTGCTTGCCATTACTGAAGGACCCCGGCCCGAACCCGGATACGGGCAGGTCCGTCTGGCGGTGGAGGCTAGCGGCATCTGCCACTCGGACGTGGCCCTGGTAGGGGGGCACCTCCCGGGGCTCGCGTTCCCCCTGACCCCGGGCCACGAGATCGCGGGCCGCATCGACGCCGTGGGCGAAGGCGTTCAGGGCTGGGCGGCAGGCGACCGGGTCGCCGTCGGCTGGTACGGGGGACATTGCACCAGCTGCGATGCGTGCCGCCGCGGTGACTTCGTCCACTGCGCCAACGGCCAGATCACCGGCGTGTCCTACCCGGGCGGCTACTCCGACAGCGTGATCGTTCCGGCAACCGCGCTCGCCCGCATCCCGGAAGGGATGAGCGCCGAGCAGGCGGCGCCGATGGCATGCGCCGGCGTAACCACCTACGGGGCGTTGCGTAGCAGCAAGGCTCGCCCCGGTGACCGTGTCGCCGTCCTCGGGCTAGGCGGGCTGGGGCACCTCGGCGTGCAGTTCGCCGCGAAGATGGGTTTCGACACGGTGGTGATCGCGCGCGGCCAGGAGAAGGCGGAACTGGCGGTCGCCCTCGGGGCCAGGCACTACATCGACGCCACGGCGGGCGACGTGGCCGGACACCTCCGGGCGCTCGGCGGCGCGCGAGTCGTCCTGGCCACGGCATCCAGCGCACCGGCAATGACGGAAACCCTTGAGGGCCTCACGCCGAACGGGGAACTGATCGTCCTCGGCTTTTCCCCCGAGCCCCTTAACATCCCGGCCTTCCCGCTGATAGTGCAAGCCCGCACTGTGCGCGGCTACCCGGCCGGCCCGGCCGCGGACATCGAGGACACCATGGCCTTCGCCCACCTGACCGGGGTGCGGGCGATGACGGAGACCCTTCCGCTGACGGAGGCGGCTAAGGGCTACGAGCGGATGATGGCAAACGAGGCCAGGTTTCGCGTGGTACTCACCATGTAGCTGCTCGCCGGACCAGCCTTACGGTGAGACCGGGCCGGCGGCGTACCCTCAGCCGCCGGAACCCGGTACCCTAGCAGGGATTCGGCCCCGCGCAGGGGCCGGGACGAGCCAGGGTGCATGGCTCAGCGGCGGCGCACCCGCCTCGACGAAGGAGGCCGGGCGCGGCGAAGCTGATCTTGCGCCGATAAAATCGAATAACTGTGCGGCCCGCGCTAAAGAGTACACAAATGGGTTCCGGAGGGGCTCCCTCTTTAGCGGGAAGAAAGTTCATGGGTGGTTAGCTCAGCGGCAGAGCAGCCGGTTTACACCCGGCAGGTCACTGGTTCAAATCCAGTACCGCCCACGGGGACAAGAAACGAGCCCGCGAGGTGTGCTATCACCTCGCGGGCTCTGCTGGTCACTTGGGTGATCGCCATGCCCGGATCGCCGCCTGGACGGCCGTTCCGGCCGACGCCCGCTCCGCCGGAGGATCCCGCGGAACCATGCGGTGGCGGGCTGAGGGGCGGCGGAGCCCCGCCCTCACCTTGCCGTCTTTTATTGACATTTATCTAAAGAGGCGCAATTAGTGCGCAACCAATCATATGGGGCGACTTTTCGATTTATCGGCAGAGCAATCGATTAATCACTAGGGTTTACTGCGACGGTCCCACACTCGCGCCCTGAGGACGCCCATGACAGCAGCTAGCCCGTTCACCGGGAACCCGACCGAACGGAGCCGGTCAGCGCACGCCGTGCCGCGCTCGCAGGCCTCCTATCTGAGTTCGGCCGTTCTCCCGGCGGGAGTTATCACCGTGATCTGCGTGGTGGCCGCCGCGATCGCGCTGCTGGCGCACCCGACGGCCCACGTGCTGGGCGCGGTACTGGTCGGCGTTACCTGCGGCACCGTGCTGCTGCTGGTGGTGGCGGTCGTCGCGGCGCGCGCCGCGGGCCGTCGGGCGGCCGCCGAGCTGCTGATGGCCCGGCAGATCACGCAGCGCGGTCAGGCGGAGCTGCAGCAGATGGTCGACCGGCTGATGCGGGGTGAGCGCACTGCGCCGATCGCCCCCGCGCCGGCCCGCGTCACCGACGGAGACCCCTTCCGCGTGCTCGCCAGCGAGATCGAGCAGGCGCAGTACCAGGCATCGCAGGGAGTGCTGCGGGTCGCCAACAAGGTGTTCGGCCGGATCGCGGACCAGCGGGTCGAGATCTTCGTCAACCTCGCCCGGCGGATGCAGTCGCTGGTTCATCGTGAGATCCAGATGCTGGACGACCTGGAGGCGCAGGTGGAGGACCCCGATCTCCTTAAGGGGCTGTTCACGGTGGACCACCTGGCCACCCGGCTGCGCCGTCAATCGGAGTCCCTCGCCGTGCTGGGGGGCTCATCCTCCCGGCGGCAGTGGAGCAGGCAGGTGACCATGCACGAGGTGCTGCGCGCGGCCGTCGCCGAAGTCGAGCAGTACTCCCGGGTCAAGGTCGTGCCCCCGGTGGAAGGCGTGCTCAATCCCGCCGCGGTCACCGACGTCATCCACCTCATCGCCGAGCTGGTAGAGAATGCCACCAAGTTCTCCGCGCCGCACACGATCGCGCTGCTGCGGGCGCAGCAGGTAGCGGCCGGCGTCGCGATCGAGGTCGAGGACCGGGGGCTCGGCATGCTGCCCGCCGACCAGCAGCGGATGAACGACCTGCTGGCCGACCCGACCCGGATGGACGTGGACGAGCTGCTCCGCGACGGCCGCATCGGCCTGTACGTGGTCGCCACCCTGGCCCGCCGCCACGGCATCAGGGTGCAGCTGCAGAGCAACATCTACGGCGGCACCCAGGCGGCCGTGGTGCTCCCGAAGGCGCTGCTTGACCCGACGGACGACCGCGCGCTGGCCGCCCCGGCACCAGGCGACCGCGAATCCGTGCCGCGGCTCGCCACCGTGCCGGCCGGCGTGCCGACCTTCGCCTCGCCTGCCACCGGCAGGGCGGCCGGCGAGCAGGGACGATCGGCGCTGCCGGTCACGCCGGTGTCGGGCACGCCGAGTTCGCCACCCCCGTGGACGGTGGCCGACGGCGGGCCCGCCGCCGCACCGCAGCCCGCGGCCCGGCCGCCGCTGCCTAAGCGGCAGGGGCACGCCACCGTTGTCCCGCCGGCGCAAGACCGCCCCAGCGGCAGCCGCGGCGGAGCGTCAAGTACCGAGCCGGCCCCTGACCAGATGACCGGCCTCATGGCGGACTTCCTGCGGGGCGTCCGGTCCGCTGCGGACGAGGATTCCCCCGCAGGGGACTGAAGACACCGCGCAACTGGCACATCTTTCATAAGGAGATCCACCAACCATGGTGAGCGATGTCACCTCGGCCCATGAGTCAGACCTCGGCTGGCTACTGCGCGGCCTCGTGGAGCACGTCCCGCACACCCGCAGCGCCGTGCTGCTGTCCGCCGACGGCCTGGCGATCGCCGCCCACGGCCTCGGGCCGGACCCGGCCGACCAGCTGGCCGCCATCGCCTCGGGCCTGTTCTCGCTGGCGCGGACCGCCGCCGTGCGGTTTGGCGGCAGCGACGGGGTGCGGCAGGTGGTCGCCGAGCTCGACGACACGCTGATGTTCGTCTCCTCGGCGGGGTACGGCTCGGTACTCACGGTGCTCGCGGACCGTGAGACCGATGCCGGGGTGCTCGGCTATGAGATGTCACAGCTGGTCAAGAGCGTGCGGCCGTTCCTGGCCACGCCGGCCAGGCAGTCCGCGGGCGGGCAGCGCACGGGGCAGTGACATGAATCGGGGGAACGACGGGGGCGATCGATGACCGCACCGGGCGATGACGTGTGGCTGGACGGCGACGCTGGCAGGCTGGTGCGCCCGTACGCGGTGGCCAACGGCCGCACGAGCGGCAGCCTGAAGCTCGACCTGATGTCCATGGTGGTGGCGACCGGATCCGCCTCCTACAGCAACCTGGAGCCCGACCATGTGCAGGCGCTGGCGCTGTGCATGCGGCCGGTCTCCGTCGCCGAGATCGCGGCCCGGCTGCGGCTGCCGGCCGCGGTGACCAAGGTCCTGCTGTCCGACCTAGCCGACTGCGGCGCGGTGCGCACGGGACCGTCACGTCCGGCGTCTGACACCTCCAACCGAGTCCTCCTGGAGCGACTACTCGATGGCCTACAACGACGGCTCTGACCAGCCGCTCCCCTCCTCGGTCAAGCTCCTGGTGGCGGGGGGGTTCGGGGTCGGCAAGACCACCTTCATCGGCTCGGTGAGCGAGATCGAGCCGCTCACCACCGAGGAGCTCATCACCGCGGCCAGCATCGGCATCGATGACCTCGATGGCCTGGCCGGCAAGACCACGACCACCGTCGCCTTTGACTTCGGCCGGATCAGCCTCAGCCCCGAGCTCGTTCTCTACCTGTTCGGCACGCCGGGACAGGACCGCTTCTGGTTCATGTGGGACGAACTGTCCACCGGGGCGCTCGGGGCGGTGGTGCTCGCCGACACGCGCCGGCTGGAGGCCAGCTTCAGCGCGGTCGACTTCTTCGAGAGCCGGGGGACCAAGTTCATCGTCGCGGTCAACGAGTTCGACCAGGCGTTCCGCTACGAGCCGGACGAGGTCCGGGCCGCGCTCGACCTGAAGCCGCACGTGCCGGTCATCTTGTGCGACGCCCGGCAGCCGAGGGCGGCCACGTCGGTGCTCGTCGCCCTGATCAAGCACCTGCTTGCGAACGCCGCGACCCCGAGCCTGACATAGCCCCGGTCCTTAACCCCGCAGATATGGAGTCCTGGATGATGATTGACCAGCCCGAGCACATGTTCACCCCGGTCGACGAGGAAGCGCCCCGCCGCGTGGCGCGCCTGCGGGAACTGGGGCTCGGTGACCGGCCCGAGCCCGAGTTCGACGACTTCGCCCGCATGCTGGCGACCACGACCAAGGCCCCGCTGGCGATGGTGAACTTCGTCGGCGAGGACCGCCAGTATTTCGCCGGGCTGCACGCACCCGCCCTCATCCCGGGTGGCCCCGGCGCGGTGGCGGCGGCCGACGACCCGGCCCGCGTGATGACCAAGCAGCAGGGCTGGTGCCCGCACGTGGTGGTGCGCAGGCTGCCGCTCGTGCTTGACGACGTGTGCGACTACCCGAGGTTCGCCGGCAACCCGGTCGTGGACGAGTTCGGCATCCGCTCGTACCTCGGCGCGCCGCTGATCGACCGCACCGGCACCACCCTCGGCACGATCTGCATCGTGGACCTAGAGCCCCGGCCGTGGGGCAGGCCGGGGCTCGAGTTCATCAAGGCGAGTGCGGCCAAGATGGTGGAACTGATCCACGAGCGTGAGAACCGGATGAGTTAGTCCCCGGCCCCTCAACTACGCCTCCGGGGCCTCGGGGCGGCTTAAGGCTCACGCCAGGCCGACGAGCTGTTCCCCGATCTCCGCCGCGGAGGCGGCGGAGACCTCGGCGAACCGCTGCGACCAGGAGCCCTTCGCAGTGCCGAGCGCGGTTTCGCCGAGCCGCAGCAGCTGGATGTCGGACGTGCCGGCGGGGGCGAAGATGTGGAACGCGTCCCGCAGGTACCGCTCGATCGGCCGGTCGGTGAACAGGCCTGCCGCGCTGTGGATCTCCATCGCGTTGCGCGCCGAGTCAAGCGCGTACTCGACGTTGACCAGCTTGGCGTTGATGAGCTCGTCGTCGCAGGCCGCGCCGCTGTCCAGCAGATGAGCGGCGTGGTAGGCGGCCAGTCGCGCCGTCATCAGCCGGGACTGCATCTGGCCGATCTTCAGCTTGAGCGACGGCATCTCGGCGATCGCCTTGCCGTGCCGCTGACGGGCGCTGGCGAATGCCACCGTCTCGTCGAGGATGGCCTGGTGGATGCCGAGCGACACGGCGGTGAGGTTCGCCCGCCCGTACAGCACGCTCGAGCTGTACGCGACGGCGAGCCCGTCGCCCTCGGCGCCGAGCCGGTTGGCGGCGGGCACCCGGCAGCCGGAGAAGATCAGCTCGCCGAAGCTGAACCCGTGCAGCCCCATGGCCTGCTTGTGCGGGGCGAGCGCCAGGCCGGGCCGGTCGGACTCCACCAGGAACGCCGACAGTCCCCGCGATCCGCTGCCGGTGCGGAGCACGACGCCGTGCAGGTCACCGACGTGGCTGTTGCCGATGTAGACCTTGCGGCCGTTCAGGATGTAGTCGTCGCCGTCGCGTTCCGCGGTGGCCTCCATGCCGAGGACAAAGCCCCCCGAGTCGGGCTCGGTAACCGCGATTGTCGGCAGGCAGTCGCCGTTTGCGATGGCGGGCAGCCAATTATTCTTTTGAGTTTCGCTGCCGAAGTGGAGAATTTTCGCGACGCCCAGTTGGGAGGCCTGCACCATGGCGCCCATAGCGCCGCTGACCCGTGAAAGTTCCTCAATAATAATCGTTTTGGCAACATGGCCAAGTCCCATCCCGCCATATTCCCGCCCGATGGTGACGCCGATCCAGCCCTGCCGCGCGATCAGCCGTGACAGTGCGTACTGGACGGTCTTGGCGGCCTCCATTTCCGCGATGAGTGGCCGGACTCTCGACTCCGAGAATTCGCGGACCTCCTGCCTTAGCCGGTCATGACGGTCCGTAGTGAAGTAGCTGGTCACGATGCCCTCCTGGCATGCCGGACGGTTCCGCGCGGTGAGGGGACGTGCGGTGCCGTCCGGCCAGTGAAACTACGACATCAATACTTATTCGCTTTCCACGGAAAACTCAAGATCCACATTGTTAAATATCGAAGTCGCCGTGGCCGCGAACCGGTGGCTGGTATTGTGCGGAAGGTCACATGCGCGGGAGCATTCAGCCTGACTGCCTGTGGGAACGTCTGCTGTCAAGTCATCCGCGTCGTGAGTCTTGCCACGTGTAATTCAAATTATTTCTCATGCGTCCCAGTATTCTCAATCGTCTCAAGGATGCCCGGGAATCCCGATTTACGGCCAGGGCACCACCGGAAACGTGGGGTCTTGACGGCACGGCCTCCCGGTCGGCCCCGAGCTGCGGGCCGCAGTTGCTAACGCTGGGTAGGGGTCGTCGCTGGCACGGTCGTGCTGGCCATTTCGATGGTGTGCGGAGAGCCGGCGGTAGCCAGGCTGGGAGCGGGGCCATCGGCCGGCTCGTTACCGTAGCGGTGGCGGAACGGCCCGGGTAATGATTGTGAAGGGAGACCCCTTTGTTCAAAGGTCATGCCTGGAAGGCTGTCCGCTTCGGTGAACCAATGGACGTCGTGCGGCTGCAGGAACTCAGCTGGCCGGACCCGGCGCCGGGGCGGGTGCTGGTGCGCGTGCGCACGGCCGGGGCGGGGCTGCCGGACCTCCTGATGACAAGGGGCCAATTCCCGCTACTGGGCAAGCCGCCGATCGGGCTCGGGGAAGAGGTGGCCGGGGACGTGGTCGCGGTGCCCGCGGGCTCCCGGTTCGAGGTCGGGACGAGGATCATGGGCATCACCGACTTCCTGCTGGGCTGGGGCGGTTACGCGGATTACGCCTACGTGCGCGAGCAGTCGGCCGCGCGCGTCCCCGCGGCGCTGTCGGACGAGCAGGCGGGGGGATTCCCTATCGGGTTCCGCACGGCCTACGCGGGGCTGGTCGAGCGCACGTCGCTCGCCGCCGGCGAGGTTCTCCTCGTCCTGGGGGCGGCGGGCAGCGCGGGATCGGCCGCGGTGCAGCTGGGCAAGGCGCTCGGGGCCACCGTGATCGCGGTGGCCGGCAGCGCGGAGCGGGCCGCGTTCACGGTGCGCTCCGGTGCCGACCACGCGATCAACTACAAGACCGCTGACCTCCCGGGCGAGATCGCGGAGCTGACCGGGGGCCACGGCGTCGACCTGGTCTACGACCCCGTGGGCGGCGACCTCGCGGCGGCGGCGATCCGCGGCCTGGCCAGGAACGGCCGCATCGCCATCGTGGGCCTGGCGAGCGGCGCCACCGTCCAGCTCAGCTCGCGCGACCTGCTGACCCGGAACTACAGTGCCGTCGGCGTGCTGGCCAGCGGGTACACGCCCGAGGAGGACGCCGCCGCGTGGGGCGCGCTCGAGGACCTGGCCGGCCGCATGGCGATCACCACCCCGGTCGGGACGGTTTACGAGTTCGGCGACGTCCCGGCCATGATCGGGCAGCAGGCCGCGCCGCCCGCAGGGAAGTCAGTGGTCCGCGTCTCCTGATCCGGCGCCTTCCGGCCGGCGGAGGATGCCGTACCACCAGGTGCTGGCCAGTTCGCGGGCGGCGGACTCATCGCCGCTGCCGTCGTCGGTGGCGACGTGCCGGACGATGAACCGGTGGCCGCCCAGGACGTTGAGGCGGCTGGCGATCGCGGCGTCGATGCTCGCCGGGGAACGGCCGGCCTGTTGCTCGGCGACCAGGATCCGCCGGGCGTTGGCGACGAACTGGCTGAGCCGGGAGTCCCAGTACTCGGCGACGAGCGCGTCGTAGGCGGAGACTTCGTCGAGCGCGGCCAGCACCGGGGCGTGCTGCCGGTAGATCGCGATGACCTCGCGGAATAGCTTGATGAAGCCGTCCAGGCCGCCGTCGGGGCCGTCCGGCGCCCAGGTCGTGACGGCGGCCAGGGAGGCGCCGACGATCGTGTCGGCGAGCCGGGTGAGCAGGTGTGACTTGTCCGGGAAGTGGCCGTAAAGGGTGGAGCGGGCGACCCCGGCTTCGGCCGCGATGCGCTGGAGGCCCAGTTCGGTGAAGCTCGCCCCGGCGGCCAGCAGCCGTTCGGTGGTTGCCAGGATCCGTTGCTCGGCGGGGGACCGCGAGCTGGTGCGCGCAGTGCGCCGGGTGATCGATGGCATGCCCCCGATCCTAATGAAGCGGCGGTTCCCGCGGGCACGGCGGTGCTGCGCATCTTGATGGTGTGCGCCGGGACGACGGCAGCCACGCTTGAGGAGAGGACCGCAGCGGCTGGCAGACCGGTCCGTGAGTTGAGGAAGTGAACGCCCGTGTCCCTGAACGACTGGGAGGATCAAGCCCTCAGGGCCATCTCGGCTGAGCTCTCCTGCTCGGCCCCCGAGCTCGCGTCGCGCCTGTCGCTGTTCAACCGGCTGGCCTCGGGCGAGCAGCTGCCGGAGCACCTGCGGGCCGCGGCGCCCCGCGGCTCCTGGCGGCACCGCGCCCGGCCGCGGCGGGCCGCCCGGCCCGGGCTCGGCAGCCGGGAACGCGGTGCCCGCGCCCGCTTCGTGCTGGCGCGGACGTGGCTGTCCCGCCCGGTCGTCGCCGTCGTGCTCGCGGGGACGTTCGTCGTCCTCGTCACCCTCGGCGTCGCGCTGGGCGCAACCGGCCATTCGTCCGCGGGCACTGCTCATACCGCCGGCACCGCCGGCCGCTGCTCGCTGCCGTTTCCGGCGGTGTGCGGCGGCAAATAGCAGCGAGCCGACGCGGTCGCTAGGTGTTGGCGCGGACCGGGAGCGAGCTCAGGCCGTGCATGAGGGTGCTCTCCCGCCAGTGCAACGCGCCGGGGTCGCCGTCCAGGGCGAGACCCGGGAAGCGGTCCAGCAACTGGCCGATCGCGATCTGCCCTTCCAGCCGGGCCAGCGGGGCGCCGACGCAGTGGTGGATACCGTGCCCGAAGGCGACGTGGCCGGCGTCCTGGCGGGTGATGTCGAACCGGTCGGGGTCGGTAAAGCGGTTGCCGTCGCGGTTGGCAGCGAGCAGCGAGACGTGGACGAGCTGGTCGGCCGGGATCTCGGTCTTCCCGGCATCGACCGGCTCGGTGGTGTAACGCAAGGTGGCGACGTGCACCGGGCCGTCAAAGCGCAGGATTTCCTCGATCGCGCCAGGCAGGAGCGACGGGTCAGACCGTAGCAGCGCGAGCTGCGCCGGGTGGCGCAACAGCGCGAGGACGCCGTTGGCGATCAGGTTGACGGTGGTTTCGAAGCCAGCGGTAAGCAGCAGGAAGGCCATGTTGAGGGTCTCGCCGGGCGAGAGCGTACTGCCTTCGTCGGACACCTGAACCAGCACCGACAGCAGGTCGTCGGCGGGGTTCTTGCGCTTGTCGTCGATAAGCGCCGTGAGGTAACCGGTCAGCTGGCGGCCGGCTGTCGCGAGCTCCTCCGGCGTCGAGGTGGTGACGAACGTCTGGGTCCAGGCCCGGAAGTCGTCCCGGTCGGCGAGGGGCACGCCGAGGAGCTCGCAGATCACGATGATCGGCAACGGCAGGGCGTACGCCTCGAGCAGGTCAACCGCGGCACCCGCGCTGATCTCATCGAGCAACTGGCCGGCGGCGCGCTCGATCCGCGGGCGTAGCCGCTCCACCGCCCGGGTGGTAAACGCCTTGTTCACCAGCCGGCGGAGCCTGGTGTGATCCGGCGGGTCGGACATGAGCATGTTGACCGACAGCGGTGACCCGTAAGCGCGCGCCTGGCCGGGGGGGAACAGGCTGATCGCGTGCGTGACGTCCTTGCTCACCCGGGGATCGGCGAGCAGGCGCCGGGCGTCCTCGTAGGAGGTGACGAGCCATCCCGGCCACCCATTGGGCAGGGTCACCGGGCACGCGGGCCCACCGGGCCGCATGCGGCGGTACAGCGCGTGGGGGTCTTGCCGGAACTCCTCACCGAGCTGGACTGGTGCCGGGTCTGTGGCTTCGTTCATCGTTGGCGGATCTCCTTCCGGTGGCCTGCTTGCGGCTAAGCCAGCTTGGCCACGTTTCCTCCGGCGCGCACCGCTAAGGCTGATAATCGTCGCGGTGGCTGCGGGCAGGACACTGCTGACCTTCTTGACGGTGTGCGGCGGGCCGGCGGTCGGCAGGCTTGGCTGGAGGACCCGAGTGGCTAGACACGGCCGGGCGGGCCTGCTGCGGAAATTCTCTGGGGGAATTTATTGATGCCACCAAAGCTGAGGTTTGCCGTTCTCGGGCCGGTGCGCGCATGGCGCGGTGACACCGAGCTAGACCTGGGGGCACCGCAGCAGCGGGCCGTGCTCGCGATGCTGCTCCTGGCCGAAGGGCGCCAGGTCGCGCTGGACGAGCTGGTCGGCGGCCTGTGGGACGGTGACCTGCCGCAGGCCGCCGTCGGGACCGTGCGAACCTACGTGTCCCGCCTGCGCCGCCGCCTGGAGGCGCCGGGGCAGGACGGCACGGACGAGATCATCAGGACCGCGGACGCCGGGTACGCCATCGCGGGGCGACCCGGCGAGTTCGACCTGGAAACCTTCCAGCGCCTAACCCGGGACGCGCGGGCCGGGGACGAGGGCCAGCAGCAGGCCGCGACCCTGCTGCGCGAGGCGCTCAGCCTGCGGCGGGGGGCGCCGCTGGCCGGCCTTCCCGGCCCCTTCGCCGAGGCACAGCGGACGCGGATCTCCGAGCTGCTGATGGCGGCGACCGAAGAGCGCCTCGCGCTCGACATCGAGCTTGGCGCGCACGTGGCAGCGGTCCCGGAACTGCAGACCCTGCTGTCCAGCCACCCCATGCGGGAACAGCTCAGCGAGCTGCTGATGCTGGCGCTGTACCGGTCCGGCCGCCAGGCCGAGGCCCTGGCGGTGTTCGACCGCACGCGCCGCCGGCTCGCGGAAGACCTCGGCATCGATCCCGGCCCGGCGATGCGGCAGATGCACCTGCGCATCCTGCAGAACGACGAGAGCCTGGCCGCGCCCCTGCAGCCGCCGCGGCGGCTGAACGCCGGGCCCGCCGCGCTGCCGCCGGCGCAGCTACCCGCCGACCTGGGATCCTTCGCGGGCAGGGACCGTGAGCTCGCCCTGCTGGCCTCGCTGCCGGACGCCGCGCAGTCCGGGGCCGGCCTGGTCATCGCCGCGATCGACGGCATGGCCGGCATCGGCAAAACAGCCCTGGCGGTGCACTGGGCGCACCAGGTGGCCGACCGCTTCCCCGACGGCCAGCTGTACGCGAACCTCCGCGGATTCGACCCGGCCGGGCGGGTGACTCCGCCCGGCGAGGTGCTCCGCGGCTTCCTCGACGCGCTCGGCGCGACACCCCGGCCGATCCCCGATGACCTGGACGCACAGGCCAGCCTGCTGCGGAGCCTGCTCAACG
>Ga0210385_10000508_pt1 | contig 27486 bp, 18 predicted proteins | sample IncBWH26OmetaG_FD_160107 | JGI IMG/M metagenome (GOLD analysis project Ga0210385, IMG submission 160107) | Forest soil microbial communities from Barre Woods Harvard Forest LTER site, Petersham, Massachusetts, United States - Inc-BW-H-26-O ...
TGCTCCACTTCACTTCTCTGCCGGGCCGCTTAGGCATGGGTGATCTCGGCCCCTGCGCCTATGAATTCGCAGACTTCCTCTTTGCCGCCGGACTGAAGTTGTGGCAAGTACTGCCGCTGAATCCAACCGGATATGGCAATTCACCCTACCAGTGTTTCTCCGCTTTTGCCGGCAACCCCCTGTTGGTGAGTCTCGAGCGCTTGGGCGATCGGGGTCTGCTCCAATCGTCGGATTTGAACCGGGCTCAGTCGCCTGCTTTTCCCGAAGACTTCGTCGACTACGGGCCGGTGATCGAATACAGGATGGCGGCTTTACGCCGGGCAGCTCAGGTTTTCTTCGCCGACGGTTCCCGCACCGATCATGCGGCGTTCGAGCAGTTTTGCGAAAGCGCCGGTCCATGGCTCGACGACTACGCGCTCTTCATGGCCTGTAAAGATGCACATGGCGGCGCGATCTGGACCTCATGGGACGCACAGATTAGGAAGCGAGACGCGCATGCCGTGAGCGAGTGGTCGAGGAGACTGGCACCCGAATTGAACGCTTACAAGTATTGGCAATTTGAGTTCTTCCAGCAGTGGAAGCATCTCAAGACTTATTGCCAGCAGCGCGGCATAAGTTTCATGGGCGATGTTCCCATCTATGTCGCGCACGACAGCGTAGATGTCTGGTCTCATCCAGAGCTGTTCTACCTAGACGATCAAGGGCGCCCGACTGTGGTTTCAGGCGTGCCACCGGATTACTTCAGCGCCACCGGACAGCTTTGGGGAAATCCTATCTATCGCTGGGACTTGCTTGCCGCCAGCGGGTACGAGTGGTGGATCGAGCGCTTTCGCGCCTCGCTTGCGCTTTTCGATATGGTTCGACTCGATCATTTCCGCGGCTTTGAATCTTACTGGGAGGTTCCCGCCGGCGAAACGACTGCCATTCACGGGCGCTGGATCAAAGGACCGGGAGAGGAGTTTCTGTCGGCACTGCAGAACGCATTTGGCGGACTGCCGATTGTCGCCGAGAATCTCGGTGTGATCACCCCGCCGGTGGAGAAACTGCGGCAGCAGTTCGGTCTGCCCGGCATGAGTCTTCTACAATTCGCCTTCGGCACCGATCCGCAGGGACCATCGTTTCGTCCGCATAATTACAGCCGCAACCTGGTTGTCTACACTGGCGGTCACGACAACGACACGACGGTGGGCTGGTGGTCCAGTTCGGGCGCGGGAGACAGCACACGCACTTTAGAAGAGGTCCGCAAAGAACACGACTTCGCGCGTACATATCTCAACTTCCGTGATGATTCCGAAATCAACTGGGTCATGATCCGGGCAGTGCTGGCTTCGGTCGCTGATGTTGCTGTTGTCCCGTTGCAGGATGTGCTGGGTTTGGGGAGCGCAGCGCGCATGAATCTTCCCGGCACGGTCAGTGGAAACTGGAAATGGCGTTATCGTTCGGGGGCACTGAACGGTGAGTTGAGCGCGCGACTTCGGTCCCTTGTCACCCTGTACGACCGGTAGGAAGAATTGTCGCTAGGGAGATTCCCCGAAGGGGATCAATTCTGAATGGAACGATCTCCGACTTGGCGGTCGGCCGCAGCGGGATTCTACTGTCGTCACTTCATTTAAACTTAGATAGTTGCCCAACTTTTTCAGGGAACTCTGAAATTGGTTATTGACACGGGAGGAAGCGGTTTGTCACTAAGCGGAGATGCGCTTTGGTACAAGGACGCGATCATCTACCAGGTCCACGTCCGTACTTTCTACGACAGCAACGGAGATGGCATCGGCGATTTTCAAGGGCTGGAGGCGAAACTCGACCATCTTCAGGAACTGGGGGTTAACGCGCTATGGCTCATGCCATTCTTTCCCTCTCCTCTGCGCGATGATGGTTACGACATTGCGGATTACAGGGACGTCCATTCCAGCTATGGGAGCTTGGAGGATTTCCGGAAGTTTCTGGGATCAGCCCACGATCGGGGGATACGGGTCATCATCGAAATGGTGCTGAATCACACCTCCGATCAGCATCCATGGTTTCAAGAATCGCGAAGTTCGCAGGATAACCCGCGGCGCGATTGGTACGTTTGGAGCGATGCCGACACGCGCTATAAGGGAGTCCGCATCATTTTTCTCGACACAGAAACGTCGAACTGGGCATGGGACCCGATTTCGAAATCCTTCTATTGGCATCGCTTCTTTAGTCACCAGCCTGACCTCAACTACGATAATCCGGCTGTCCGGGAACAGATGTGGGAGGTGATGAAGTTCTGGCTGGAGATGGGGGTCGACGCCTTTCGCCTGGACGCCGTGCCATACCTGGTGGAACGAGAGGGCACAAATTGTGAGAACTTGCCAGAGACGCACGCGGTGCTGAAGGATGTGCGGCGGAGACTCGATGAAGAATTCCCGGGTAGGATGCTTCTGGCGGAAGCCAATCAGTGGCCCACCGATCTTCGCCCCTATTTCGGGGACGGAGATGAACTCCACATGGCGTTTCACTTTCCATTGATGCCCAGGATGTTCATGGGGCTGAAGTTGGAAGACCGCAAGCCGATCACTGAAATTCTGCAACAGACACCGGAAATCCCGGCCCCATGCCAATGGACGCTGTTCCTGCGCAACCATGACGAGCTGACCCTGGAAATGGTGACCGACATGGAACGCGATTACATGTACGACTCGTACGCGTTAAGCAAGACGATGCGGCTGAACCTCGGAATTCGGAGGCGGCTCGCTCCCTTGCTGGACAACGACCGCAGGCGCATTGAGTTAATGAATGGAATGCTGATGTCCTTACCGGGCACTCCCGTCATCTATTACGGAGATGAAATCGGAATGGGCGACAACATCAATTTAGGCGACCGGAACGGGGTGAGGACTCCGATGCAGTGGAACGGGGGAACGAACGGCGGCTTTTCCAACGCGGCCCCGGAGCATCTGTATGCCCCGCTCATCCAGGATCCGGTGTACGGTTATCCGGCAGTGAACGTGTTGAGGCAAAAAACGAGCGAACATTCGCTCTTCAATTGGATGCGAGACATCATACCGGTGCGCAAATCGAGCGCGGTTTTTGGGCGGGGGTCGATTGAGTTTCTCTATCCCGCCAATCATCGGATACTGGCGTATATCCGGGGGTTGGGAAACGAGGTTGTGCTGGTGGTCAACAACCTTTCGAGCAGCGCGCAAGCAGTCGAGCTGGATTTACGGCGCTACAAGGGAAGTATTCCTATCGAAATGTTTGGCAAGAATATGTTTCCGCGCGTGGGCGAACTGCCCTATCTGCTCACGATGGGGCCCTACCAGTTTTACTGGTTTCGGCTGCGACGATTCTAAGCGAATGTGGATAGTGAAACGAAGTCCCACGATGCGCGCGGGCACGGCGCACGCGGTGGCACTTCGAACGGAGATGAGGATTGGCGGAGGATAGCTTTCTTACGGATGATTTTCTTCGCCAGCTGATCAACGTCGGCGAAGTAGATATCCTGGTGGGCTTGCCCACCCATAATAACGCCAAGACGGTTGGCGCGATCGTCAACGCGATTGAGAATGGCATCCTGCGCGGGTTTCCGCGAGAGCGAGCCGTAATCATTAACGCTGACGGTGGGTCGCGGGATGGCACTCCCGAACTGGTCACGGGCATCTCTATCGATGATGTGCGCCGAGTCTCCAATCCGTATGCGCTGCGCACGTTGCACTCAATCAGCACGAAGTCTGGGAACAACTCCGCGAGCGGGTCGGCGCTGCGGACAATTCTTGCCGCCGCCGAATTGCTCCGCGCCAAGGCCTGTGTAGTCATGTCGCCCAAGTCGGTGAACATAGAACCCGAATGGGTCTCGAAGTTTCTGCGTCCCATTTATAACGACGGCTTCGATCTGGTGACTCCAACCTATCGCAGACATAGGTTTGAAGGGCTTCTCATAACGAATTTGCTGTACCCGATGACCCGCGCACTATACGGGTTAAGAATTCGCGAGCCATATTCGCCTGAGTTCGGATTCTCGGGCCGTTTCGGATGTCAATTCCTGGGGCAGAATGCCTGGAACGATGGAAGCGACGGGGCTAGCGTCGAACTCCGCTTGACCCTGGCAGCGATCACCGGAAAATGCCGCATCTGCCAGTCGTTTCTTGGAGAAAAGGAGCACATCGAGCGCAGTCCCGCGGACCTGGTTCCGGCACTGCGACAAACCGCGGGCACCTTATTCTCTGCACTGGGACCAGACTTTCCTGTCTGGAGCCAAGTGACCGGTTCCCTGACGGCCCCTACCACCGGGGCCGACCACGAAGTGCTTCTGGATCCACTGCGAGTGAATCGGAAACGATTGCGAGAGATGTTCTCGACCGGAGTTGCCGAGTTGGAATCCGTCTTTCAGTCAATTCTTTCCGCCGACACTCTGGCGGAACTCCAGCGCATCGCGCGCGTGGGAGAAGAGGAGTTTCATTACCCCGCAGAATTATGGGTCAGGACGGTTTACGAGTTTGCCAGCTCGTATCAGAAATCGGTGATCAGCCGGGATCATATCATCCAGGCATTGGCGCCACTTTTCCGGGGCAGAGCCTTTACGTTCCTGATGGAGAACCGCAACGCTTCCGGGGAAAAGGTCGAGAACAATATCGAAGATTTGTGCCTTGAGTTCGAGCGATTGAAACCGTATCTGCTGCAGTTGTGGAAATCAGGAGAGTGAGGCAACTATGCGGGAAATGATTATCAGCGAACTGAATCAGGCGCTGCACGATATTGCCAGAGGTTTCGCACACTTCCTTCCCCGGTTCATCGTGATGCTGATTCTAGTATTTGCGAGCTGGGTGATCGCGCGGGTGGTAAAAGCGGTTCTGCGCAGCATTCTGAGGGTGATCAAGTTCGACAAGCTTTCAGAAAACGCAGGCGCTTCGCAGTTGCTCACCAAGGCAGCTTTGCCTTCGGCAACGGAACTGTTGAGCCGGTTCGTCTTCTGGGTGACCTGGCTCGGGTTCATTTTACTGGGCGTGCGCGTGCTCGGGATCCTGGGCATGGAAGAGCAAATCGCAAGATTCTTTCTGTTTCTGCCGCGTCTGTTCGGAGCGCTGTTCATTCTGTTTTTCGGACTGCTGGCAGCCAGCTTCTTTTCTCGCGCCGCTTTGTTGGCTGCGGTGAATGCGAATGTGCCTTCACCACGGGTTTTGAGCCTGGCGCTTCGCGGCATCATTATTGTTTTCGTATTGTCGATCGCCTTTGAGGAACTCGGCCTGGCAGAACAGACCATGCTGGTTGCCTTTGGAATTGCTTTCGGAGCCCTGATGCTCGGCTTGGCCATCGCATTCGGCATGGGGGGCAGAGACTTGGCCAAGCGTTTTCTGGAGAAGAAGTTCGTTCGTGAGAAGAAAGAGGAGAACGAAGACGAACTCTCACCCCTCTAGTGTCGAAAATACCAACCGGCCGCGCCTTGCGGTACGATGAAATTTGCTCCCTGCTTCATTTGGGTGGCGAGTGTCATGCGATTATTCAGCATCCGGCTCATTGTTTTTCTCATCGTGGGCATCACGGTGGTGTCGCTCTCGTCCTCGTATTACGATGCGTTTCGTGAGAAGCGCGCCCTCAGGCGCGATCTCGAGCGACGTGCCGAAGTATTGGGCGAAAGCCTCGCGGGAAATGTGGAACGCGACCTGGAGAATGATTCGCTGCAGAATTTGCAGCATGTCGTGGAACACTACGGGAACCGCGAGCATCTCTCGGGACTGGCAATCTACGGCCGGCAGGGCGATTTACTGGCCGTTACACCGGAGCTTAAATCCACGCTAACTACCATTCCCTCTGTAATGTCCCAGGCGTTCCGTGACAACCACGGAGTAGGCGCGTTTGAACGAGTGGATGATGCGTCCGTGCACATGTACGGTCTACCACTCCGCCAACTCGACGAAGTCATCGGTGGCCTCGTCATTGTTCATGACGCCAGCTATATTCGGGAGGAGAGCCTTCACATCTGGCGCGAAGCATTCCTGCGAGCACTAGCGCAGGTATTTCTCATCGTGCTGATCACGCTGTTGATCGTCCGCTGGAGCATTGCCGCGCCTATCGCGCGTACGGCTCAATGGATGCGTGCTATGCGGACAGGGCAAATGCCTTCACGGCAGAGCGCAACTGACCTGGATCTTTTGCGTCCTCTGGTGCGGGAGGTCGCCGCTTTCGCGGAAAGCCTGACCCAGGCGCGCTCCGCGGCTGAAACGGAAGCCCGACTGCGGGACACCGGCGAATCTCGGTGGACGGCTGATCGACTGGCTGTGCACGTGCGAGCACGCTTGAATGATGGGCATCTTTTTGTGGTATCGAATCGCGAGCCCTATGTGCACATGCGGAACGGCAAGTCAGTGGAGGTGATCGTGCCGCCGAGCGGGGTGGTCACCGCGATCGAGCCAATCCTACGCGCCTGTGACGGAACCTGGATTGCCCATGGCAACGGTGATGCCGATCTCGAAACTGTGGATGAGCACGACCGGTTGCGCGTGCCGCCGGAAGACCCTCATTACACCCTGCGCCGGGTCTGGCTGACTAAGGAGGAAGAAGAAGGCTATTACTACGGACTTGCCAACGAGGGAATCTGGCCCCTGTGCCATATCGCACACACCCGCCCGATCTTTCGTGCGGAGGACTGGAAATATTATCAGGAGGTGAATCAGAAGTTCGCCGAGGCGCTACTCGAAGAGATGAAGGACGTGGAAAAGCCTATCGTGCTCGTGCAGGATTACCACTTCGCGCTGCTGCCCCGGCTGATCAAAGAAAAAAGACCGGAGTCCAGGGTGGCTATCTTTTGGCACATTCCGTGGCCCAATCCGGAGGCATTTGACATCTCCCCTTGGCGGCGCGAACTTGTAGACGGTCTGCTTGGTGCGGACCTGATAGGGTTTCATATTCAGTCGCACTGCAATAACTTCCTGCATACAGTAGATCGGGCGGTTGAGTCACGCGTCGATTGGGAACACTTTTCGGTTAGACGTCGGGACCACCTCACCCAGGTGCGACCGTTTCCTATCAGCGTGGACTTCACAGATGTACCAGCGCCGGAGTCAACGCCGGATTCCTACGGCGAGCGTTCCGCTTTGTTAAAGGCTCTGGGCATTGAGGCTGCTTTCATGGGTGTGGGCGTAGACCGTGTCGACTACACCAAAGGCATCATTGAACGTTTTCTGGCCATTGAGCGTTTCTTGGAGAAGAATCCCGCCTACCAGGGCCAGTTCACATTCGTGCAGATCGGCGCTCCCAGTCGCGGCCAGCTCAAGCGCTATCAAGATCTGATGGCGGAGGTGGAAGGTGAAGCGAAACGCATAAACGCGCGGTTGCAGACGGACAGGTGGAAGCCTATCGTTTTTCTGAACCGACAGCACAATCACCAGGAGATTCAACGCTACTACCGCGCCGCGGACTTTTGCCTGGTTACGTCATTACACGATGGCATGAATCTTGTGGCGAAGGAATTCATCGCAGCCCGGCACGACGAAAGGGGAGTCTTAATCCTAAGTTGTTTTGCCGGCGCCGCCCAGGAGTTGCACGATTCCTTGCAGATAAATCCCTACGACATCGACCAGACGGCTGAGGCCATTCGCCTCGCCCTTGTGATGGAGCCGGAGGAAAAGGAATTGCGCATGCGACACCTGCGGAAAACCGTCAGGGAGCACAATGTTTACCGATGGGCAGGAAACCTCATCGCGGAACTCTGCGATCTGCGCCTGGATGCGTCCGACGAAAACAAGGAGAAGCCTCCGGCGAATGCTGCCGCCTGGGGCTGAGGAGCAAGTGGTTGTCTCGTACGGTCACGGCGATCGAACTCGAGAAGTTCTGGAAGGTGGTGGCTAAGTCACCGGAGTCCACACTTCTGCTCGACTATGACGGTACTCTCGCGCCATTCTGCCTCAATCGCCAGCAGGCACGCCCCTATCCCGGAATCGCCGAACTCCTGCAGCAGATAATTGCCAATGGCCGCACCCGTGTGATCATCATCACAGGAAGGAACGCCCACGAAGTGCTCCCATTGCTTGGAATTTACAGTCTCGAAATCTGGGGATGCCATGGGCTGGAGCGGTTGAGACCGGATGGAAGTCGCGATACACCAAAGGTGGAAGAGCGGGTGATGCATGCACTAGCGGACGCAGATCGATGGTTAACGCATCACGGGCTGCGAGACCGGGCCGAGTTCAAGACGGGGGCCATTGCCATCCATTGGCGCGGGCTCGACGATGCAACGATGGCGGAAACCCGCAGGCAGGTTTTGCGGGGCTGGCTTCCCATTGCTCAAGTTACGCCCATGGAACTGCTGGATTTCGACGGCGGAATTGAAATTCGCATGCCAGGTCGCGATAAAGGAGATGCAGTCCGCAACATCCTGAATGAAATCGGGCCGGAGGTTCCCGTCGCCTACCTGGGGGATGATTTGACCGACGAGCGGGCTTTCCTTGCTCTTGGTACGGTGGGCCTAAGCGTACTGGTTCGCCCCGACTGGCGCGAAACTGCAGCCGCCCTGTGGATCAGGCCGCCAGAAGGTTTACGCGAGTTCCTGACACGGTGGCTACAAGCGGTCACGGAGGGCAGCATTCGCGGGATCGGAGACGGATCAGATAACGTCGATACTCTTTTGTGAGCGATGCGATAAGACCCTTTACGAGTTATCAACAATACGATTGGCTAAGACCTCAAGTCCTGGACTGTGCAAAAATGACCAGTTCTGGGGATTTAATCGGGGACAGGTTGGACAGTCGAATTGGATCGAGACCCAGATGTTGCGGCGAACCGTTCGCGGCGGCCAGTACCGCATGCCGCCCCGTTTGACGCTGACCACCCTTATGTTAGATATTGAGACGGAATGGACGTTGAACGCACTATTGACGACATCGAGCAGCTACGGGAAATGTTCGAAGCGCCGGACATTAGGCCACTTAGCGCAAGCGATATCTCTGCTGCAAATCGAAGGCACGATGAAAACCTCGCGCATAGCCCTTGGTTTCAACTTTGGCAACGGTATGGGCTTTGTTGCCGACACGAATCCCCAGTGCTCAGACTAGGGGACTTGGAGGGCTGACCTTCGCACGAAGATGAAAGCCGATTGGTGCGAGAGGCAGCGCGCAACGCGAGATGTGCTGATCATCGGCGAGATGGACGATCCGCACCCGCGTGCAGGGCTGCATGAAACAGAGCTGGCGATCACGTCGAATATTTTGGGAAACATCGAAAGAGGACTCGTACAAATCTGCGAACGACCGATTTATCGCTGGAGAGGCTGCTTAATACTTACGGGCGGTGAGAGATGATTCCGGATCGACGGCTGGCCGACAATTTGAAGATAGAAGGTCTGGTGCTCTGGTTTGCACATCTTCAAGGGAAGCGGCGCATGACAATGATAGGAAGAATGGTCAGTCCTCGAGCAGCGAACATCTTGAAGCCCGACGAGCGGATTGCTTAACTCAGTCCAATTGACTCCGCGTCGCTGCCAGAGGGCGTAATGATGAATCGTGAGGGGGCTCCCGGGGATGTGAGCTTGGTGACTGGACCCAAAACGATAACTCCATTCAATGCTGTGACCTTGAATAGTCGCACGAATGGAGTCGTCTTCAAGGCAATTGTCGATTCCGGGCTCGATAGCAGTTCCCTCCTCGTAATCGTTCCAGGTGACGATGCCGACATAGCCGATGGAGCTGGCGGACGAAAGCAGCAAGGCAGATTTGATCTGGCTCCAGGAGTTGATCCACACCAGGCCACACTCACGGGATAATTTCCAGCCATAGGGATGCCCCGCGGCCGCATTGAATCCATATGCAGTATTCGTGTTGTTGAAGCCGGGGTAGACGGAGGCGATCTTTACCAGTTTGGAGGACTGAATGGCGTCGCGGAGCCAGTCAGCTTCACTGTATTCGCTTCCCGCTTCGAAATGCGTATCAAACTGTCCGCTGCCAGAGACGCCGGGTATGGCCACTGTGCCGGGCCGATCATCCGAATAATTGTTGACGCCGATCCAGTTATAGGATCCGTCGGTGTTAGCGTCGCGGAAACCTTCCTCGCCATTAATGACAACAAGTGGTTCGTGGGCGCAACGGAGATTGAGTCCTTCGCCGGAGTGAATCCAGTCCTTGAGCCCACGCCAGCTTGCTCCGGACGGGCTGGCATCCGTCCATTCCCAACCGAAAGCGAGAAATACGGGGCGCTCGGAACAGTCGCCTGCTGAGATGGTCCAGTAAGACGGGCTATTCATGTATTCGCCCCAGGCGTACTGGAGGTCGCTCTCGAGGCTTCCGAGTTGGGCGCGCCCGGTTTCGGTACCAACGTCCTCCATCAGCGCGAACCGGAGTGGACAGGCTCCACTGGCCGCGCGGCAACGAGCGTTGAGATTGCTTTGCCACAGTTGAACAATGTGGTTCTGAAAAGCGGCATCGGGATGCTCGACAATTCCCTTAGCAGCGCCTGGACCATACCAGTCGAAGACAACTTGGTTGCAGCCACGCGTGATGGCATTGCGAATCTGGTGATCGACGATCTGGGGATTGCTCTGATCCATAGGATTGCCGTGGTGAAGAGAGCTTCCCCACCAGATCTGAAAATGACAAACGATTTCGATGCCCGCATTCGACGGAAGAAAAGCAGAGAATGGCACGGAGGAGACGTTGGCGGCAGGCGGCACAGTCACGTTAGTGTCGACGTGTGGAGCGGGTGAGCCTGAGATCGAGGGGTAGTGGTCGGTCAGTCCTTCGAAGTTGGTTGAGCAGCCCACACCAGGCTGTTGCGGACTGGCATTGCAAGCCGAAGTCGTGTTTGATGTCGAAGGAGTGACAGCGCCGCCGGGCTCTAACTGCGCCGATGAGAGGACCGCAGTGCCGAAGAAAACCAAGGTCGCGACGACGAACAACGGGTTGGTCGCGCGCACTGAGATCTTATGGCACTGTGAGCAGCGTCGCCCGATCATGTGGAGACATCGGCTGCGCGGCATAAAGGTTGAGGCTCGCAAAGCGCGACGAGAAGCGCGACAGAAGCATGAGGTACAACTACATTGTCGCAAAAGTCACTGCAATCTGGCCGGCAGGTTGTCGGGTGCGCCTTACCTCAGCTCCAACGAAGACCCCGTTCCATTGTCAGGAATAGTAAGAGCTATGTTGCCCGAGGATGGGCCAACCTCTACATCGATATTTTTGCCATTGATCCGAGCGGTATGTTCACGCGGCGACCAGCCATAAACCTCGATGTGAATCTGTCGCCACCAGGCAGGATAAGAGCCTTCGTGCTTGCCTAGGGTTAGCTTCAGGCCGTCAGTCGTCACCTCACAATTGAAGTCTATTTGCAGGCTGGCGCCATTCTGATAGGCATAGGTTTTTCCATCATCCATATAGAGATGTCCCGCGCAGGCATCGCCAGCGTATACGCGAAGCGTAAGCGGACCTTGTGGTGTCTCATCTAAACTTTGCACCAATGGTGCCAGGGGCAGAATGGTTCCAGCGCGCACAAATACTGGCAGGATTGCGAGATCAGGATGTATCCAGGCAGTCAGAGGTACCAGATCGGTAGAACTGGCTGGAGCATTTGGTGCCGGATCCACGGGCACTGGCTTAGGAACACGCTTCCCGGTCCAGTAGTCGTACCACTCTGCGGACGGGAACTCGACACTATAAGTGTCGAGTTTGTCGGGATAGGGTGGTGCTGCTACCAGGAGGTCAGGGCCGAGAAGAAACTCACCTGTCGCCCGAAGATCGACATCAATTGGGTGATGATCGCTCGTTGCATCTGGAAACTCAAGAAAAAGCGGTCTTTCAATCGGCAAACCAGTGCGCGATGCTTCTTCGGCCAATGTGTAGAGATACGGCATTAGCCGATACCGTTCTTCGATAAATCGCCGGCGAATGGCTTCAGGCTCCGCGCCCCCCACCCAGGGTTCCTGGTCCCCGGTTCCTTTCTCGGTGTGGTCCCGATCAATCGGCTGGAACGAACCAATCTCGAACCATCTCGTTAGTAGGTCCTGTTGTGGCGTTCCCGCGAATCCGCCGACGTCCGCTCCAGCTAATGCAAAACCGCTTAGGCCCAGGTTTTCGATCATCGAAGTCGTCATGCGAAGGTGATTCCAGGTGCTGCTATTGTCGCCAGTCCAGGTGGCTGCATAACGTTGTCCACCGGCATAAGTGGCGCGAGAGAGCACGAACGGGCGCAAGTCTGGATTGATCCGCCTTAATCCATCGTAAGTGGCGCGAGCGTTTTCCATCCCATACACGTTATGCAATTCGGCGTGGCGGGCGGTCCGCTTGATGAATCCAGGTTCGTCGATACGGTGCACCACGTCGTCAGGAATCGTGCCCGTCGGAGTGTTGAAAACAGACGGCTCATTCATGTCATTCCAGAAGCCCGCAATGCCGATATTCGAAAAGTCCCTATAAAGGGTGCCCCACCACTCACGGGTCTGTGATCGGGTGAAATCCGGAAACACGCTAGGACCCGGCCATACCACGCCGGAATAGACGCTGCCGTCGGGATTCTTTACGAAATGGTCGCCAGCGATCCCGCTGTCATAGGGCTGATACCCGTGGCCAGGGAAGTCAGCGATATGAAGATCTGTGATGGCGACTACGTGAAAGTTCATCGAGCCAAGTTTCGAGATCATCCCCGGAAAGTCCGGGAAACGATCATGATCCACGGTGAACGGGCGGTTTTTATCCTGGAAATCGATATCCAGATAGATAACGTCGGCAGGAATGTGATCCGCTCGCAGACGATTCGCGATTTCCATGACTCGAGATTGCGGTATATAGCTATAACGGGACTGTTGATATCCCAAAGCCCACTTCGGTGGCATTGGCATCGTTCCGGTCAGCCACGCATATGTCTCCACCACCTGTTTTGGCGTAGGTCCATAAAACACGTAGTAATCCAAAGGTCCATTTATGGCGCCAAAAGAATAAGTGTTGGGTAACTCCTTTCCAAAATCAAAATTGCTGCGCCAAGTATTGTCTAAAAATACCCCGGTTGCACGACCGGCCCTGAAGGACATGAAATAAGGGATGCTCTTATAGATAGGATCGGTGGACTCTTGGAAGCTGTAGGCGTCGGTGTTCCATAACGTAAATGCCTGGTCGCGGCGATCCAGCGGGCCGGTCTTGTCTCCCAGGCCAAAGTAATGCTCCTCGAGCGGCATTGCCTTGTAAACGCGAAAAGAGTCGCGATAAAACTCGATGGGTCTTACATCCTGCTGAAGAATATTATCTTGCTTATCAGAGATCGTTAGCGCGAACGTTTGCCGATTTATTGACACGTGTAGAACTTTCGTCCGGAAGCCGACCGCATCTGCGGTGTCAGTTGGGCTCACTGCGACTCGGCTCAGTCGCGATTCTCTAAGCACTGCCCAGGAAGTGTCCTCTGCAAACTGGTCTGAGCGTGAGACGCGAATGCGTATGACATCTTCACGCAAAGCGAGAATTTGCATGCGAGCGCTGCCATCGCGTAGATCGATTCCATTTGGCAGGGCGGTGAACGATGTGAGGTGATTCAGTTGAAGAGCGGCGGCATCCGCCGGATCACTTTGTCCCCATAGCGAGAGAGCGGAAGCAAATAAAAGAAAAGTGCAGAGATGCAAGAGTCCCGAGCGGTTGTTGACTGTACACAACATTATTCCTCAAGCAGTCCTGGTTACGAGCGTATCGGGACTAGTGTGAATCCCGGTTTGCTGGAGCGTGCCTCACAGATTGCATTAGCCACTCGCCACCTCAGTTTTTGCCGGCGACACACCTCCACCATCAGATCAAAGCATCGTCAAGCGCGCTTTCACGGCCAAAAAGGAACCTGCCATGTGGCCCGTGAAAGCGCGGTCAGCGAAGATTGCTAAGGCTTCTGTCGAGGTGGATTCGTCAGAAGGTGAACTTAGCCGACACCTCCAGCAGTCGACGGCCAAGTTTTTGAGGAGCGAATCCAAAATCTGTCGACGGGGAATAAGTCGCTGTACTCGGACTGGTGCCATTCAGCGATAGATTCGTCTGCTGCGCATATCCCGTACCAAAGCTATTCAGTGCGTGATTGAGGAAATTGAAGGCGGCAATGCGAAAGCGAAGGTTGCGTTCACCGCCCAGACTAAAACCTTTCTCCGCGGTCAGATCGGTGTTGAAGAAAGTTGGTCCCTGTGCATAGGGGAAGATATATTGACCGTTCTGGCCACTGTTGATGCCCGGCAGGCCGAAGCAGGCTCCGTTGATGTATTGGTGGGAAGTAAGTCCCGATCTCGGATCGCATTTCAGCACCGGTTGCAAGCTAACGTCCGGCGTTCCCAAGAAGACCTGGGCGTTCACCGGCAGGACCGGTTCACTGGGAGCAGTGATAAACCCGTTGAGATTAAAATTCGGGCTCGATCCACTTATACCTGTTTGCATGTTGCCGCCGCTCTGAATGCTGGTAATGCCGGAAATGAGCCAGTTGTTTACAAGCGCGCCCAGCGAGCGGCCGTTTGCATATTTTCCTAATGAATAGGAGTACGTGGCGTTGAAGATATGGCTACGATCGAAATTCATAGGACCATAGTTGCTGGGAATGCTGAAGGGATTGATTGCAGCCGTCCAGTTGAAGTTAGCCGCTGAACCGAGAACGCCCAGCGCTTTAGACCAAGTGTAGTTGAAGCCATAGTTCAGCCTACCCGACGTCTTCTGCCACACGGCTTGCATCGCATTATAGTTAGCGTAAGTGTTATGTCGCGGCACAGTGATGGACTGATATTCGGTATAGGGCCGAAATTCCTGAATATTAGTTGCATTCATAGCCGCAACTTCGTACGGAGTGCAGGCGGCAGCCGCACATACACCTTCGCTATGTCCGATCCCATTTGCCTGGTAAAGCGTGCCGATCGGAATAGCATTCAGGTTGTTGAGCGTCACCGCAGAAGTCGAACCATTGTTGAATAGCGAATTGCTGTTATTACCGGCGTAAGTTAGCTGAAAGACAGAATTCTTAGGCATTCGTTGCGCCAGGCTCACGCTGTAGCTATTGGTAACCGGCTCCCTTGTATCTCCGCGAGCGAGCCCGAAAGCGCTTGTACTGAGAGGGCCAGCAGAAACCGGGAAGTGGAGGCTATCGATACCTCCGAGCGTCACCGCGCCGAAACCGAAGAGATTCGGTTCGCGAAGCCCTTCTGAGTTAGCGAATGCGTTTGTGACATCTACGATGGAGTCGTGCATCCGGTAGGAGCCATAGCCGCCACGGAGAATGGTCTTGCCAGTTCCGTAGATGTCCCACGCCACACCTATACGTGGTTCGTAAAAAAGAGGCCTGGATCCTGTTCCCGAGTTCGGTACCGAGGGATCGAGAGCGTGCCACGTGAAACCCGGCAGTGGATTGGTGGGCGAAGCCGGTTCCGTAATCGTCGCCGGATCCCACACCGCTGCGCCCAGATTGTGAGCATCCTCCCAGGCTCCCAGATGCTCGAGGCGCAGGCCAAGGGTTACTACCAGATTCGATCGTACACGCCAGGAATCCTCCCCATAGAAACCGACGTTCCAGAAGTAGAGATTTGTGCGCGGCAGAATGTTCTGCTGATCGAAGCTCTGAAGTTCGCCCTCCATAAAGTTCGCGAGATAGTTGCCGCTCGTGTAGTACATCGGTCCGAAGGCCGGGCTGCCATCTGGATTCAATCCGGCATAGGTATTGAACGTATCACCGGCAGGCGGAAAGTAATATAGGCGAACGTTGCCATTTGTCGTGCCATTGGTGATGGTCTGGTTATTCGTAACGCGCTGGACGAAGACACCAGCCTTGATCGTATGATGGCTCAAGACCTTGGTGATATTGTCGCCGAAGCTGGGCTGGAATTTCTTCAGAGACGGCGGGCCATACGTGAAGTCGGGTTGAATGGCGATCGGCAGACCATCATAGCCGTAGTCCTCGAACATCGGAAAATCCTTGCTGCCATTGTCATAGATCCCGTTGTAAGGATAATCAATCGCAGCTTTCGTCAAGGCCGATGGTGTCTTAGCCTCAAAATCCTGCGTGAAATAAACCAGTGTGGCGAACAGTTCGTTCGTCAGTGTTGGAGAAAAGACTCTGGCATAATTTGCGGCTGCGCTATGCACGTGAATAGCGTTGATTACTCCGCCGCCGGGAGTATTCACCGACCCCATCACCGCACCGGGTGAGTAATAAGGAACTTGCGGTTGGCCCTGACTCTCTCTTTCATAAGTGTAGCGGCCGAAGATGTGGTTGTTGTCGTTGAGAGCATAGTCCACTCGCCCTGTTGTCTGAAAGACGTCGTTGTCAACGAGATTTTCCGTCGTGTAGTTATAGCCGTCTGTGCCAGTTGGCTGATTTGGGAGAGGAAGCACATGGTTGATAAGGGCCATGGCGCCGGGATCGAGGTACTGCGTAGGAATCTGGCCGTTGGTGAGTGGTGTTCCGTCGGAGGCAAATGTGGGGACATTGGTGAGATTGCCGTAAGCGCCTCCCAGATAGTTCGGCCCCAGATAGTTCATGAGTTCGGTTGAGCTGAAGTCGCCCGTGCGCATGTGGGCTGTAGGCACCAGCGCATGAATAATGGCGCTACCGGCGCTGCCGTAGGCGTAGACGTCCCGTTGCGCGTCCTCCTCGGCGGCAGCAAAGAATGTGAGCTTTTTAAAATGAGGCACAGGGCCACCGAAGGTGATGCCCGGATAGATATAGCGGTCATCCGGGCGGGGAATGCCGTTATAGTTGGCGAGCCAGTCATTGGAATTAAGCTGGCTGGTTCTGGCAAAGGTGTAGATCGAGCCATGGTATTGCGATCCACCCGACTTGGTCACACCGGTTATTACGACTGGTCCATTGGGCTGGTCCGCGCCAAAATTCGAAGTCTGAATCTGCACTTCAGAAACCATTGCATCATTGATATTTTGCAGGTTGGCGCCGAAGTTGCCTGCGTCCGTCAGGCTGGCGCCGTCGAGTTTCAGGGTTACGCCTGCCACGGGCGCGCCGTTGGAAGCGTAAGGCGTCTCCTGGCCAATCTGTACATCAGAGAAATCCGGGGCCGTGTTCGTCGGGCCCAGGGTGCGAATGGCAAATCCGGGCAGGGTTTTTTCCAATTCAGTAGCGTCGCGTCCCACGACGGAGAGTTGTTCCAGATTGCGGGCCGTGATCGTGGCACTGAGTTGGCCGCTATCAAGCGGAATACCCGCGGCATCGGCCTCGACGGTCACCGTCTGCGATTGTCCACCGACAGCGAGGCGCAGGTCGGTGAGGGTCCGACTGTCGCCGGGGTCCAGGTGAATTCCGTTCTGAACAAAATTCGAGAAGCCCGTCTTCACCACTTTCAAGTTGTAGTCGCCGCTGGGAACCGCAGCGAAGGAGAAGGCCCCGGCTCCGTTGGATGTGACCACCCGGGGTGTCCCGCTGAGTGTGTTCTCTAGGGTGACAACAGCTCCAGGGACGGCAGCACCGGTCGAGTCCTGGACAACTCCGTTTAGGCTTGCACTGTCTACTTGCGCTGTGGCAATCGCGGCGAGCGAGATAAGTAGCAGCAGCAAGAACAACAGAGACGAAATGCACAGACTGGGAGAAGCCGGAGCTGTCTGAGCGCGCTTCTGAATGTTGATCAAGGGGGCCTCCACGCTGAGTCTCGGTGCTTTGGTTTAGGACATTCCAATTTTTGGAATCACTAGCACATGCCTGCCACAGGGCAGGACTTCGTAACGAGAAGCCTTATAGAGGTATCGGTGGAAACCAGATAAGGTCTTTGCGGTAAGTCGTACCCCTCTTAACAGGTAAATTCCTCGCGCAACCCCAAGTCTATCAATCGTCTGCGAATCCTCTGACCGCATTTTTGATCGGCTGCTATTCTCTGATCGTTGTATAATCCGGAGCGGAGAATCAGCAACCGCCATGCAGTTCGATGTGCCATCGGCGACCAATCCTGCCGATTTTTCTGATGTAGAAAAGGCGGCGATCGAGGAGCAGGTAGAGCGCCTGCTTCAGAACCCGTACTTCAGCCATAGCCGTCGCTTTCCCATGTTCCTGCGGTTCGTTGTCCGGCACACCCTCGCTGGGCAGACAGATGCGGTGAAAGAACGAACGCTCGGAATTGAAATTTTCGGGCGAAACGCCGACTACGATACCTCGTCCGATCCCATTGTGCGCGTGACTGCGGCGGAGATTCGCAAACGTATCGCACAGTACTACCAGGAACCCGGGCATGACGTAGAAATTCGCGTTTCACTTCCCGCCGGATCCTACGTTCCACAATTTCACTGGCCGCACACATTGCAAATCATGCCCTCTATAACCGGAACGGAACCGGAAACGTTATTGGAAGCTCCGGTTCCCATTTCGGTCGCCATGGCAGCGCCACAGGTTATACGTCCACGGAAGCGGACGGGGCTCGCCGTCTCAGTCGCGCTTCTTGCGCTCTGCGTGGCTGTAGGAGGCACGATGTGGTGGCGATCACTGCAGCGTTCCGCGTTTGATGTCTTTTGGGAACCAATTCTGAATTCCGGTGATCCCGTACTCTTTTGTATAGCAGATCAGAACCAGTACACGGCCATTGCCCTGCGCGATGCCGACGATCCAACTCACCAGACCATCCTTAAAGATACCCTTAGCGCGGTTGTCATGGATGATCTCAGTCCGGTGGTGAAAATCGCCGGAGTTCTGCAGGCGCACGGGACGAAGTACAGCCTCAAGGGCGAAGGGTCAACCACGCTGACCGACTTGCGCAACGGGCCAACCGTTTTCGTTGGTGCCTTCGATAATGCCTGGACACTGCGCCTGACGAAATCGCTTCGCTTCCACTTTGCGAACAACGCGGACATGACGCGCTTATGGATCGCGGACAGCAATTCCCCCGGCCGCACCGACTGGCTGATCGATCGCGCGCAACAGCAGGCAACCAATAACTACCGCGACTACGCAATTGTGGCGCGCTTCATTGATAACAATACGGGAAAGATCGCGATCGTGGCAGCGGGGGTGGCTCGCGGTGGCACGATCGCTGCGGGTGAGTTTCTGATCGACCCGACCCATCTGGCGCAAGTGGTAAGTGTGTCTCGCGCAGCTGCCGGAAAGAAAAATATGGAGTTCGTTCTAAGCACCGAAATCATCGATGGCCAACCCGGCACGCCTAAGATGGAGGCAGCCTATTTCTGGTAGGACATGCGACCGCGAGGTTTGGTTGTCGTTTGAGATTCTGCGACTGGGTGTTTAGAATTTCGAGAGCCAGTTGCGCTCGATCACAGGCGTCCCGGTGATCGAGCTTGACAGTGTCCCACTTCTTTGGGGGAAGTGATTAAGCTGGAAATTCCCTGTTTATTAATCAAGCTGGCTAATACCTGGATCATTCTCAATCCCGCCGGTGGCGCGGCTCTTCACAAGCAGAAGTCCTACTCGAAACAGAGTGAATAGATGCCTTAACTTGCCCGTCGCCGACATCTCGGACTGCTACAAGCAGAGGAGCGACAAAGTTCTGTGGGCCGAAAAATGCTTTCCTGACCCACACGGCCAGAGATGACCACGCGTCTGCAAGCGGTCAAGATCTACGCCACAATGGATGCGATAATTTCTCTGACGAATTCTCCGGGAAACTATGAAGCGCCACGTGCTGATGTACGGGTTGATCGGTGGTGTGCTGATTGCCGCGCTCAAGTGGACGGAGTATCGCTTCCTGGTGGTCGAACATTCAGTCGAAATCTACGGTGGACTGATCGCGGCGACCTTCGCCGTTCTAGGCATCTGGCTGGGCCTCAAGCTAACAGGAAGACAGCAGACGATTGTTGTGAGGGAGGTCCCTGTCCCAGCCGGGAGACCGTTCGTCGCGGACGAGAGAAAACGAGAGGATCTCCGTATCACCCGCCGCGAGCTTGAAATCCTTGAACTGATAGCCCAAGGGCTGAGCAACCGCGAGATTGCCGCGAAGCTCTTTGTCAGCGAGAACACGGCTAAGACGCATTCCAGCCGTGTTTTCGACAAACTGGGGGCTAGACGAAGGACGCAAGCGGTGCAACTCGGCAAGGAATTCGGCCTACTCCCCTGATTGACTCGCACAGGGCTGCTGCAGTCCCCAAGAACTTCTCACCCATACTAATGATTTCTCTCTCAGCAGCCAAAATCACCTGAAAGGATGACGACAGAGACCCCGTCCGATGCGGTATGTTTCATCCGCGTGACGAGTTTTTGCCACCATGGATTCCGGCGCGCGCCCAACTTTGGTTAATGGGCACGTCTGATCTGAGTGGAGAAATTCGCTAAATCGAAAGCTATTTTTGAAAGGAAGGAATATGGAGCTGTTGAATTGGAGGAAGGGTTTTCTCGGGATCCTGTCGATCGGGATCCTGTCGACCAGTGCGGCGATTCAGGGAATGGCCCAGGAACTTCCCAAGGTCTACGACGCTTCCGTCCCTCGCGAGCGTCAGATCGCACTGGCCGAGAGCGCAGCCCCGGCCGAGGTGTCGAGCAAGGCCACAGTTTATGTTCTGGGCCTCAAGGGCGAGGAGAAAGTTCGCGAAGGCAGCAACGGGTTTAGCTGCTATGTTGGCCGGCATTTCGTAAAGCCCACAGAAACAACAGTCGAGCCGACGTGCTTCGACGCCGAAGGCAGCCGCACTCTTTTGCTGGTTTACCTGCACGGTGAAGAGCTGCGCTCAATAGGTAAGTCGGAGGCAGACATCAAGGCAGACGTCGCCAACGGATATAAGGAAGGCCGCTTCAACTATCCCAGCAAGCCCGGATTCCTCTACATGATGTCGAGCGAGAATCGTTTGGGGCCGACTTCTGACAGCGGCACTGCCAGCTTCCCTCCGCACTTGATGTTTTATGCGCCGAATATGACAACGAAAGACATAGGATTCGACTCCCAACCGAAGCTGAATTATCTGGGGATGACGAACCCCGGAGCCGGGGATAATCTAATCGTCGTACTCCCCAAGGCACCGACGCCGCCGGCTAGCCATGCCGATCACTGAGAGCGTAGAGAGAGGACATAGATGAAAAAGACCATATTAACCTTCGGACTGATTTCTGGCGCTATCTCCTCGCTGGTGATGGTGGCCATCGTGCCGTTCAGGGACAGGATAGGCTTTGAACGTGGCCCTGTCATTGGGTACACAAGCATTGTGCTCTCGTTCTTGCTGGTATTCTTTGGCATCCGGTCATACCGCGACAACATCGGCAATGGCCAGATTACGTTCTTGAAGGGTTTTACCGTCGGGATCTCCATTACTCTGATTTCGTGCGTCTGCTATGTCGTGACGTGGGAAGTCATCTACTACAGCTTCCTGCCCGACTTCTGGGATAAATATGGTGCTCACTTGGTAGAAAAGCTCAGAGCCTCGGGCGCGAGTGATGCAGCCGTCCAGGCGAAGCTTGAGGAGTTGACCAAATACAAGGAGTTGTACAAGAACCCACTTATTAACGGAGCGCTGACGTTCATCGAGCCCTTCCCGATTGGGCTCGTCATCACGCTGATCTCAGCGCTGGTTCTGAGGCGAAAGCCCCAACCGCAACGAGAACGATCGCCTTTGCCGGCGTCCTGAAACTGCTCCGGCCGCCATCACCCCAGGCTATTCGTTGGCATTCATGAGTTCGGCCGCGGGGAACGAATTAAAAATGATGAGTTCAGGATTTGGTACGAGATTGCATCGCCATGGCGACCAGCGTACCGATCAGGATCGCGGGGAAAAGCTGACCAACCATCGACTCGGCGATAGTGAGCGAACGGGCGAAAGGAGAAACCGGAGTAATCTCGCCGCCGACAGTCGTGAGCGTGCAAAAACTGAAGTAAGTCATCTTCGCGATAAGTTGATCGAAATTAATGGGAGCGCTGACGAAATTAAAAGAGCCACGCCAGAATTGTTCCATCACCTGAAAAGCGGAAGCCCAGGTCATCCCCAGAAGCAAATATGCGCAAACCCCACCCTGGATGCGGCTCCAGGTGACCGGACCTCCGCGAAACATCACCATGAGTACGACGCGAACATAAAGAAGCAAAGTAATTGTGGAGAGAATGCTGCCGAGTTGGTGTAGGAGCGGCGTCGGATGGAAGCGCCCTGCACCCAGGATGGCTGTAGTCATCAGAAGGAAGGCGATCAGCGAGAATTTTGCAACGCGGCTCTGTTCTACGGCAAGGATTCCGAAAACCATTAGAGATACCACGATCAGCTCGAAGAAGATGCGCGCTGGAATGCCTGCCTCGCGCAGCGGCGTAATTATAAAGACGAGTACAACCAGCGAAATGGTCAGTAGGGTAAGGCCGAGATCGCCGGACCAGAACTCGCTAATTTGCAGATGAAAGAATGCTCGTCGAGGCGTTCTAGTTGTCATCATCAAGACTCCCTGCACTCGCATAAAACGATCGAGAAAACCGATCAAAAGCACATCTCGGCCAAAACCGGGAAACGCGTTCCTCTTGCGTCTCCCGTATTTGGCCCGACGGAAGTGTTAATCAACCTCCAACCAATCGTCAGTGGGATTGTATTCCTGGATCGAGGGTGCGATCTTGACCGTATCGGGACCTAAGTCCCGCTCGTAGACCACGCCATCGCGGCCGGTCATGAAAGTCATGATGCCGGTTTGTGCGTATTTGACGGGAGTAGCCAGGATGGCGAAGCCGCCGGTCATCTTACCATTTACGATGTAGCTCCGGGCGCCGCCGGGGGCGTCATCGCCTTGTGCAGTCAGGATGCGCAGCGTGTAGCCATCGATGATCAGAGGTTCATTGGGATAGAGCGTCGTGAGCGAGAGTCCGGCGAATTCGCCGAGGTTCGCGAGCGGGCTGGAAGTCTGCTGCTCTGACGCGGCCCAATAGAGTCCATCCTGCTTGCCCGAAGTGCTGATGATGCGCTGGGCGAATTCAGCCGAATTGCGAGCGGCAGCGAAATAAAGCTCTTGCGCGTCAGCGAGCGCGGAGCATGCGTCGATGGTTAAGAGCTCGTTGCGCCCAATGTCGCGAGCCCTGATCTCTTCCGCGCCGGCGACGGCATCGAAGTACCACTGACCGGAGGCATCCTTCGCCAACGGCACCGGGAAAGCGAAGTTATCCGCTCCGATGTAGAGCACGCGACTGCCGTCGGTCATGTCGACCCAACGATTCATCTTCTCGTACTTTGTCGCAAAGGCCTCTAACGTGGCCTTGTCTGCGTCTTTGTCTTCCGCGCCCAGCAGGGTCTTGGTGTCGAGCCCCAGGATTTCCGCAACATCAGCCTCATTGCCACTCTTTGCCGCCTCGGCCAGCGCCGCGCCGGCCTCGGCCGATGAGGAGAACGTCATCTGAGTGTCTTCGGCTAACACTGAAGCTTTTGTCTTGAGTTGTACGACAATGAGGGCAATGGCGGCCAGCGCCAGAACTCCGATTACAGCCCAGTTCAACTTCTTCGTCGTTTTGTTCGCGTTCGATTCCATTTTCAATCTCCTTATAGAGTTCTGAATAAAGTTCTGATTTGTCTTTTTTTTAATTGAATAACTGATTGTGGATGACCGATTTTTCCGTGCTACTACCGACGGCGTCCGCCGCCTCCGCCCGAGTGGTGCTCAGCCGGTGCGTGCGCTCTTGCCATACGCGGCTGGGAGCGTCGTCCTTCCATGCTTCCACGGCCGCGATTACTTTCCATGCGGTTTCCCCGGCCATCTCCACTCATGCGCGAAGAGTTACGATCGTGATTATCCGCGGCGCGCTGGACACCGCCATTGCCGCCGATCATTCCGTGATCTCCATTGTGCCCACCATTAGGACCGCGGTCTCCCCACGAACTGCCGTCAGCATGAGGCTGGGTTCCATTCGCATGCTCAACGCCGCCATTACCACCAATCAGCCCGTGATCTCCGTTATGGCCGCCATTTGGTTGATTGTTCGGATTGGTACCAGGAACGTCATGATGAAAGTGACCGTTAGGACCGTAGTAGCCGTTCGGGTGATAGTCGCCGTGCGGTCCGTAATGAGTGTCAGTGCCGGGATGATAGCCAGAATTATTTGCCCAGGGGTGATAGCCGTTGTAGTGCGTGTTGTTCCAAGTGTGGTCGTTGATATAGGTGTTGTGGTTGTAGATGATGGTGGAACCGCCGCCACCACCCCAGCCGCCGCCCCAGTTCACATTCCATGCATGCCAACCCCAGCCGAAGCCTCCACCCCAACCGCCACCACCGAATGTCGCGCCAATCGTGATACCACTTCCAAAGTAGAGGCCAAAGGAAGCAACCGGCAGCGGCGGAGCCACATACATCGGCACGACCACAGGCGCTCCGTAAACCACCGCCGGGTTGTACTGCGGAACATAGACAACCTGCGGGTTCGCCGGTTGAATCACGATCGTAGAGGACGCTGGCTGTGTAACTACGATCTGCGAATTGGATTGCAGCGTCCCTGCCGCTTGCGCTTTCGCGCGCATCACTTGTACTGCAGCCATCACGTCGGCCTGTTGATTTGCAAAGGCCTGCCCCAGGCTCGAGGTCCACGAGAGGTTGTGCGCGAGGTTATCCAGCACGGAAGAAAACTGCGTCAGTGCCTTGATGCTGGGATCCCAGGATTGCTGGTCGACAGCCTGCGCGAGCGCGGCGCCGGTGAGGCTTTTGTTTTGTGCCAGCCAGTCATCCGCGTATGCCAACTGATCCGGATTCGTAGAAGCTGCGAGCACCTGTGCCACCAGCGCGTCGGGATACAGCGCGATAGGAGCAACCAGTGCGTCCAGTTGATCCGACGACAGTGGCGCCGGCGCTGGACTCTGTCCAGCCGCCGGTGCCGAAGTGGTTGCTGCCGTTGTGCTCGTCGTCGCGTACGCCGAAGTCGGGTTCGCCGAAGCAACAGGCGCAGACGAGTAAGCCGACGTCGGAGCTTCATAAGTGGTCTGCGCCGGTGCTACGTATGTGGCTTGCGCTACCGGGGGAACCAATTCTGGCTGAGACTGATACGCCGCTCCGCTCGGCGGAGCTGGAGTTGGAGTCGTAGCCGGACGCGTGGCCTGCCACGGCGCGTGCCTGCCACGGACCCCGCAGGTTCCGGACATGGTGTCTCCAAAGACGTCCCCCGAAAAGTGGAGAACATTGCGAGTTACCGTGTTGAATCGGATGTGATGGCCATGGACTTCACCCTCGATTGGACCGGATTGGAAGGGGCCTTCAAAATATCCGGTGATGCGATTGCCGTACTGCGCAATCTGGACGTGCTTGATCTCAACTTGGCCGGTGTTGGCATTGGTTGCATAAATTGTCCAGTTGCCTTGCACGTCGTCTGGCGGCTGCTGGGCCAAGCTGATATTGCAGAGAATCAGCGACGCAAGAACAAAACCGGCGACCCTCAGCGTCGCGTTCATTTTCGCGCTTATGTTTTTCATGACATCCTCCTATAAGTACCGTTCGATTTGCGACTTTTGCTTCATCCTGCCGTTATCGGGATAATTGCCGTAGTCAGGAATCTTCGTGTTCGCTGCAGGTACTATGCGGTTTCTTGCCGGGACCGGGCATCTCACGATAAGAAGCTTTTTCGGTAATGCTGCAGGAGATATGTGAGATACCACTTTCGGCTATGAGACACCGTCGACGAAAGAAGCAGGGTGTGACGGGAACGGTGGGACCAGAAAAAGCCTAGGTATGGGTTACGCGATGGACAATGATTTTACGGCGCCCAAAGAAGTAGGCGTCGATCGAAAACGCTCCGGGCCCCAGCAAGGTGACTGCAATGACCATAGCCAAATTATTGACGCCCAGCAGGCATGTCATCGAAGCACTCCACTCCGGATGCAACAAGCGAATCGCAACGCCCGCCAGGGCTGAAGCAGAGCCTGCCAGTGGGGTCAAGAAGCCCAATATAAAGGAGATGCCGATCACGAGAGCAAGCAGGTCCGGAGCCCACCTCCCATTACTGGAGGTTTGCGGCTCAATCAATGAGGAGGACGCGGGAATCAACAGTCCTACGCCGATCGTAATTCGCAAGAGCAACAGACCGATTCCCGGCAAGCTGCCTGGAAATGTGGAATACATCCGCCGCAAGAGAGGCCCCCTCAACTGCTCGGTAATGCCGCAAAGAAAGACTATCGAGTGTTCGCGGGAGGTGAATCTGCCGGATCTCAGATTTTGAACTACTACTAAAGTGATAGTCCGTGATGCTCTCGACTGGGAGGCTCGATTGGCGGCTAAAGGTGGATGATGCCGCGGCGGACGGCAATGGTGATGGCCTGGGTGCGGTCGTTGGCCCCCAACTTGGCCATGATGTGCTGGATGTGAACCTTGACGGTCCCTTCCGAGATGAAGAGCTTCTCGGCGATGTCCCGGTTACGATTGCCTTCGGCGACCTGCTGCAAAATCTCGATCTCGCGGGTTGTCAGCCCTTCATCGCTGTAGTGGTCAGCAAGCCGCGCAGCTACTTCGGCGGGAATTGCTTTCTTCCCGCCATGCACTTTGCGAATAGCCTCGAGCAAGGTCTGAGGAGGCATGCTCTTGACGATGTAGCCAGCCGCTCCACCCTCGAGAGCTCGCTGCATTTCAACGTCACCTTCTGACGATGTGACGATGATGATCCGAGCCTCTGGAAACTCGCTTCGGATCGTGATCATGGCGTCGATTCCGTTCATGTCCGGCAGTCTTACATCCAGGAGCACGACATCCGGTCGATGCTCCCGAAAAAGTTGAATCGCTTCCTTGCCCGTCGATCCCTGAGCCGCCAGTTGCATCTCAGCTTGATTGTTGATCAGCGCGGCAATCCCTTCGCGCACCAACGGGTGATCATCGATACTGAGAACACGGATACGTTCGACATCGTTCACTTAGGTGGCTCCTCGCCAGATTTCGCGATGATCCGCTCCGACCGCCAAGGATACAGTCTGGTCAGCCAACTCCAAAATGCGTTCGAGGCGACGCGCTCGAATGCGAGCTTGCCTGGAATCCAAAGTCGCACGACGGTTCCAGCTCTGGCCCGACTTGACACCTTTAATCGACCGCCGATCCGGTCCGCTCGTTCCCGCATGTTGGTTAAACCCCAATGTCCTTCTCTTCCTGACTTCAGCAGCTCTTCATCGATACCGCAACCATTGTCCCGAACCGAGACGCGCAAGTTGCGCGAAATGTAGCCCACTTTGACTTCAATCGCGCTCGCTTTGGAGTGTCGAAACGCATTGATCACAGCTTCGCGAACAATGAGGTACACCTCATCCCGAATGAGAGGTCGCAAGAGTTCGGGTTCGCCCTCGGCAATGACCCGGAAGTCAATGTTCGCGGGGAGGGAAAATTCGCCTCGAAGCCGCGAGAGGGCTTCTTCCAGATCGCTCTGAGACGACGCGGCCGTGCGCAAGGCCAATAGAGTATTGCGGCCTTCCTGGCTAACCTGCGCCAATAACTCCATGCCGCGTTGCACCGAAGGCTTTGCCGGGGAATCGCTCGGTAAGCGGTTATTCGCAACATCAAAGTGAATGGAAGCACCGAAAATTCCCTGCAAGAGTGTGTCATGCAGATCGCGCGCTATCCTCTCGCGTTCCTCAAGGCGGTCATCGAACCGGGCTTGGATGCTCGTAGCCAAATGTCGCACTCGAAGAGCATAGAGCAACCACAGGACTACAGCCCCCGCCAAAACGCTCAGCAACTGAAACC
>Ga0210385_10000509_pt1 | contig 27484 bp, 24 predicted proteins | sample IncBWH26OmetaG_FD_160107 | JGI IMG/M metagenome (GOLD analysis project Ga0210385, IMG submission 160107) | Forest soil microbial communities from Barre Woods Harvard Forest LTER site, Petersham, Massachusetts, United States - Inc-BW-H-26-O ...
TTCTTGCGCAATCGGTCGCCGAAGTGCTCGGGCTCGACCTTGCGCGCGTCCGCGTCGTGACCGGCGACAGCGAAGTGGTGCCGAAGGACAACGGCTCCTATTCGTCGCGCGTCACCTTTATGGTCGGCAATGCCGCCATCGACGCCGCGCAAAATCTCAAGGCCGTGCTGATCGCCGCCGCCGCGCGAAAACTCGAAGCCAAGCCGGGCGCGATCGAATGCCTGGGCGAGCTCTATCGCGCCGGCGCGCAAGACAAAGGGCTCACCTTCAACGAGGTCGTCACCGAGGCGCTCAAGGATACCGGCACCATCACCGTCACCGGCAATTACTCGACCATTCCGGAATCCCACGGCGGCAAGAAATATCGCGGCTCGGCCATCGGCGGCACCATGGGCTACAGCTACTCGGCGCAGGTGGTCGAGGTCAGCGTCGACGAGGAAACCGGCGTCGTCACCGTCGACAAGGTCTGGGTCGCGCACGATTGCGGCAAGGCGCTCAACCGGCTCACGGTCGAGGGTCAGGTGCAGGGCTCGGTATGGATGGGCATGGGCCAAGCCATGAGCGAAGAGGCGGCCTATCACGAAGGGCTGATGCTCACCGCCAACATGCTCGACTACCGCGTGCCGACCATCCAGGATTCGCCGCCGATCGAAGTCGGCATCGTCGAGAGCATCGATCCGCACGGGCCGTTCGGCGCCAAGGAAGCCGGCGAGGGCTCACTGGCGGCATTCCTGCCAGCGCTCACCAACGCCATCGCCGACGCCACCGGCCTGCGCTTCAACGATCTGCCGGTAACGCCGGATCGCGTGTTCGCGATGCTGGAAAAGCGCGCGCGGACGAAAGGCAATGGCGCAAAGCAGAATGGCGGTGCGTAATGGACGCGCTGCCGCAATTCGACCTGGTCCGGCCGCGGACGCTTGGTGAGCTGGTCGCGGCGCGTGCCGCCCATGGCGACAGCCGGCTCATTGGCGGCGGCACCGATCTGATGGTGAACATCCGGCGCGGCATCGTCGCGCCGCCGGTGTTGATCGATATCAACGGTGTCGCCGAGCTGCGCTGCATCAAGGCCGACGCGCAGGCGCTCGAAATCGGCGCCGCTGCCACACTGACCGAGGTCGCCGCGCATCCCGACGTGGCGGAGCACTATCCGGTCGTGGCGCAGGCCGCGGCGCATATCGCCGGCCCGACCCACCGCAATATGGGCACGGTCGGCGGCAATCTCGCCCTCGATACGCGCTGCATTTTCTACAATCAGAGCGAATGGTGGCGCGACGCCAATCACCATTGCCTGAAAACCACCGGCGACATCTGCCACGTCGCGCCAAAAAGCCGCGGCGTGTGCTTCGCCACCTTCAGCGGCGATCTGGCGCCGGCGCTGCTGACGCTCGATGCCGAGATCGACGTCGCTGGCCCTTCCGGCCGGCGGACGATGCCGCTCGCCGACCTCTATATCGGTTATGCGCGCCAGGACGAGCCGGTCACCGAGACCCGCGGCGACGGTAAATATTTCCTGGCGTTGCGCGCCGGCGAATTCATCGCCGCGGTGCGGGTGAAGAACACCGCCGGTCTGCGCTCCGCCTACGACAAGATCCGCATCCGCCGCTCGATCGAATATCCGGTCACCGGCGTCGCCGTGGCGTTGCGGCGCGAGGGCGAGAGGCTTGCGGATTTGCGCGTCGCCTTCACCGGCACCAATCCGCGGCCGGTACGGCTTGCCGGCACCGCGGCCTTGTGCGGCGGCGCGCTCGACGATGGCGTGCTTGCCGGGCTCGACGCGCTGGTGCGCGATCAGATCATGGCGATGAAAACGACCTTCACGCCCGGCCATTACCGCCGCCGGGTCGCCGGCGTGCTGGCGCGCCGGCTGGTGCAGCGCTTGTTCGCGGAACGAATTTGATAAAACAAAAAATCTATTCGCCGATTCAGGTGCTGGCCGCTTCATTCCTCGGCGGGCCGATGGCGATGATCTATGTGCTCTGGAAGAATTTCCAGACGCTGGAAAATCCCCATGGCATGCGGCAAATCCTGATCTGGGGCTCGATCTTCATCATCGTCCTGATACTGTTTTCGCCGCTGATGCCGAACGGCTGGCAGGATTACGTGTTGCCTTTCGGCTATTCGCTGGCCGGCTGGTCGCTTGCGAAGAATTTCCAAATGTCGAAGCAGGCCATTGCGGATTCGCAAAGTTACGAATTTCAATCGGCGTGGAATGTCATCGCCGTCAGCGTCGTCTTCTTGGTCGCGATGATCGTCGTCGCCTTCACCTGGTTCTCGGTATTGGTCGCCGTCGGGCTGCTCTGATCCGGACGGCCTTGGTGCGGTACCGCTCGAGGCCTAATCCAGGCGGTCGTTGTCGGGTTCAAATGCTACGAGGTGTTGACTCTCACTCAAGGACTGTTCTCTATTTGTTCTTAAGTCACGTCCATTTCTGAGGATGCAGATGGTTTTCGCTCTTGATACGTTAGGTTACGCGAAGCATCTCCGTGGTCACGGAGTGCCGAGTGATCAGGCAGAAGCTCACGCTGAGGCCGCGAGGGATTTTATCATGACCGAACTGGTCACCAAGTTGGACCTCGAGGCCGCGCTCGATCGGGTGACGCTACGGATGACCGTGCGTTTCGGCGTCATGCTGGTCGCGGGCCTCGGAGCGCTCGCGGCGATATTGAAGCTCGCATAGATTGGTCATTCGGCGACGCGACGGCCGCATAGAAGTGCTAGCGCCGCGGTCGCGGCGACTTGCCGTTGACGCCGAATTCCTTGGACTTCGTTCCCGAGGGGGCGAGCCCGAACCCCTCCGCCGTAAGTCCGCGCCGAAACAATTCGCGCACGGTCGATGCCCGGCTCGGCATGCGTTTGGCAAAGCGGAAATCGTCGATCAACGTCAGCTCTTCCGGCGACAACATGATCTGCAGGCGTTCGGCACGCAGTCTTTCAGCCATGACACCAACTCCCCCGCATTGAGGAACTGAATTATGTTAGTACAAATAGCCAAGACAGGTATGGACGTCAAGTACGTTTTGGACATTTTGTATGGCTTTATCGCCTTTCAGTAAAAGGCATGTAATTGCTGCTCTTGCACTCAAAGCTGCAAAGACATGAATTCAGTAAAAGACAAAATACTAAGTACTTGCAACGGATGACCAAAGTAAACTTTGACAAGTGGCGCTAAATAGAGTGAAATTTCCCAGTAATAATCAAATCACGGTAGCTGCGATGGCGACGATCCTTCCATTTCTGAAAGACCAATCGGTATTTGAGCCCGAGACGACCCAGGCTATGTCGATCGCGTTCGACGAGGCCTGCCAGGCGCTGAAATTGTCGGACAAGGCGATGCGCGAGCGCGAGACCGTCGCGGTGCGGATTATCGAGTGGGCGCGGCGCGGCGAGCGCGATCCGGCACGGCTGCGCGAGCGGGTGCTGCGCGACGCGGGCGCGGCGTAGCTAACTCTACGATTCCAATTCCCGCAATTTGAACCGCTGAATCTTCCCCGTCGCGGTGCGCGGCAGGTCGGGCCGCACGTCGATCCAGCGCGGATATTTCCACGGGCCGGCGCATTCCTTGACGTGCACGCGCAAGGTCTCGATCAGACGCTCGTCGGCAGCAAAGCCGGAGCGCAGCACGATAAAAGCCTTCGGCTTGATCAGGCCGTCGGAATCTTCCTTGCCGATCACGGCGGCTTCGAGCACCGCCTCGTGCGACGCCAGCGCCGCCTCGACCTCGAACGGCGACACCCACATGCCGCTCACCTTGAACATGTCGTCGGTGCGGCCGCAGTAATGGTAATAGCCGCTTGTCTCGCGCACATATTTGTCGCCGGTGAAAGTCCATTCGCCGGCAAAGGTGCGCCGGCTCTTGGCGCGCTGGTTCCAGTAGCCTTCGCCGGCGGTCGGCCCGCGCACCACGAGCTCGCCGATCTCGCCGTCGGCAACCTCGCGGCCCTCTTCGTCGACGATCTTGAGGTCATAGCCCGGCACCGGCTTTCCGGTCGTGCCGTAACGCACGTCGCCCGGCTGGTTCGACAGAAAGGTCTGGAACATTTCGGTCGACCCGATGCCGTCGAGCACGTCGACGCCGGCCGTGGCGCGCCAGCGCTTGCCGAGATGGCCGGGCAGCGCTTCGCCGGCGGACACGCACAGCCGCAAGCGGTCGGAGCCGGCGCCGTGGGTCATGTCCTTATGCGCCAGCAGCGAGGCATAGAGCGTCGGCACGCCGTAGAAGATCGTCGGCCGATGCCGGCGCATGGTGTCGAACACCGCCTCGGGCGTCGGCCGCTGCGGCAGCAGCACGGTGGTGGCGCCGACCGACAGCGGAAACGCCATGGCGTTGCCCATGCCATAGGAGAAAAACAGTTTTGCCGCGGAGAACACGACGTCGTCCTCGCGGATGCCGATGACGCGCTGACCCATCAGCCGCGCCGCCGCCATCGGCGTGGTGTGGATGTGCTTGACGCCCTTGGGGTCGCCGGTGGAACCGGACGTGTACAGCCAGAATGCGACTTCGTCGGACCACGTCGGCGCGGTGGATGGCTCCGGCTGCCCGCGCGCCAGAAGGTCGGCGAAATCGTGCACGTCGCGGCCGCGGAACTCAGCCTTGTCGTCGGCGCTGGCGCCGACCAGGATGATCGTGCGCAGCTGCGGCATGCGATCGAGCGCGGGCAACAGCGTCTTGGCCAACGACGCCGAAGCAACGATCGCCGCGGCGCGGCTGTCGCCGAGGATATAGGCGTATTGCTCGGCATTGAGCAGCGTGTTGAGCGGCAGCACGACGATGCCGGCGCGCACGCCGCCCCAGAACGCCACCGGAAAATCGACAGTGTCGTAGAGCAGGAGACTCAAGCGCTCTTCAGGGCGCAGTCCGAGGCTTTTCAGCGCGCTGGCAAAGCGGCAGCTGCGCGTCTGCAGCTCGCCATAGCTGAGCGCGCGATCGGAATCGATGAAAGCCACCTTGTTGCCGAGGCCGCGCGCGACCTGGGCATCGATGAGGTCGGTGACGGCGTTGTACGGCCTGCGAACGAGGAGGTCTTCCAGCATCGGACGGTCCCACCCTGCGGTTGAATATATCACGCCACGGGCCGGTGGCGCGCCAATGGTTTCCGCATTAGGATCAAGGGCGTCAGCAGGGGGTGATCAATGTATCCGTGTGGTGCGAAGTGGGGGCGCGATGCCGCCCGTGTGTTCGTCGTGCTCGCGCTCGCGCTCGTTGCCGCGATTTTCCGTCCCGTTTCCGGCAGCGCCGATGGCGCGCTTGCCATCGCGTTGCCGCCCGATGTGGTCAAGCAGGGCTTTGCCTACGGCTATGTCACCGATTACCCCGACGTCAATCAGGCGGATGCGCAGGCGCTGAAGAAATGCCGCGACACCACCATCGAGGGTGTCCGGCCGCTCTGCGCGGTCATCCAAGACTTCAAGAACCAGTGCGTCGCCGTCGCCATGGATCCGCAAGCCGGAACGCCGGGCGTCGGCTGGTCCGTCGCGCCGGACTCGCGCGCGGCGGAGGCTGAAGCTCTGTCGAAGTGCGAAGAAACCGCCGGTCCGGGCCGCCGCGCCGCCTGCGCGATCGATCATTCGTCATGTGACGGCAGCGCGAAATAAACCCGGCGCGGTCGAATGACATGGACGGCCTGTGGCGCCGCGCCGGTTTCCGCATTACCATGATCCCATCACCATCGGAGGGGCGTATGTGCTCATATCAGTCGACCCGGCATTGTGTGGCCGGAGCTTTTCTCGTGCTGTCGTTGTTCTGTGGCGGCGGCGCTCTCGGTCCGAGCCAGAGCATGGCGGCCGGCGCGCTCGCCATCGGCTTGCCGGCTGACGTGGCCAAGGGCGGCTTTACTTACGGCTATTCCAACAACAACGACGACGCCAATCATGCCGAGGTCAAGGCGCTGGACGCCTGCCGCACGACCAAAGACGCGGCGAAAGATGCCAATCTGCGATCGCTCTGCAAAGTGATCCAGGACTACAGCAACCAATGCGTCGCCGTTGCCATGGATCCGGCGGCGGGAACGCCCGGCGTAGGCTGGGCGGTGACGAACGATTTGTTGTCGGCGGAACGCCAGGCGCTCGGCAAATGCATGGATACCGCCGGACCGGGCCGCCGCGCCGCCTGCGTGGTCGATCATTCGTCGTGCGACGGCAATGCGAAATAGGCTTCGCGCCGCCGGATAGGCAGCGCTTGACGGGCGTTGCGCGATGAGCCGCGGCAACGCCATCGCCCGGGCTCATGCCGGTTTCGACGACGGCGGTTTCCTTGCCGATCTTCGCCGGCGCGTCGCCATTGCCAGCACCAGCCAGGAAGCTGCGCGCTCAGGCGCGCTGCGCGCTTATCTCGACGACGAGATCGCGCCGACGCTGATGCCGCTCGGATTTACCTGCCGCGTCCTCGATAATCCGCACGGGCCGCCGGCGCTGGTCGCCGAGCGCATCGAGAATCCGCACTTCGTCACCGTGCTGGTCTATGGCCATGGCGACACCATCGCCGGCCAGGACGAGCTCTGGCGGCCGGGGCTCGAGCCTTGGCGGGTCGTTGTCGAGGGCGAGCGCATCTATGGCCGCGGCACCGCCGACAACAAAGGCCAGCACAGCGTCAACATTGCCGCCTTGGCCGCCGTGCTGGCGGAACGCGGCGCGCTCGGCTTCAATTGCAAAGTACTGATCGAGATGGCGGAGGAAGTCGGCTCGGCGGGCTTGCGCGAACTGTGCGTGCAGCACCGTGACGATCTGCTCAAGGCCGATGTGCTGATCGGCTCCGACGGTCCGCGCATTGCGCCGGGCGAGCCGACGATTTTCCTGGGCGCACGCGGCGGCTATCCGATCGATCTGAACGTTGCGCTGCGCGACGGCGCCCATCATTCCGGCAATTGGGGCGGGCTGATTGCCAATGCGGGCATCGTGCTGGCGCAGGCGCTGGCCACCATCACCGACGCGCGCGGCACGATTCTGGTGCCGGAATGGCGGCCGCCGCTGCCGCAAGCGGTGCGGCAGGTTCTGGCCGGCGTCGAAGTCGACGGCGGCGCCGACGGGCCAACCATCGACCGCGACTGGGGCGAGCCGGATTTGACGCCGGCCGAGCGCGTGTTCGGCTGGAATAGCTTTGAAATTTTGGCCTTCATCACCGGCACACCGCAGCGGCCGGTCAACGCCATTCCCGGACATGCGCGCGCCCATTGTCAGCTTCGCTACGTTGTCGGTACCGATGTCGACGACGTCATTCCGGCGCTGCGGCGCCATCTCGACCGTCACGGTTTCCATCAGGTCGAGGTGCGTGCCGGCCGCGGCAGCTTCTTCAACGCCAGCCGGCTCGATCCCGCCGATCCGTGGGTGACCTGGGCAAAACTGTCGCTGGAGCGCACCGCCGGCAAATTGCCGACCATCCTGCCCAATCTCGGCGGCTCGCTGCCCAACGATATTTTCGCCGACATTTTGCGGCTGAAAACGATCTGGGTGCCGCACTCTTACGCCGGCTGCTCGCAGCATGCGCCGAACGAGCACCTGCTGGCGCCGATTGCGCGCGAGGGCTTGGGTCTGATGGCCGGATTGTTCTGGGATTTTGGCGATCCGGCCGTACGACGGCCGCCGCATCGCGCTTGAACATTTACTCCGCCGCTACGGCCGCGTTTGTCTGCTGCGCCTGCTTTTCCATTTCGCGGCGGATGCGGACGGCTTGCGAGTTCTCGTCAAGCGCGACGTCGGCTGCGGTGACGAACTCGCCCGCGGCGACATTGCGCACAAGCTTCACGTGATGCGCCAGCCCGATCGGCAAGGCGCCGAGTTTCAGGCTGCGCGCTGCCGGAATGAGCTTTGCGTAGACGCAATAGCCGCCTTCGCCGTCGAGCATTTCGCCGGCTGTCAGGTTGCGCTTGGCCACCGTCACCGCATCGCCGCGCCAGGCCTTGCAGCTTCCCGTCGGCTCGCCGCGCAGCGCGACATTGAGCACCGAGATCGACAGTTCAAGCCCGATCAGATGATAGGGCTTGTACATCGCCGCGTAACGGCCGGTGGCATCGGTCGGCAAGCCGTATTGCTTGAAGCAGGCCGCGGCGTAATCGTTTTCCGCCTTGAACACCACATAGACGCCCCAGCGCAGATCGCGCTCGACCGGCTCGCCGTTGCGCTTGAGCGACGACACCACTTCGACGACACCGTCGCCGACCAACACGCCGCCCAAAGTTTTTGGCCGCAACACGCTGGCGAGCTCGTCGGCGCCGCAGGGCGGAAACACCAGACCATCGTGCGGCACGTCGAGCTCACAGGCGTTGGCGACCGCGGCCATCTCGATGGCGGATTTGGTGCCGTCGAGAAACGAGTTGAACATCTGCGAGTTCATGCCGGCGCGCTTGGCCTCCTCGGCGGTGAGGCCGTAATGCTGCCACACGCCGTCCGGCGTGACGGTGTGATAGGCCGGAAGGTACTTGGTGCCCTTGCCGGCCGCGGCGATGGTGAAGCCGGCCGAGCGCGCCCAATCGACCATTTCGGCAATCAAGGCCGGCTGATCGCCATAGGCCATGGAATAGATCACGCCTGCCGCGCGCGCCTTTTGCGCCAGCAACGCGCCGGCAAGCGCGTCGGCTTCGACATTGACCATGACGATATGCTTCTTCGCGTCGATCGTCTCGATCGCATGCGCGATGCCGGCTATCGGATTGCCGGTCGCTTCGATCACCACGTCGACGCGCTCGTCGTTGATGGCATCGTGCCCGCGCTCAGTGAAACACGTGCGCGCGATGCGGGTCTCGTCCCAGCCGACATTGCGGCACGCCGCCTTGGCGCGCTCGGGATCGAGATCGGCGATCACCGCGACGGCGATGCCGGCGATCGACGGCACCTGCGCCAAAAACATCGAGCCGAATTTGCCGGCGCCGATCAATCCGACGCGGACCGGCTTGCCGGCCTCGACGCGAGCAGCGAGCATGGCTTCCAGGTTCATGGCTTGATCTCCGTAGGCGCTTTCGCCGCCGCAAGCGCGCCGGCAAAGACGGCGAGATTTTTCTGCGCCTCGCTGTCCGCCGCCGGCGTGTCCGCGATCAGCTTGGCGATGCGGGTGCGGTCGTCGGGCATGATATATCCCGCCCAGATATCCCGCGTGTCGCGCAAGGCACCGGCGATCAGGCGAGCGTTACCGGGTTTCATGTCTTCCGTCATCGCCGTGATCGCGCCGGTGATGGTTTGCGCCGCGCCGCCGCGGGCCTGCTGCAGGCCTGCCGCGCGCGCCGGCGTGTGCTGTTCCGCCGGCAGCTGATCCAGGAACAAGGTCAGGGTCGTCGCTTGGCGCGCCTCGAAGCGGATCAAAAAATTCATCGCCATGGCGCACTGGTCTTGGTATTCGCTCATGTTGCGCCGCATGACCAGCTGGTCGATCGGCTGGCCCGGCTGCAGGCCGTAGAAAATGATGCGCTTGTAGCTTTCAACCACGGCTGCGCCCCATCGCAGCAGCCAGGGAATGTCGTCGGCTTTGGCTGGCGGCAGGCCTTTCAGCGCCGCAACGTCAAAGATATGGCGAAACAGGTCGGCGGCGGGCGGTTTGGTAAAGTTCGGCTCGCCGCCCGATTTCAAGACGCCGTCGAGATAAATCCCGAACGCCTGGCTGGCATTCTGCGCCGTGGCCGCATCGCGCGGCCCATCCTGACCGCGCGCCGCGGAAACGAGCGCGAGCAGCAGCAGGAGCGATCTGAAAAAGGGCACTCTCGTTATTACTCCGCCGCGACCTTGTGCGCGCGCGCATAAGCCAACAGCGCGTCGTCGGCGACCGGCACGATCGGCGCAAAATCGCGGTGCGCGATCCATTCCGGCCGGGTGAATTTGGTGATGTGGTTCGAGCAGGCGCACAGCGTCAGATAGACGATCTTGCGCGGATAGGGCGTGATGTTGGGCGGCGAAGCGTGCACCAGGTTGCCGTGGAACATCAGCACCGAGCCGGGCTTGCCGGTCGGCGCCACGATGCCGCCCTCGGCGGCAAGCCGCGTGACGGTTTCCTTGTCGAGGGTCCACAGCGGATAGGATGTGGTCAGCGTGTCATGGCCGGCGTTGAGCACGCCCTGCTTGTGGCTCTTCGGGATCAAGAGCAGCGGGCCGTTGATCGGCATCACCTCGTCGAGGAACACCGCGATGTTCATGGCGCGCGCGTCCGGCATGCCGTCGTCGCGCGCCCAGGTCCCGTAGTCCTGATGCCATTGCCAGACGTCGCCTTCGAAGGCGGCTTTGGCGTTGAGCTTGAACTGATGGACATAGACCTCTTCGCCGAACAATTGGCGCAGCGGCTCGACCACCCGCGGATGGCTGGCGAGCAGGCGGAACGTCTCGTTGAAGGTGTGCGCCGCAAAAGCGGTGCGCGGCGCGCCGGTCTTCTCGCGCCACACCTCCTGGCGGTCGAGTTTCAGGATCGCCTCGGCGTCGTCGCGCAACAGCGCGATCTCTTCCTCGCTGAAGCAGTTCGGGAAGAACAGATAGCCCAGCTCGTCGAACTCTTTCAGTTGACCCGGCGATAGCTTCATGGCGTTTCCAGACGTGTTTTGGTCGGCGCGCGGCTCGGCGTCGGCAAGAAGCGATTGATCGGTAATTTATCCCATTGCCTGCGAGCGATCTAGGTTGGCCGGCTGGATGGGTTTTAGCGCCCTCCAGGAACTTCGCTGCCCGAACCCGGTTTGTAGTGGTACATTTTCATCAGGCGCGCGAAGCCCCTTGCGCCACCTCGCTTTTTTTGGGCTGGAGCTTGAATTGAGCTTGTCCGGTGACGCAGAACAGGGCCGGTCGCAAAGCCCAGACCGGCTCAAGCCGTTTGCGCTGATCGCGGCGCTTGGCATCGTTTACGGCGATATCGGCACCAGCCCGCTCTACGTTTTTCAAGCCATCGCCAGGACAAACCACGGCCATTTCGACGAACTCAGCGCGCTCGGCAGCCTGTCGCTGATTTTCTGGACGCTGATCATCGTCGTTTCGATAAAATATGCGCTCGTGGTCATGCGCGCCGACAATCGCGGCGAGGGCGGCATTTTGGCGCTGATGTCACTGACCCGGGCCAAATGGCGCGGCCGCAACCGCTATCTCATTGTTTGCGGCTTGATCGGCGCGGCGTTGCTCTACGGCGACGGCATGATCACGCCGGCGATCTCGGTGTTGAGCGCGGTCGAGGGGCTAAAACTCGCCAGCCAGGATTTCGCCCGCTACACCATGCCGATCGCGGCGGTCATCCTGCTGCTGTTGTTTGTGATCCAGCGCTACGGCACCGCCGCCGTGGGCCGCGCCTTCGGGCCGGTGATGCTGCTGTGGTTTTTGACCATCGCGATCCTGGGTGGGATCGGCATCGCCAAGGCGCCGCATGTCATCGTCGCGGTTAATCCGCTCTATGCCGCGGCGTTCTTGATCCATCACGGTATCGCCAGCCTTGCGATCCTCGGCGCGGTGTTTCTTTGCGTGACCGGCGCCGAAGCCATGTACGCCGACATGGGGCATCTCGGCCGCGAGCCGATCCGCATTGCCTGGACCGCAATCGTGCTGCCGGCGTTGCTGCTCAATTATGCCGGCCAGACCGCCGTGGTGCTGCAAAACTCCGGCAGCGACGCCAATCCCTTTTTCGTGCTGGCGCCCGCTTGGCTGCTCTACCCGATGATCGTCCTGTCGACGCTCGCCACCGTCATCGCCAGCCAAGCCATCATCACCGGCTCGTTTTCGCTCACCCGCCAGGCGATGCAGCTCGGCTGGCTGCCCGGAATGCACATCACGCAGACGTCGTCGGAACAATATGGCCAGATCTACGTGCCGTTCGTGAACTGGCTGATGATGCTCGGCACGCTGGCGCTGACGGTGATATTCGAAAGCTCGGACCGGCTGGCCGGCGCCTATGGCGCGGCGGTGTCGACCACCATGCTGATGACCACCGCGATCCTCTATCGCATCATGCGGGTGTCGTGGCGGTGGCCGGCATGGGCGGCGATCGGCGTGTTCGCCCTCTTCATGACCGTCGATATCGCATTCTTTGCGGCCAATACGCTGAAGATCGCCGAGGGCGGCTGGATACCGCTGGTCGTCGGCGGGCTTCTTTTCACCGTCATGACGACGTGGCGCGCCGGCATGGATGCGATGCATCGCACGCACGAGCGCGAGACGGTGACCATTGCGCAATTCATCCGGCGATTGCACGACCACAAGATCGAGCGCGTCCCCGGACGCGCAATCTTCCTGACGCGGCTGCGCGGCTCCATTCCGCCGCTGATCGCCGATCACGTCCGCCAGTTCGGATCGCTCTACGAAGAGGCGATTGCGCTGACGGTAAGCTTTTCGATACGACCGCGCGTGCGGCCCAACAATCGGCTTCACGTCGAAAAGCTGGGCGAGGGTTTTTGGCACGTGACGGTTCGCTTCGGCTTTGTCGAAATCCCGAATGTCGCCAAGGCGCTGCATCTGGAAAAATCCAAGTGTCCGATCAATCCCGACGATGCGATTTATTTCAGCGAACACGACACCGTGGTGGCGCGCAAGGGCAAGCCGCGGCTGGCCGCGTGGCGACGGCAGCTGTTTTCGTTCCTGTCCCGCAACTCAATCGATCCCGCCGACCGCTTCAACATTCCGGCGGAGAATTTTGTGCAGATCAGCCGGCGGATCGAGGTTTGAGCGGCGGTGTTTCGGGTCGGCTCCGCGTCAAAAATTTATTGTGTTGAGAGGCCCAGAGAGCGGCTCAACACGAACAATTGGCAGCCAAGCGATCAAGGCCGCCATCTCGATCGGTGCCGGTTGCCTGCGGCGCGGTTTTGGAGGAAAGTCCGGCAGATCAAGAAGTCTGCGGAGGATTCGCCGATGGACATCATCCCGCTGGGTCCAGGCTTTGCCGCCGAAATACGCGGCGTGACGCTGGCCGATGTCGCGGCCGACGATGCCGTTTACGCGGCGGTGCGCGCGGCGTTCGAGGACCATTCGGTGCTGCTGTTTCGCGGCCAGGAGGTGAGCGGCGAGGGCCAGCTCGCTTTCTCGCGCCGTTTCGGGCCGCCGGAGACGACCAAGGTCGGCTCGCTTGGCACCGGCACCAATTTCGTCATCCTCACCACCATCGGCGATGACGGCAAGGTGGTGCCCGAGGATCACCGCTATGCCATGCGCAACAAGGCCAATCAGCTCTGGCATACCGATAGTTCGTTCAAGAGCGTGCCGGCGCTGACCTCGGTGCTCTCGGCGCGCACGATCCCGGATCACGGCGGCGAGACCGAATTCGTCTCGACCCGGCTCGCCTTCGAGCGGCTCGATCCGGCGCTGCAGAAGAAATTCGAAAATTCCTTCGCCTGGCATCACTACGGCCACTCGCGCGCCAAGGTCGCCGCCGGCCTCGCCACGCCGGAGGAGCTCGATGCGCTGCCGCCGCGCTGCTGGCGCTTGGTGTGGCGCAATCCGGTCAACGGCCGCGGCGCGCTCTACATCGCCTCGCACACTTATGCGATCGAAGGCATGGAGCGGGCGGCGGGCGAACAGCTGATCGAGGAGCTCACCGCCGCGGCGACGGCGCCCGGCACCACCTACGAGCACAAGTGGCAGAGCGGCGACGTCATCATGTGGGACAATCGCGCCACCATGCATCGCGGCCGGCCGTGGCCCGGCAACGAGCCGCGCTACATGGTGCGCACGACGATCTCGGCAACCGCGGCGGACGGCGTCGAGACCATGCGCCCGCCATCGTTGCAGGCGGCGGAATAGCGGCGGCCGCGGACGCGCAGCATTGCTCGGGTGCACCCAGTGACGGGATTTTTCCGCATCGCGTTCTGCTGCGCAATGATCGCGCTGAGTGGCGGCGCGAGCGCCGAGAATTGGCCCAGCCGTCCGATCAAGCTGATCGTGCCGACCGGGCCCGGCGCCGCCACCGACGTGATGGCGCGGCTCATTGCCGACGGCGTCTCGCGCACCTTGGGCCAGGCGCTGTTTGTCGAAAACATTCCCGGCGCCTCAGGCATTCTCGCCCACGAGACCGCTGCGCGCGCCACGCCCGACGGCTATACGCTGTTGTTCACCAACACCTCCGGCATGGCGATCAATCTCATTTCGTTCAAGCAGCTGCCGTACGATCCGACGCGCGATTTCACCGCCGTGGCCGTGGTGTGCAATCTGGCGCCGCAAATGCTGTCGGTGACCGAGGCGTTGCCGGTGACGACGGTTGCCGAGCTGATCGCTTATGCCAAGGCCAATCCGGGCAAGCTCTCCATCGCCTTCGACAACACCGCGGGTGCCGCGGCGTTCGGCGCAAAGCTGTTCAACAAGCGCGCCGGCCTCGATCTGATCGAAGTGCCGTATCGCTCCGCCGCGCAACTCGTGCAAGACGTCGCCGGCGGCATCAACCAGGTGATGATGAGCTCGATCGCCGCCGCCAATGCGGTGGTCCAGGCCGGCAAGGTGCGTCGGCTCGCGGTCACCTCGGACATGCGCTTTCCGGGATTGCCGGACCTGCCGTCGCTGCGCGAAACGGTGCCGGGCGTCGTGATGAATGGCTTCTTTGCCATTGTGGCGCCTGCGGGCACGCCCGCGGACATCGTCGCCCGGCTCAATCACGAGATCGGCCTGTATCTGAGCGGTCCCGAGATCCGGGAGCGACTGCTGACGTTCGGGCTTGCGACCGCCGGCGGCGGCACGCCCGAGAGCGCCGCCGAAAACATTCGCAAGGAGCAGGAACAGTGGCGCGCGTTCGGCAAAGAACTCAACGTCGAGCCGCAGTGACGGCGTCGCGCGAGAGTTAAGGAGACATCATGGCGCGCAACGTTTATCTGGTCGGCAGCGTGCCGATGGCGAATGCGGCGGACGTGTTCGAAACCGTCAGTGCCGCTCTCGGCGCGCGCATCGGGCGGTTGCCGGACGGCGAGACCGGCGCCCGCGGCGACTGGATCACCTGGCTCGAGCCGGTGTTTGCGAACAATCCGGCATTGCAGAAATCCGGCGAGTTTTTTCGCGTGCATGCCAGCGGCACCGGGCGCGAGCGTTACGCGCTCAGGCCGGGATTTCGCGCCGAGGACGTGCGCTTCGACAATTTGTTTTATGCCGACATCGCCAAATTGGCTTACTCGGATTTCAAGCGGCTGAAAGACGCCGGCAAGATCGCCGCCGGCACGAAATTCCAGGTCGACCTGGTGCCGGCGCATTCGGTGATCTGGCTGTTCCTGGTCGATGCGCTGCACGCGCCGATCGACCCCGTTTATAACGACGCGCTCAAGCACGAGATCGACAAGATCGCCGCCGCTATTCCGCACGATGAGCTGGCAATCCAGTTCGACGTGGCGTCGGCGGTCTTTGCGCGGCTCGAACGCAACGAAGCGTCGAGTTACGGCCGCACCAAGGCGGAGACGCAGGAAACGTTCTCCAGAATCGTGACCGACCTCGGCAACCACGTGCCGGCCGATATCGATTTGCTCTATCACCTCTGCTACGGCGACTCGAACCACCGCCACGTAGTCGAGCCGACCGACATGGCCGACATGGTCGAGTTCGCCAACCGGCTGTCGCGCAACATCACGCGGCCGATTCAGCTCATCCACATGCCGGTGCCGCGCAGCCGCGCCGATGACGCTTATTTCGCGCCGCTGAAACGATTGGCGCTGCGGCCCGAGACGCAACTATGTCTCGGGCTGGTGCATTACACCGACGGCATTGAGGGGACGAAGCGGCGGTTGGCCACGGCGAAGAAGTACGCGAACAATTTCGCCATCGGGACGGAATGCGGCTTCGGCCGCCGCGATCCACGCACCATTCCGGAGCTGCTGCGCATCCACGCCGAGATCGCGGATCTGGATTAAGCGGGCTCCGCAACAAAACGATTGCGCATCTTGCCGAGCCCCTCGATCTCGGTCTCCATCACGTCCCCCACATTGAGAAACGTATTGGTGCCCTGCCCCACGCCGCCGCAGGTGCCGCAGCTGAAGAAGTCGCCGCTTTGCAGGCTCAAAATGTCGGAGGCGTATGCAATCTGCTCCTCGGGCGTGAAGATGAATTGCGAGGTGTTGCCGTTCTGCTTGACCTCGCCGTTCACCGTGAGCCGGATGAACAGATTCATGTGGTCGCCCACGAAGGCGCGCGGCACCAGGAACGGGCCGGTCGGGGCGAAATTGTCGTGGCTCTTGCCGTTGAGCCAATCCGAGCGCAGGCCCGGGCGATCGGCGCGAATCTGCAGATCGCGGGCGGAAACGTCGTTGGTCGTCATCCAGCCGGCGACGTGATCGAGCGCGCGCTCGGCCTTGATGTGCTTGCCGGGCTTGCCGACGACGCAGGCGATCTCCGCCTCCCAGTCGATCTTTTTCATGCCGCGCGGGATGGCGATGTCGTCATAAGCGCCGGCCAGCGTGCTCGGCGCTTTGAGGAACAGATACGGATGCGAGGTCGATTTCTCGCCGGTGAATTTCGGGCCGGTCGCGGGCGTCATGCCGGCACGTAACATCTCGTCGACGTGCTCTTGAAAGTTTTGCGCGGCATAGAACATCTTGCCGGGCCGACGCACCGGCGGCAGCGCGCGCAAGCCGCCGAGCTTGACCGCGCCGGGCCGGCCTTCTTTTTCGAGGCCGGCGACGATCTCCTGCAGCGCGGCAAAGTTTAAGTCCCAGTTGTCCAACAAGCCGTCGATGCTGTCGGTCGTGCTCAGCTTGCCGCCGCGCGCCGATTTGAGGTCGACGATATCGTCATCGAGAACAATGGCGGCGAACGCGGCGCCGCCTTGTTTGGCGAAAGTACCGAGCTTGAAAGGCGTGCCGTTCATGGCTTTTTTGCTTCCGTGTAGGGATAGATCATGTCGCCGGTCTTATATTCCTTAGGCCACACGATGACTTCGTGGGTGGTGTCCTTGAACTGATCCATGCTGTTGCCGGTGACATGCTGGAACTGGGTGAAGAAGACGCGCGACTTCGCCCACTCGCCGTCCTTGCCGAAGGCGATATCGCCGACCACGGTCTTGAACGTGTGGCTGCGCATATAGTCCGCGAGCTTGGCATTATCGAGGCTCTTGGTGCCTTCGACCGCTTGGGCCAGGACCTGGCCAGCCGCATAGCCGAGCGGGGGGAACGCCCAGCCGCCCGGATCGATTCCTTGGGTCGCGGCGGCGGCCTGGTATTTGGCCAGCAGTTCCTTGGTGCCGGGGAACGTCAGGCTGGGCGCCGGCAGGAACACTTCGTTGTTGACGATGCCGTTGGTGAGCGGCCCGAGCTGCGCCTTGATCGGCGTCACCAGGAGCCCGATAAAGGCGCCGCCGAACATTTTCGGCGTGATGCCGACTTCGTTGGCGGCGCGGATGATGCCGACGGAGTCCGGCGGATAGGCGGCGACGAAGACGATGTCGGGATTGAGCGCCTGCACCGCGCGCATGATCGGCGTGTAGTCGGTCGTGGTCGGCGGATATTTCTGGTCGAGGACCAAGTCAAAGCCGCCGATCTCCTTGATGCTTTGCCGCGCGCCGTCGGCGGCGTTCTGGGCAAATTCGGCGTCGGCGGCGACGATCGCGACCGTCTTCGGTCTTGGCGTGGCCGCCGCCGCAAGCTCGAAGAAGCCATAGGCAAAAGCCTTTTGCGGCTCGGGCCCGGTCGGCAGCATCGAAAAATACTGGTCGTAGTGGAATCTGCTGTTGGCGGCGTTGGCGAGAATGCCGATGGTGGTCATCTTGTGCTGCATCATGATCGGAATGGCGGGCGCCACCATGTTGGTCGCATACGGCCCGATCACCAGGTCGACTTTGTCGACGTCGATCAGCTTGGTGTAGAGCTGCGGCACGTTCGCCGGATTGCTCTGGTCGTCATAGAACACCAGCTCGACCGGACGCCCCAACAGCCCGCCCTTGGCGTTGACGTCGTCGCGCCAGATTTGCAGCGCGGTCAGCACCTGCTTGCCGATCGGCGCCACGCCGCCGGTCAGCGCCATGGACATGCCGATCCGGATCGGATCGGCTGCCTTGGCGATGTTCGGAATGATTATGGCGCAAATGGCTACCAACGCCATCGCACGGGCTCGAGCCCAAAAACTGCGCATCGTCTTCTCCTCCCTTGGGCGCCATGCGGCGCCACGTCTTATTTTAAAACGACGTTAGTCCTCCGCGATGGGCCGCGCCAGACGGTCAGCTGCCGCGAAATGTCGCCTTTCGCTTGGCGTGGAACGCCTCGACGCCTTCGCGGAAATCGTCGGATTGGCGCAGCCGGCTGTAGCAATGGCCTTCGAGCTCGATGGCCGCTTCGAGATTGGTGTCTTCGGTTTCGTTGAGCAGCGTCTTGGCGGTGCGTTGCGCCAGCGGCGAGAAGCCGCGCAGCTCCTCCACCAAGGCATCGGTCGCCGCTTCGAGCTTGTCGTCGGCGACACATTCGGTGGCGATGCCCCACTCGTAGGCCTGCTTCGCCGCGATGCGCTTCGACCGCATGACGATGTCTTTGGTGCGGGTGATGCCGATGATCTTTTGCAACCGTGCCGAGCCGCCCGATCCCGGGATTTGGCCGAGCCGCTGCTCAGGGAGTGCATAGAAACAAGTCTCCGAAACCAGGCGGAAATCGCAAGCCAGCGAAATCTCGAAGCCGACGCCGAAACAGTAGCCGCGGTTGGCGACGATCACCGGCTTCGAGCAGCGCGCCGGCGCCGCGATATTCCAAGCGAGTTTCGACACGTGTTCTGGTGAAGCCGCGAGAAAGCCGGCGATATTGCCGCCGGAGGAGAAATGTTGGCCGACCGCTCGCAACACGATGACGCGCACGCGGGCATCCTCATCGAGCGCTTCGAAGACCAGACGAAGCTGATCGCGCTGCCCCATTTCAATGACGTTGAGCGGCGGGCGGTCGAGAACGATGTCGGCGCGTTCGCGTGCCGGATCGATCTCGACCCTAAAGCCGTCGAGGGTCTGCAAACGCGGGTCGGAAAAATCACTCATGCGGCCGTTCCTTTAAGAGGCGAGACGGTTTCGTATTCGCCGGCAACGAGCTTGCGGCGGAGCAGTTTTCCGACCGGCGATTTCGGAATCTCAGTGACAAAGATATAACGCCGCGGGCGTTTGAAGTTGGCCAGGCCGGAATCGCGGCAGAACGCCTCGAGCGCGTCGGGCTCGACCGCGCGGCGGCATTTGATGAAGGCAGTCACGATTTTGCCCCAGCGCTCGTCGGGCAGTCCGACCACCGCCACTTCGGATACAGCGGCGTGCAGCGACAGGCAGGATTCGATCTCCACCGGCGAAACATTCTCGCCGCCGGTGATGATCATGTCGTCGACCCTGCCGGTGACGAAGAGGTCGCCGTCGCTGTCGATGGCACCGGTGTCGCCGGTGAAATACCAGCCCTGGCGCAGCGCTTTGGCGTCAGCCTCCGGCCGCCGCCAATAGCCCTCGAAGGATTCATCGCCGGCCAAGAGCGCGATGATCTCGCCTTCTTCGCCGACGGCGGCGATCTCATCCACCGATGCCGCGCCGAGACGGACCACGCGCACCATTTGGTTGATGCCGGCGCGGCCGGCCGAGCCGGGCTTTGCCGGCGCGTTCTGCTCGATGGTGAAGGTGTAGACCTCCGACGAGCCGTAATGATTGACGAACAGGTTTGGCTTGAATGCTGCCTGGAGCGTTTTTAGCAGCCCGTCGGTCATCGGCGCGCCGGCGAAGCCGAGCTTGCGCACCGAGCTCACGTCGCTGGCGGCGAACGCCGGGTGATGGACGACGTCATGGTAAAGCGTCGGTACCAGGTAGAGATTGGTGACGCGCTCGGCCTCGATCAGCTCGAGCGCGTGCGCGACGTCGAATCGGCGCAGGCAGATGAAAGCACCGCCGACGAGCGACATGGCCAGCAGCGAGCGCACGCCCATGGTGTGATAGAGCGGCATGACGCCCAGCGTGCGCTCGCCGCGGGCATAGAGATTCTGCGCCACATGGGCCAGCGCTGCGGCGCGCTCGGCGTGCTGGCGGCGTGGCACGCCTTTCGGCCGCGCCGTGGTGCCGGAGGTGTAAAGCATCACCGACCAGGCTTCGGTGCCGACGCGCGCTGCGGCATCGGGCGCGGCGCGTGAAGCGAGATCCGCAAAGGGAATCGCCGGCGGCGGCGCTGGATCGAGCGCGATCCGCGGCAGCTTTTGCGCCAAGATGGAGCCGGTCATGGCCGCGGCAGACGCGTCTTCGTAGGCGATGGCCTTGGCCTCGGCGTCCTCCAAATAGAAGTCGATCTCGCTTGCCGTCGAGCGCCAATTCACCGGCGTGATGATGATGCCAGCGAACTGGCAGGCCCAGTGCAGACTCGCCGCTTCCCAGCGGTTGGTCAGTGTGGTGACGAGATGGTCGCCGGCCTTGAGCCCGATGGCATCGAAACCGGCCACCAGCGCCGAAATACGCCGATACCATTGCGCGTAACTCAGGCGCACGTCGCCATCGACGACGGCGAGCGCGCCAGGGTCGCGGGCAACGCTGCCGAGGAAGCTTAGGCCCAAATCTAGCATCGGGGAAAGTCGAGCATGCGGGAAAAGCGCCGGTCGGGTTATCCCGGCAATGATAAGCCTTTGCCGCCGGCTGACAAATCGCCGATGGGTTGAGTCGCTCGCCTACCGCCGCGTCGGAAACAGCGCCGCCGGGAAATCCGCGGCAGAGCGGCGGGGGCGCTCACGCGGCTGATAGTCCGGATGCGGACTGACATCCGGCTCGACCGCCCGGCGATAAAGGTGCCAGGTGGCGTGACCGAGCACCGGCATCACCACCGTCAGACCGAGGAAGAACGGGATCGAGCCGAGGACCAGCAGCGCGGCGACGATGAAACCCCACAGCGCCATGGTCAGCGGGTTTTTGGCAACGACGCGGATCGAGGTGAGCACCGCCACCGCCGCACCGACGTCGCGGTCGAGCAACAGCGGAAACGAGATCGCGCTGACGGTGAGCACCAGCACGGCGAACAGGAAGCCGACCCCGGTGCCGACGAAAATCAGCATCCAGCCGGCGCGCGTCTGGAACACGTCGCTGATGAACTGTGTCACCGATGCCGGCCCGTGATAACCGAAATAGGCGATATAGATGGCGTCGGCGACGGCGAGCCAGATCAGGAAGATGGCCATCAGCAGCAAGCCGAGCGCCACGATGGCGCCGAGCGACCGCGAATGCAGCACGTCGAAGGCATGGCTCGTGGAACTATCGAGTCCCGCTTCGCGGCGCCGGCTCAGCTCATAGAGCCCGATCGCGGCAAGCGGACCGACCAGGGCAAAGCCCGCGGCAATCGGGAATGCCAGCGGCAGCATGGAATTTCCCAGCGTCATTCCGATCAGAGCGATGCCGAGCAGCGGATAAATGACACAGAGAAAGACGGCGTGGCTCGGCATCGCGACAAAGTCGTCGACGCCGCGCGCCAGTGCATCGAACAGATCGGACGGTGCTATACGGCGGATGACCAGATTTTGCGGGCCCGCACTCGCGCCGACAAGCATGTGCGAATAAGCCATGGCGCTCTCCTCCTGAACCTATTGAGGTTTTGGGTCCGCGCCGGGCCAAAAGGCCGCAACGCGGCCGTTCTTATCAACTCCGATCATGCCACCGCATACGCCGCGACGCTACGAGCAACGCCGGGATCGCAAGACCGTTCGCTTCACAATGCAGTGTGTTGCAACGTGGTGAATTGTTTGTGCGACGCAACGCATTTCCACACGCATACACTGCTAAAACAGAAAGGGCCCCGTTCCCGGGGCGCTTCTGCTCCTTGGCGATTGTACTGTGATTAGCGGTGCCAGTGGTGGCCCTCATGCCAGCCCGGGCCGACGCCGAAGGTCACCGCGGGGCCATCGTAGTAATCGTAGTAGCCGCGATCACACGGGTAGTCGTAGCCGCAACGATAGTACGGGCCTGGCGCGCCTACGCCGACACCCACGCCGCCGGGGCCGGCGTAAAAGCCAATCTGCGCCATTGCCGGCGCTGCGGTGAAGATGGCCGCTGCTGCAACAAGGCCAAGCGCGATCTTTTTCATGATGCTTCTCCTCTTGGTAGCTCGTAAGGGAAAACGCTTGAGGAGAAGCGACGTTCCGCGGCCTGCGCCACTTTGTTCGCAGGTTCCGTGCAAAAATTATCGAACAAATTTTGCGGAGCTGTGGAACCAGAGGTCTTGGAACAAAGAGGTTTGGAACAAACAATTTTGCAGCAAACCCTAGCGATCGCTTCGTTCACTCGGCAGCGACGCGCAACCCTTCGGGGGTTTCCTCATGCTCGGGCTTCTTGCCGCTCAGCCAGGACTGGAAGCGATCGAGGTAAAGATAAATCACCGGCGTCGTGAACAATGTCAGGAGCTGGCTCAGCGCCAATCCGCCGACCATGGCGTAGCCGAGCGGGTGGCGCAGTTCCGATCCGGAGCCTGAGCCGAACATCAGCGGCAGGCCGCTCAACAGCGCCGTCATCGTCGTCATGGTGATCGGACGGAAGCGCAACAGGCACGCCTGCCGGACCGCCTCGCGCGGCGGCAGGCCGGCGCGTTCGCGGCTGATGGCGAAGTCGACCAGGATGATGCCGTTCTTCTTGACGATGCCGATCAACAGAATGATGCCGATGATGCCGATCACCGACAGATCGAAGCCGCCGAGCCAAAGCGCCAGCAGCGCGCCGACGCCGGCCGACGGCAGTGTCGACAGGATCGTCAGCGGATGGATGTAGCTCTCGTAGAGCACGCCGAGAATGACATAGACCACCACCAGCGCGGCCGCGATCAACACCGGCTCGTTCGACAGCGCGGCCTGGAACGCCTGGGCATTGCCTTGGAAGCTGCCGATCAGGGACGACGGCATGCCAATCTCGTCGGCCGCCTTCTGGATGGCGTCAACCGCTTGGCTGAGCGCCACGCCCGGCGGCAGATTGAAGGTTAAGGTCACCGCCGGAAATTGCCCGGAATGGGAGACCAGGAGCGGCCCGATATGCTGGGTGTCGGCGTCGACCAGGGTCGACAGCGGCACGAGCTGCTGCCCGGCGCCCGGCGCCCTGACGTAAATCTGATTGAGCGTGTTGACGTCGCCCTGGAGTTCGGGCAGCACTTCGAGAATGAGGTAATAGGAATTGTTGGTGAAATACTGCGTCACCTGGCGTTGGCCAAAGGCATCGTTGAGCGTATCGTCGATGAGCTGCGGCTGGACGCCGAAACGGGCCGCCGCATCGCGATTGATGTTGATGTTGAGCAACGGCGCCGCGTTTTCCGCGTCGCTCGCTACGTCGGCCAGTTCGGGCATTGTTTTGAGCTTGGCCATGAGCTTCGGCGCCCAGACATTCAGTTCGTGCAGGTCGGGATCCTGCATGACGTATTGGAACTGGCCGCGCGCGATGCGGCCGCCGACGGTGATATCCTGCGCCGCCTGCAGGAACAGCCGCGCGCCAGGAACCTGCGCGAGTTTTGGGCGCAGCCGGTCGATGATCTGCGTGGCGCTGGCATCGCGGTCGTCGCGCAGCTTCAGGCCGATGACGAAGCGGCCGGTATTTTGCGTATTGCCGTAGCTCGGGCCGAAGAACGATACGAAATCGGCGACGTCGGGATCCTGCTCGATGATCGCGGAAAGCTGCCGCTGCACGTCCATCATCCGTTGCGGCGAGATGTCCTGGCTGGCCTCGGAAATGCCGAGCAGCATGCCGATGTCCTGGGTCGGGAAAAATCCTTTCGGGATCATGACGAACATCACGCCGGTGATGCAGACGGTCGCCAGGAACACCAGCAGCGTCGGAAACTGATGCGCCAGGACGAAATCGAGGCCGAGGCGGTAGCCGTCCAGGATCTTTTCGAACCCCCATTCGACGGCGCGATAGAGCCGGCCGTGCTCGCGGTCGTGCTCGCTGACCAGGAAGCGCGAGCACAGCATCGGGGTGAGCGTCAGCGACACCACGACGGATACCGCGATCGCCGCGGTGACGGTGATGGCGAATTCGTGGAACAGGCGGCCGACGATGCCGCTCATCAGCAACAGCGGAATGAACACCGCGATCAGCGAAACACTGATCGATATGACGGTGAAGCCGATCTCGCGCGCGCCCTTGATCGCCGATTGCAGCGGCGTGGTGCCGGCCTCGAGATGGCGAAAGATGTTTTCCACGACGACGATCGCGTCATCGACCACGAAACCGACGGCGATCGTCAGCGCCATCAGCGAAAGATTGTCCAGACTGTAGCCGAGGAGATAGATGATGGCGACGGCGCCCAAGAGCGAGAGCGGCACCGCGGCGCCGGGAATGAGCGTGGCCTGGATGCTGCGCAGGAACAGCAGGATCACCATGACGACCAGCGCACACGACAACAGCAGCGTGAACTCGACATCTTTCACGGAGGCGCGGATGGTCTGGGTGCGATCGACGATGATGTCGAGATGGATGCCGGGAGGAATGAGCGAGCTCATTCCCTTCAGCGCGGACTTGATGTTGTCGACGGTGTCGATCACGTTGGCGCCCGGTTGCTTGAACACCAAAAGCACCACCGCGACGTGATCGCGATGCAGCGCGCCGAGCGTCACGTCCTGCGGTCCGTCGATGGCTCGGCCGACATCGCGGACATGAACCGGCGCGCCGTTGCGGTAGGCGACGATGACGCCGTTGTAGTCGTCCGCCTCGGTCAGCTGATCGTTGGCGGCGATGGTGAAACTTTGCTGCTTGCCGAGGAGCGTGCCTTTGGCCACATCGGTCGTGGCGTTGGTCAGCGCCGTGCGCACGTCCTCCAATGTGAGCTGCCGCGCCTGCAATTTGGCCGGATCGACCTGGACGCGAATGGCCGGCTTCTGCTGGCCGCCGATGGCGACCTGGGCGACACCGGCGATCTGCGAAATCTGCTGGGCAACGACGTTCTCGGCAAAGTCGTCGACTTTGGGCAGCGGCACCGTATCCGAGTTCGCCGACACGATCAGGATCGGCGAATCCGCCGGATTGACCTTGCGATAGGTCGGCGGCTGCGAGAGATTTTTCGGCAGGCTCGATCCGGCCGCCGTGATCGCGGCTTGCACGTCCTGCGCGGCGCCGTCGATGTTGCGATTGAGATCGAATTGCAACGTGATGACGCTCGATCCGAGCGAGCTCACCGAGCTCATCTGCGCGACGCCGGCGATCTGGCCGAACTGGCGCTCGAGCGGCGTGGCGACGGTGGCGGCCATGGTTTCCGGGCTGGCGCCGGGCACCGTGGCGCTGACCTGGATGGTCGGGAAATCGACCTGCGGCAGCGGCGCCACCGGCAACAGCGGAAAGGCCACAATGCCGACCAGCGCCAGCGCCGCCATCAACAGCGACGTGGCGATCGGCCGGCGGATGAAGACTTCCGAGATGTTCATCAGTTCTTGTCCGCCTCATGCTGCACGCTTGGCGGCGAGCCCGGCGGCGGATTCGGAGTCTTGATCGCAACATGCGAGCCGACGTCGAGCCGCGATTGCCCGTTGGTCACGACCTGCTCGCCGGCGGCGAGGCCTTTGGTGGCGATCGCGACATCGTCGTTGACCATCTGCGCGCCGATCGGACGCTGCTCCACCGTATTGCCGGGCTTGACCACCCAGACATAGAAGCCGTCCGGGCCGCGCTGCACCGCGACCGGCGGAACGGTCACGGCATCCTTGTAAGTCGTGATCAGGATGCGGATGCGGACGAACTCGCCCGGCCACAGCCGCTCGTCCTCATTGGGAAATTCCGCCTTCAGGCGGATCGTGCTGGTGGTCTGATCGATCTGGTTGTCGATCAACAGCAAGTGGCCCTCGGCCAGCTGCTCCTTGTCGTTCTGATCGAAGGCGAGAACCGAGACGGTGCCGCGCAGCATCGCCTCGCGCACCGGGCCGAGATTGCTCTGCGGCAAGGTGAAAATCACGTTGGACGGCTTGATCTGGGTCAGCACCGTGAGCGGATTGGGATCGGTGGTGTGGATGATGTTGCCGACATCGACCTGGCGAAAGCCGACGACGCCGTCGATCGGTGCCACGATCGTCGTGTAAGCGAGTTGGGTCTGCGCCGCCTCGATGGCACCCTGGTCGGCGTCGATCGAAGCCTTGAAATGATCGACTTTGGCTTGCTGCAGATCGACGTTCTGCTGGGTCTCGAAATTTTTGGTCGCCAGCGTCGTGAACCGCGTGAAATCCTTCTGGGCACTGACCAATTGCGCTTGATCGTCGGCCTTCTTGGCCACGGCCTGATCGAGGACGGCTTGGAGCGGCGCCGGGTCGATCTTCGCCAGCACGTCGCCTTGGCGGACCTCCTGGCCCTGGCGAAAGTCGACGGAAATCAGCTGGCCGGTGACCTGGGCGCGAATGGCGACGGTGTTGTACGCCGCCACGGTGCCGAGCGCGTCGTAATAGATTGGAACGTCGTGCTGGGATGCTTCGGCGACCATGACCGGGACCATCGGCGGGGCGGCGACCTGGGTCGTTTTGCCGTGCCGCCAGATCACGATCGCGGCAATCAAGGCCAGGGCCGCGAGGCCAATCACGGAGACAATAATCAGCCGTCGGGACCTATGACCAGGTTTTAAAGGTCCCTTCCAATCAACGCGATTCTGCGTCCCACTTCGATCAAGCCCAGAGTGCATTTACTGTTCCACTGCCTCACCTGCCAGTGATGGCCCTTCTTCGCGACTATGCCCGGTTGGCCTTAAGGCGCAATGTCGTGCGCATTAAAGTTCGTTAAGGTGATTGTCGCCCTGCTCAATAACACGTCGTTCCGTGGCACTTTATGGAAGTCCGCGCATAAACTCCAGTTTATGCCGTGGCCGCCCACGGTCGCGGCAGGCGCGCGGACGACGGCTGCGGATTTCGGGAAGAAAACCGGCCGTTAGCTCGCAGTCTTGAACCAGGTCCGGATACCGCTCGCGTTGACGAAACGGCCGACCCGCCGCATCTGCAAATAAACCCGGCCGGCGGCGGTTACCGCGCGCTGATGGCTCTGCAGGGCGAGGTGGTGGGTCGCCCATTTGTTCTTGTAGGAGTCGTCGCCGATACCGAGATCGAAGGTAGTGAAATCCTGCGCGACCGATTGATCGATCAGGTGCTGCAACAGGAGATGGCCGACGCGGTGGCGGCCGAAAGCGGTGTCGTAGGCCGGGAAAATATAATAGAACCGGCCGCGCCCGATGAAGCCGAGATGCGCCGACGCCACGGCGTCGTCGACCGTCAGCGCCGAAAGATGGCTGATTGTGCCGAGCCGGCCGGGGCTCGTCATTTCGCGATAAAAGCGCTCGACACCGGGTGCCGCGAGAAAATCCGGCGTTGACGTGCGCTGATATTTTAGGCGCTTGAGCTCAAATAGCTGTTCGGTCAGGCGTGCCGCTTCCGAGCCGTCGGGATTGATGATAAAGCGCGGCTCGCCGATCTGGCCCAGCCCCTTCGCGTAGCTTTGCAGCTTGCGCCGTTGCCGCGCGACCGCACGCCGCGTATCGGTTTGATCGCGCAACCGGGTCAGCACGATCGCATGGCCGCTTTCGCCAAAGGGCGTGCAGTCGAGATAAGTGAGCGGGTTGATGGCGCCGGCGACGTCGCTTGCGATCTTCTTCAAGTCGATGACGTCGAAGCCGGGCAATAGCGCCAAGACGTCCGCCCACACCTCGTGAAATTCCTGGCGCGACAG
>Ga0210385_10000510_pt1 | contig 27332 bp, 18 predicted proteins | sample IncBWH26OmetaG_FD_160107 | JGI IMG/M metagenome (GOLD analysis project Ga0210385, IMG submission 160107) | Forest soil microbial communities from Barre Woods Harvard Forest LTER site, Petersham, Massachusetts, United States - Inc-BW-H-26-O ...
CTTCCCTAGACCTCAGTCTGCCGCATCCCGCGGCCCTGACACCCCGCCCATTCCCGATGTCGCCGCGGTGGTTCGAACCGCTGAGGCGATATTTGGGCGCCTGCGGGATCACGGCCTTGTGTACGGCTCTGGCGTACTCGCTGTTTGGCCGCATGGAGCCGGCGAACATCGTGATGGTGTACCTGCTCGGGGTCACCGCCGGCGGGCTGTGGCTCGGACGTGGCCCCTCGGTGCTGTGCGCCATCGCCAATAGCGCCGCATTCGATTATTTCTTCATTCCACCCCGCTTCAGTTTTTATGTCGCCGAGCCGCAGTACCTGCTGACACTGGTCGGCATGATCATCGTCGCGCTGGTCATTGCCAATCTGATGGCCAATATTCGCGGCCAGACGCAGGCGGCCGCGGCGCGCGAACGCTGTACGGCGACTCTCTATGCCATGTGCCGTGAACTCGCGGCCGCACCTGATGCGACTTCGATCGCGGCCGTCGCCGCACTGCATGTTTCGGCGGCCGTCGAGGGCCCGGCAATGCTGGCGCTGGCGGGCGAGGATCCCGCGGTGCCGCCTTGGTTCACGCCCGCCGATGCGGCAATCGTGCGATGGGTGTTTGACCATGGTGTAAGCGCGGGCCCGGGCTTGCAGCATTGGATCAACTCCCCGTGCCGATACCTGCCACTGGTCGGGGGCGAGCGCATCAACGGCGTTCTGGTCGTGCAGCCACCGCCCACGATCGCGCCAGGTTCGCATTCCTGGAACATGCTCGAGGCACTGGTGGGTCAGATCGCGATGGCCCTGGAGCGGGTGCGTCTGGCTGAGGTCGCCGCCGAATCGCGGGCCGCTGTTGAACGGGCCGCACTGCGCAACACGCTGCTGGCGTCGATCTCGCATGATCTTCGCGCCCCGCTCACGGCGATTGCCGGAGCCGGGTGTCTGGTCGCGCAGGACAGCATCCTCCTGGACTCGGCCAAGCGCAAAACGCTGGGACAGCTGATCGAAGTCAAGGCGCGCGATATGGCCGAGCTGCTCGGCAACCTTTTGGAATTGATCCGCCTGGAGGCCGCCACTGCGCTGCCCAGGGCCGATTGGCAATCGCTCGAAGAACTGATCGGGGCGGCGGTGCGGCAATCCATTCATCGATTCGATCATCGGCGGGTGTTGTGCGAGCTGCCGGAGGATCTGCCGATGCTGCTGGTGGATGGCCAGTTGATCCGTCAGCTGCTGTCCAATCTGCTCGAGAACGCGGTGAAGTACACGCCACCGGGTACGACGATCCTGATCCGGGCGGTGGCAGCCTCGGATCTCGTGATGCTGACGATTGAGGATGACGGACCCGGCTTCGGCTGCGTGGTCCCGGAGCGATTGTTCGAAAAATTCGAGCGCGGCCAAAAGGAAGGTTCGGTGAGTGGTGCGGGTCTCGGTCTTGCGATCTGCAGGGCCATCGCACGTCTGCACGGCGGCAGCATTCACGCGACCGGCCGCGAGGGCGGCGGAGCCCGTTTTGAGATTCTATTGCCGCAATCCACCACCGCAACCTGCCGGGTTGTGCAGGACCGCTGATGACCGATTCCATGCACCGCATTCTGGTCGTGGAAGATGACCTCGCGATTTGCGCGGTGCTGCAGACCCTGTTTGAAGGGGACGGATTTCGCACCGTGGCGGTGGGGACCTGCCGGGACGCCATCAGCTTCGCGCAATTGCAGCGCCCGGATGTCTGTATCGTCGACCTGGGTCTGCCGGATATGGACGGACTGCGGTTCATCGAAGAGGTGCGAACCTGGTCGGCGGTACCCATCATCGTGTTGACGGCCCGCACCCAGGAGCCCCAGCGCCTGGCAGCCTTCGAGGCGGGGGCCGATGATTACATCATCAAGCCCTTCAGCGGCCTCGAACTGATCGCGCGGCTGCGGGCGATCACGCGCCGGCTCGCGCGGCGCAATCGGCCCGAGGCGGTGCTGCATCTGGGTAGCGTCGAAGTCAATCTGGAAACGCGGGAGACGCGGGGCCCGGAAGGCAAGGTGCTCAAACTCACGCCACTCGAGCATCGAATCCTGGAGTGCCTGGTACAGCACGCGGGCGCGCTGGTAACGCACGAGCAGATCATGAACGAGGTCTGGGGACCGCAGCTGGCCGATCTGCGTTCACTGCGTGTTTATGTCGCCAGCCTGCGCCGCAAACTCGAGCGCGATCCCGCGCAACCCCAATACATATTGACCGAAGTCGGCGTCGGGTACCGGCTGGTATCCGACGGCGAATAGGCTTCACACTCCGTGCACGTGGTGGTGCTGCGCGCGGCCAAGAATATTCGAGACAACGGCCGCATTCGCGGCTCAATTTTTAATGCCTTTGTGTCTAGTGGCAGACGACAAGGTGCGGCACTCTGCTGATCACGACGAAGAGACCTCCTAACGACGGTCGCTTCGGTTCATCACGGAGTGCATAGAAATGTTGTCGAAAATCATAGTTAGTGTGGCGGCGGTTGCAGCCACTTCCGCGTGCTGGGCGGACGGCACATGTGACGTAGCCTTGATGCAGCAGTATCGCGACTGCGCACATATCGTCGGGTCACTGCGTCCGGAGAAGGCCGGGCAGGCGCGCGTCTTTGCCTATGACGGTTCTGAATACACAGGGGGGCAGGCAGCGTGGCTGCAGGGGCAGTTGCGCAAGATCGAGCGGCTTTGCGCGAGCACCTCGGCGGCAGACAAGGCAGAAGCGGCGCGCGTCTTGATGGATGTGGAGGCGCTCCTCAAGGCGCACCACAGCAATTCCTGAAGTCAATTCCGACGGTGCGTTCTGCGTCCCATCAATCATGCCGCCTCCGCCGAGGCGGCATTCTTGAATTCCAATACTTTTGTCGGGGCGATTTCACCAGCGACCGCCGCAACGCATGAATTGTGCCTGCGCGGGGAGCCCCGAACGGCGCGAGCATCGCAAATTCAGTTTGCGCAGCCAACACACAAAGCCGTTAAGAAATGCATTGATGCTTCGTCCACGGCCCTCTGTGCTCACGTTATGACCGGCGTGTGACGTGCGCGTTACCACTGTGTCTTTTCCGAGTTGTCCGGGTTTCGCGTGCCACCACACAATGAGCGCTGATAGCAGCCAGCGGCCGCAGAGACCGAAAACTATCGATCCCCAGATGAGGTCCCGCCATGCGCGAGTCACCGCTTCCACTACCTTTCAACATCAAATGGGTCCTACGAGGCGCAGCCGCGGCCGGGGTCGTCGCCACCATTGCCGCACTGTCCTACTTGACGTTTCACGGCAAAGAGGCTCACGCAAACGGCACGCCCGCGCCCCCGACGGCAGCGGCGGCATCCGAACCGGCGGTCCAACTGACCGCGGCACAACTCGGTTCCATCAGGATGGGCATCGCCGGCGAGCGTACGTTCCCGCAGGAGCGGACGGCGGTCGGCAACATCGACTTCAACGAGAATCTTGCGGTGCAGGTGTTCACGCCCTATCAGGGAAAGATCATCAGGGCGTATGTGGAAGTGGGTGATGCGGTCGCCAAGGGACAGACCCTGTTCACGATCGAGAGCCCGGATCTGATCCAGGCCGAATCCAATCTGATCGCCGCCGCGGCGACGCTCGATCAGACCGCGAGCGCCCTGGGGCGCGCCAAGAAGCTCTATGCGGTGCAGGGCATCGATCAGAATGACTATGAGACCGCGGTCGCCAATCAGCAGATTGCCGAGGGCGCACTCAAGGCCGGCCGCGACGCGGTTCACGTATTCGGCAAATCCGAGACCGAAATCGATGCGATAGTCGCCAATCGGAAGATCGATCCGACGCTCGTGGTGCCGAGTCCGATCGCCGGCCGTGTCACTGCACGCGCGGCACAGCCAGGCCTTCTGGTACAGCCCGGCAACGCGCCCGCTCCCTACACCGTCGCCGACGTGGTGACAGTGTGGATGCTCGCCAACGTCTCCGAAACGAACATTCGGTATGTGCACCCGGGCCAGCAGGTCAGCGTCGCGACGATGGCCTACCCGGATCAAGTGTACGAAGGCAAGGTCACGATTGTCGGCACCTCTGTCGATCCGAACCTTCACACGCTTCTCATCCGCTCGGAAGTTCAGAATCCACGGCGCGAACTCCTGCCGGGAATGCTCGCGAACTTTGTAATTCGCACGGGCACGCCAATTACCTCCGTGGCGGTCCCTCAGGCCGGCATCGTGCGCGAGGGCGACGGCACGATGACCCTGTGGGTGACGACTGATCAACGCAAATTTCTCCAGCGCACGGTCAAGCTGGGCCTGCAGAGCGATGGCTACGTGCAAGTCCTTGACGGATTGAAGCCAGGCGAGCGGGTGGTCACTGAGGGGGCGATCTTCCTGGATAACCTGCTCACGCCTACCGACTCAGACTGAGTCGCCGACCAGCCGCTTGAGCAAGACATGGTAGTTAAGGACGTTACAGCATGCTGAAGGGTGTACTCGCATTCGTGCTCACGCGCCGGATGATCGTGCTGCTGGGCCTGGCGGTATTTCTGGGCGGCGGTGTAGCCGCCTTCATGATGCTCAACATCGAAGCCTATCCACAACCGGCGCCCGTGATCATCGAAATCACGGCCCAGCAGGGCGGCCTGTCGGCCGAGGAGATGGAGCGCTACTACACAATTCCAATGGAGGTGGGAATTTACGGGACCCCGTACATCACGGAAGTCAATTCCACCTCCTTCTACGGCCTGTCGTTCCTGCGGGTCACTTTCAAATACGGCGTCGACTTCTACTTCGCCCAAACGCAGATCGAATATTCACTGCAGCAGAATGTCTCGCTGCCGAACAACGTGCAGCCACAGATCCAGCAATCGAGCCTGGTCGGCGAGGTCGTTCGCTATGCCGTGGTCGGGCCGCCTCACTTCGGCCTGGAAAACCTTCGCACCGTCCAGGACTGGATCGTGCTGCGCCAGCTCTCCACGGTACCGGGCGTGGTGCAGGTGAACAGCTTTGGCGGCCCCACGAAGGAATTTGAAGTCGAGGTGGATCCGCGCAGCCTGCAGACCTATGGCATCACCATCCCCCAGGTGATCACGGCGCTTGGCAATGCCAACATCAATGTGGGCGGTCGCGAGATCAATATCGGCCAGCAGTCGATCAATATTCGTGGCATCGGTCTATTCAACGATGGTGGAAACGACGATCTGACCAAGGGCTATAGGGTCGATGACATCGAAAACGTCCTTCTCAAGCAATCCGGCAGTGTGCCGGTGCGTGTCAGGGACGTTGCCCGGGTGTACGTGGGCAACGTCCCGCGGCTGAGCATCGTGGGCAAGGATCATGAAGATGACATCGTCGAGTGCATCGTCGTCATGGGGCGCACCTTCCATACCCAGGACGTCGTCCCGCGAATCATCGCCAAGATCGCCGCAATGAACCGGGACGGCAGTCTTCCCCCCGGCGTCAAGGTCGTACCCTTCTACGACCGGATGTCGCTCGTCCATGTGACCACCCACACGGTTCTGGAAAATCTGCTCTTCGGCTGCGTACTTGTTTTCTTCATCCAGTGGATTTTCCTCGGGGACCTGCGCAGCGCCATCGTTGTCGGCGTCAACATTCCGTTCGCGCTGCTGTTCTCCGTCATCATGTTGGTGCTGCAGGGAGAGGATGCGAATCTACTCTCCATCGGCGCTGTCGACTTCGGCATCATTGTCGATTCCGCAGTGATACTCGTTGAGAATATCTTTCGGAACTTTCAATTGAAGCCCGCCGACCAAAAGGCACTGCTGGAGGACTTGGCGGAAGGCAATCTCGGAACCGATCCCACGACCCTGCACGCCGTGTCGACGAGCAACGTGTGGACGGACCGGCTGCGGCTCATCTTCATCAGTGCGCTGCAGGTCGACAAGGCGGTACTGTTTTCCGTGGCGATTACCGTTGCGGCGTTTGTGCCGCTCTTCACCATGCAGGGTGTCGAGGGACAGATATTCGGGCCCATGGCCCGCACCTATGGGTTCGCGCTGGTGGGCGCCGTGCTGGCGACCTTCACGGTGACCCCGGTCCTGTCCTCGATACTGCTGCCGGCCAACGTCAAGGAGGTCGAGACGGTGGTGGTGCGCGCCATGCGCGCCATCTATACGCCGGCGCTTCACTGGGCCCTGGCGCGCCGACGCATCATTGTCGGGATCGGCGCGGTATTCGTCGTGGCGACCGGATTGCTGGCTACGCGGCTCGGTAGTGAATTCCTTCCCGCTTTGGAGGAAGGCAACTACTGGATCCGCCTGTCGATGCCGCCGACCATGGGGCTCGCGGCCGGTACCGAGGGCGTGCGCAAGATCCGTGAGATTCTGTTGAGTCACCCGGAGATCATTACCGTGGTGTCACAGCATGGCCGCCCCGACAATGGGAGTGATCCCTCGCCGTTTTCCAACGTAGAGTTATTCGTTCCGCTCCAGCCCCATGATAAATGGCCCTCGGGATTGACCAAGGACAAACTGACTGCCCAACTGCTGCAGGAATTCAACGACGCGGTGCCGGGTCTTACCTTCAATTTCTCACAGAATATTCAGGACAACATCGAGGAGGCGACATCGGGCGTGAAGGGCGCCAACTCCGTCAAGATCGTCGGTCACAATCTGGAGGAATTGGAAAGGCTGGCCCTCCAGGTAAGCAACCAGATCAAGCAGGTCCGGGGCATGGAGGATGTGGGCACCTTTCATGTGGTGGGCCAACCGAACCTCAATATCACGGTCGATCGGGACAAGGCGGCGCGGTATGGACTCAATACCGGCGATGTGAACAGTGTCATACAGGCGGCCATGGGCGGGGCCGTAGCGACCACGATGCTCGAAGGGGATCGGGCGTGGAATGTCACGGTGCGCCTCGCACCCCAGTACCGGGACAATATTGAACCGGTTGGCGATGTCAAAGTCGGCTATCAAAACGCCACCGGCGGGACATCCTATATTCCCCTGCGGGAACTGGCGACGATTACCCTGGATACGGGGGCGTCCTATATCTACCACCAGTCCATGCAGCGGTTCATTCCCGTCAAATTCAGCGTTCGCGGCCGTGATCTTGGAAGCACGGTCGCCGAAGCGCAGGATCGCATCGCCAAGAATGTCACTCTACCGACAGGATACCGCCTCGTGTGGGCCGGCGAATACCTGGAATGGCAGCAGGCAAAGGCGCGCCTTGAGGTCGTCGTGCCGCTCAGCCTGGTCCTGATCATGGTATTGCTCCTGAGCCTGTTCAACTCGTTGCGCGACAGTCTGTTGGCGCTGGCGGGCATTCCATTTGCGATGGGCGGCGGCATCATCGCGCTTTATGTCTCCGGTCAGCCATTGAGTGTTTCATCCATTGTTGGGTTCATCTCGCTGTTTGGTGTATCGGTCATGAACGGCATCCTGATCATCACCTATTACAACCAAATCAAGCGAACCTCCGGGATGAGCGGCCTGGACGCCATGGCTCACGCGGCTGAGCAGCGGATGCGGCCGCTGTTGATGACGTCGCTGGCCGCCTGCATAGGTCTGCTTCCCTCGGCGCTCTCGACCGGCATCGGCAGCCAGGTGCAGCGACCGCTGGCGTCGGTAGTCGTCGGCGGCATGCTTCTCGGACCGATTCTTTTGCTCCTGGTTGTGCCGGCCCTCCAGGTCATGTTCCTGGATAAAGACGAGAGCAAGGCCGATGCCGCGTCCGGTACTCCGATCGGTCACTAGGCGCAAAGTACAGAAAACATGTGGCTCTCAGAAAAACGTGGCGAAGTGAAGCGGGGGCTCCTTACCGTGGCGCTCATAGCCGGGCTCTTCGTCAGCGGTGGGCTGTGCGGACTTGCGGTCCGCACGATCGGCGGCCTCGAACAACAGCGCGCGCAACTCAACCGATGCGTGCTCGCCTCGAGGCAGGCCCATCCGAACGAGCGTCCGCGAGATGCACTGACGCGCCTTATGGTGCAAGTCCCGGCATGCATGAATGAGGCCGGTTATGAGCAGGTGGTCAATGACATGAGTTGCAGCCGGGAGGCATGGCAGGGTGATGTCTTCTGCTATGTGCCAAAAAGCTACCTCCGCAAGCTGATCTACCGCCTCGATGCCGCCAGGGTCGCGCGCCTGCAATCCGAGGCAGTACCGCGATCAAAAGTGGGTGGCGTATGAGGATGGCTGCTGTGGTGATCGCGATGCTGGTGCTCGATGCGCTTGCCGGCGCCGCGAACGCGGCCGGGACGACGCCCAATCAGTCGGGCGCGCGCGGCACGACTGTTCGCACACCGTTGGCAGGCGGTGCGCAGAGACGCGGGTCCGGGGCTAGTCAACCGAGCCGCCGCTCTGAGCAACCCACCCCCCCTGGGAAGCCCGGCAGCAACGCATCGCTCCGGCGCCAGCGGCTCCCGAGCCCGACACGCCAGTCCTCTTTGAGTGCATCAACGATCAGAGCGAGGGCGATGCTGGGCGCTCCGCCTGCGTCGCGTACCGCAGTGCTCGGTGGGCCCGCCAACTCCCGAGCCGTGCTTACCTCGACCGTCGATGGGACGGCCCATCGACGGCGATTCTGAGTCCCGAGGTGACAGAGGTAATGTCGGCAATACGGCCCCTCGTTCGATCGACCCTGCTCGTCGCGGCCGTCGCGCTTGCCTCGAGCTGTGCGGTCGGCCCGCGCTACCACCAGCCCGCGCCGCCGGCCAATGCCGGCTACGCACCGACACCCTTGCCGACGACAAGCGCAGCCGCGCCAGTTCATGGCGGGGAGGCGCAGCGTCTGATCAGCGACCGCGATATCATCCCGTTTGAATGGTGGCGGCTGTTCCGGTCTGCCGCACTCGACGAACTCATCGCGCGTTCGTTCAAGGCCAACCCGACCATCCCGGCAGCGCAGGCGGCGCTCGCGCAGGCGAAAGAGTACGTCCGTGCGCAGCGCGGCTTCTACTATCCGAACGTTGCGGCCGGTTTCCAGGGCGAGCGCGTCAAAGTGGCTGGCAACGTCACCCAGGAGTCCTCCCTCGGCATCCAGGGGAACGGTGACAATCTCGGACAACCCCCGGCGCCGGCTTCCCCGCTTTACTATCAGTTCTACACTGCCGGTCTCTCCGTCGGGTTCGTGCCCGACGTATTCGGTTCCAATCGGCGCCAGGTGGAGTCGTTGGCGGCGCAGACCGATGCTCAGCGCTACGCGCTGGAGGCCACTTACCTCACCCTGGCCTCCAATGTCGTCGGTGCGGCCATTCAGGAAGCGTCCCTGCGCGCACAAATCGCGGCGACCCGGCAGATCATCGCGGCAGACGAGAAATCCCTGCAAATTCTGCGTGACCAGTTCAGTCTCGGTTTTGCGATGCGCATCGATGTTGCGGCACAGGAGGCCGCCCTCGCGCAGGCCCAGACCCAGCTGCCCCCGCTGCAAAAACAGTTTGAGCAGACGCGCGATCTGATTCGTGCTCTGGTCGGTAACTTGCCGAACCAGGATGTGGCCGGCACCTTCGAACTCGATGCCCTGCAACTGCCGCCGCAGCTGCCGGTGAGCGTGCCCGCCAAGCTCATCGAGCAACGGCCCGATGTGCGGGCCGCCGAGGCGCAACTGCATGCCGCGAATGCTCAGGTCGGCGTGGCGGTCGCGGCAATGCTGCCGCAATTCTCAATCACCGGAACGCTGGGTGGCAACGCCGACCAGATTCCGGCACTGTTTCACAGTGGTGGCGCATTCTGGACCCTGGTCGGCGGCGTCAATCAGCCGATTTTCGCGGGCGGCACGCTGCTGCACACCCAGCGCGCCGCCAGCGCCGCCTTGAGGCAGGCCGCTGCCCAATATCAGAACACGGTGATTGCCGCCTACCAGAATGTGGCCGACAGCTTGCATGCGTGCCTGTCGGATGCCGAGGCACTCGCCGACGCCGTAGAGACCGAGAGTGCCGCGAAACTGACTTACGATCTCACGCGCCGGCAGATGGAGGTCGGCTACGTGAACTATCTGGCCCTGTTCAGCGCCGAAACAACCTACAACCAGGCGCTGATCACGCGCGTGCAGGCTGAAGCGACCCGCTACGGCGACACGGTCGCGTTGTTTCAGGCACTCGGCGGCGGCTGGTGGAATCGAAGCGAAGTGGCCGCAAAGTGAAGAAGATTTGCGCCGCTCTACCTGTCATCTTCCTGATACTCGCCGCAAGCTGCGCCGTCGGCCCGCGTTACCACCGACCCGAGGCGCCTGCCAATGCCGGCTACGCACCGGCGCCGCTACCGCAGACGAGCACCTCGACGCCGATTCATGGTGGCGAGGCGCAGCGCCTCATCAGCGGCCGGGATATCCCCTTCGAATGGTGGCGGCTGTTCCAATCGGCGGCGCTTGACGAGTTGGTAGAGCGCGCGTTCCAGGCCAATCCGACGATCCCGGCCGCGCGTCAGGCGCTGATTCAAGCACAGGAGTTGGTGTATGCGCAGCGCGGCTACTTCTTTCCGACGATCAACGCGGACTATAGCTTCGAGCGTCAGAAGATCGCCGGCAACCTCACCGTCGACAATGTTCCCGGCGTCGAGGGCAACGGCGATGATGACCTGCCACCCGTTCAGAACCTGAATGCCTTCCCGCACACTCACCCCTTCTTCTACGACCTGCACACTGCCGAGCTCACCGTGGGTTTCGTGCCCGACGTGTTCGGGGCCAACTGGCGGCAAGTGGAGTCGCTGGCGGCGCAGAGCGACGCGCAGCGCTTCGCGCTGGAGGCCACTTACATCACGCTGGCCTCCAATGTCGTGGCCGCTGCCATTCAGGAAGCATCGCTGCGTGCCCAAATCGCGGCGACCCGGCAGATCATTGCGGCGGATGAGAAATCCCTGCAAATCCTGCGCGACCAGTTGCAGCTGGGCTTCGCCATGCGCATCGACGTTGCGGCACAGGAGGCTGCCGTGGGGCAGGCCAGGATGTTACTGCCTCCGTTGCAAAAACAGCTTGAGCAGACGCGCGATCTGATTCGAGTCCTGGTCGGAAATCTTCCGAACCAGGATGTACCCGAGACCTTCGAGCTCGATGCGCTGCAGCTGCCGCCGGAGTTGCCACTGAGTCTGCCGTCCCGGATCATCGACCAGCGGCCCGATGTCCGGGCAGCCGAAGCTCAACTACACGCCGCCAATGCTCAGGTCGGCGTCGCGATCGCGGCAATGCTGCCGCAATTCTCAATTACCGGAAGCGATGGCGGCACCGCGGACCAGTTCGCCTGGATGTTTCGTACGGGTGGGCCGTTCTGGACCATCGTCGGCGGCGTCTCCCAGCCCATATTCGAAGGCGGTACCCTGCTGCACAAAGAGCGCGCAGCCAAGGCTGGCCTGAAGCAGGCCGCCGCACAATATCAAAGTGCAGTGATTACCGCCTATCAGAACGTCGCGGACACGCTGCACGCGTCCCTCGGCGATGCCGATGCGCTCGCCGCCGACGTTCGGGCGGAGAATTCTGCAAAGGTGACCTACGATCTCACGCGCCGGCAGATGGAGGTCGGCTCCGTGAACTATCTGGCCTTATTGAGCGCCGAGACGGCCTACCAGCAGACATTGCTCACGCGCGTGCAGGCCCAGGCGACCCGTTTCGGCGACACCGTCGCATTGTTCCAGGCGCTCGGCGGCGGTTGGTGGAATCGAAAGGAGATGGCGGGAAGATGAATTGCCTGCGCCCTGCCATGCTCATTGCATCCGCGGTATTGGCCACCAGCTGTGCGGTCGGCCCGCGATACCATCGGCCGCAAGCGCCGGCGAATGCAGGCTATGCACCGACGCCGCTGCCGGAATCTACCGCTTCGGCGCCGATTCATGGCGGCGAGGCACAGCGTCTGATGACTGACCGGGACATCCCTTTTGAGTGGTGGGAGCAGTTCAAGTCACCGGCGCTCAATGCACTGGTGGAACGGGCATTCAAGGCCAATCCGACCATTGCAGCCGCACAGGCCGCACTGGTTCAGGCACAAGAGCTGGTCTACGCACAGCGCGGCTACTTCTTTCCGACATTTGCTGCGAACTATAGCTTCGCGCGCACGAAAATCGCGGGTAACTTCACAGTCGATGATTCCCCTGGCACGCAGGGCGACGGCCACAACCTCAACCCACCGTTGCTTGACCTGCAGAACACCCCGCACACGGCGCCACTCTTCTACGACTTTCATACCGCCGAGCTCACCGTCGGGTTCGTGCCCGACGTCTTCGGGGCCAATTGGCGGCAAATGGAGTCGCTCGCGGCGCAGCGGGATGCGCAGCGCTTCGTGCTGGAGGCGACCTACATCACGCTGGCTTCCAACATCGTCGCCGCCGCCATCCAGGAAGCGTCGCTGCGCGCCCAGATTGCGGCGACTCGGGAGCTCATCGCTGCCGACCGGCAGGCCCTGCAGATCCTGCGCGACCAGTTCCGTCTGGGCTTTGCGATGCGCATCGACGTCGCGGCCCGGGAGACGGCACTTGCGCAGGCCGAAGCGACCCTGGCCCCCCTTCAAGAGCAGTTCGAGCAGACGCGCGATCTGATTCGTGCGCTGGTCGGCAACCTGCCGAACCAGGATGTACCGGAAACCTTCGAGCTCGATGCACTGCAGTTGCCGACGGAGTTGCCGGTGAGTCTGCCCGCCCGGATCATTGAACAACGCCCTGATGTGCGGGCTGCTGAGGCACAGCTGCACGCCGCGAATGCCCAGCTGGGCGTCGCGGTTGCCGCAATGCTGCCGCAGCTGTCGATCACCGGTGCGTACGGCGGCAATGCCGACGAATTCGCGTGGATGTTTCGCCACGGCGGGCCGTTCTGGAATCTGGTGGGCAACGTGACTCAACCCCTATTCGAAGGCGGTACCTTGCTGCACAGGAAACGTGCGGCAGACGAGGCGCTGAAGCAGGCCGCCGCGCAGTATCAGAGCAGTGTCCTCACCGCCTATCAGAACGTTGCCGATACGCTGCATGCGTCGTTGTCCGATGCCGATGCGTTAGCCACCAACGTCCGGGCGGAGACTGCGGCAAAAGTGACCTACGACCTCACGCGCCGGCAGATGGAAGTCGGCTACGTCAATTATCTGATCCTGCTGAATGCTGAGACGACTTATCAGCAGGCTCTTATCCTGCGCGTTCAGGCGCAAGCGACACGTTTTGGCGACACGATCGCACTGTTTCAGGCGCTTGGCGGCGGCTGGTGGAATCGTCAGGGCGAACCGAACTCAGGCTAGGGCAACCTGGCCACTGCGATGCCTGCGCGCTCGGCTATGGCTCTATCAGGTGTCCGGCGGCGGCCTTGATGAGCGCCTGCGTGCGTGTGGGAACGCCCAGTTTCCTGCGGGCGTTGTCCAGGTGAAATTCCACGGTTCTTTTGCTCAGACCCAGAATCTCGCCTATTTCTGCAAAGGTCTTGCCGCGCGCCGCCCACGTCAGGGTTTCAAGCTCGCGCCCGCGCAAGTCCACCTGCTTGGGCCAAAGCGCATTGCGGGCCACGCGTGCCAGGCGCGCAGCGATGACGGCCGCCAATACGTCATGATCCACCGGCTTGGTGACATAATCGTCGGCGCCGAGTTGCCAGCCCTTCAATTCGCTCTCCCGGTCGGCGAGGGCGGTGAGAAATACGAAGGGCATATCGGCGAACCGCGGTTCTGCCGCCGTTAGCCGTTCAAGAAGTTCGAAACCAGACATCGCGGGCATGCCGATGTCGCACAACACCAGGTCCGGTGGCGCTGCGAATACACTTGCCAGCGCGTCCCGGCCGTTGCCGGCCACGCGAACGGCAAAGCCACGCTCCGTCAGAGCCTCAGAGATCAACCCGGCGGCTTCCAGGTCGTCTTCGACGCACAATATTGCAGCGCATTGCCTGCTCATCGGGGGCGTGCTTCCTGAAGAAAACCTGGGCGCGAACATACCATTGGGGGGTGTAATGAATCGGTGAAGATTTGGGTGCGCGCTGGCATATGGCATCCGCGCAGGACTACTCTCATCCCCATCGTTCGCCATCCACGCGTGTCCTCCCGCGGCGGTAGTGTCGCGCCATATGAAACGACTGCACTCAATCCGGGGTCGACTGTCGCTGGTTTTCACTTTTCTGTTCGTGCTGCTTATCGTCGTCGGCCTGTCGGATCTTGGCGGACTACGGCAATTCAATGAGGTCTCCGCGCAGATTCGCGATCGCTGGCTGCCCAGTTCGCATGCTCTGGTGGATCTGAACAACTGGACCTCCGACTTCCGGGCGGCGGAGGCCTCACTGCTCCTGGCCCGCAATGGAGAGGAATTCTCGGCAACGGAGCAGGAACTCGTTCGGCTCGAGCGCAGCATCGGCGGCGCAGAACAGGCATACCGGAACGTCTACCACGATCCGGACGAGCTTGGACTCTATGATGCGTTCGAGGCCCAGTGGCTGAAGTACCACGCATTGGTGTCGCGGGCCGAGTCGCTGCTGGCCGCTGACGGGCGTGCTGAGGCGCTGCGGCAGTACGCGACCACGTCGAAGTCCGCATATGATGCGGCGAGCGATACCCTCGATGTCATCAGCGACCGCAACGCCGCTCTGGCGCGCGCGGCCAGTGGTCGCGCCGACCGTGCCTATGTGCGGGCCAGCCAGCGGATTGCACTGACCATATTGGTTGCGGCGCTGTTGGTGGCAGGGGCCATGCTGCACGTTACCCGCTCGATCTCTGCCCCATTGCTCGATCTGGCTGGAAGAATGCACAGACTCGCGACGAGCGAGACTACGGTGCCGCTGGCGGGCATGAACCGGCGGGATGAGATCGGCGAGATGGCACGCGCGGTCGTCGTGTTCCGGGACAATGCGATCGATCTTGCTGCAAGTCGCAAAGGCCTGGCCCAGCAGGCATCGATGCTGCAGGAAAAGCTCGCCGAGGAACAACGCCTGGCAGCATTGCAACGCAACTTTGTATCCATGGCGTCGCATGAATTCCGCACGCCACTGTCCATCATCGATGGGCATGCCCAAAGGCTGATATCGATGCGCGAGCGTTTTGGAGCCGCGGAAGTTGCGGAGCGTGCACACAAGGTGCGCAACGCCGTCGGCCGCATGATCGAGCTGATGGACAATCTCATCGGTTCCGGGCGGCTGATCGATGCGGAGTTGGAGCTCTACTACCACGCGGCCATCACGGATCTCGGCCCGATGCTGCGCGAGGTCTGCCAGGTACAGCGAGAGCTTTCGCCAAGCTTACAGATACTCGAGACCCTGGCGCCTGGGCCGCTGCGGGTATTTGGTGACGTGAATCTGCTCTCGCAGGTGTTTGGAAACCTGCTGTCCAATGCGGTCAAGTACTCGCCCCAGGGCGGCCTGATCAAGCTGTGCGCGCGTCCGGAACCGGACCAGGTTGTCATAAGCGTTGAAGATCACGGACTCGGCATTCCCATTCGCGACCGAACGCGGATCTTCGAGCGCTACTACCGCGGCAGCAATACTGCGGGCATTGGTGGAACGGGCGTGGGACTGCATTTGGTGAAATTAATGGTCGACCTTCATCATGGAGCGATTCAGGTGGACAGCATCGAGGGCAAGGGTTCCCGTTTCACGGTGCGGCTCCCTGCGCATGCCAGGGACCGGTTACGTCGCACCGGGGAGCACACCGCGTTCAAGTGTGCCGGCTAGTTCGGACGCAACAATTAATTAACAACCTCATAACTCGGTTACACGCTAACGTGCGGTGAAGGGTTGAGAAGGATGCGGCTGTTGAGGCTGCACGTCCCGGTCATGAGGAAATGGCGGATAAGTGCTGCTTCGAACAACAAGGCCATTGGTTCCCCGCCATCCCCGAGAGTCGTGCGGGCGCTAGTTCATAGCACGGCGGTCCACCCATGATGGCGGTGCTGAATGACGCGGACTGGCAGGGCTCCGGCGCAGCCGGATTGGCGAATTCCGACTCCCGTGGACGCATGATCGTGACGGTCGCTCCGGATGAGAACCCGGATTTCGCGGAGCATCTGGTGCGCGCGGGCAAGCGCTATGCCGTGGCGCTGGATCTGGACTGGACGGTCGTGTGTGTGGAAACGCCGCCGCTATTGAGTAATCCGAAGCTGGCGCGTGATTCGCGCCTCGAGGTATTCCGGTTGGCCGAGTCACTGGGCGCCGGGACCGTGACGCTCGATGCCGCGGTACCCGCCGTAGCGGTGGCGGCCTACACCAGACTTCACGGCATTCAGATGATCGTCGTCGGGGCGGCGCGCACACTGGCCCGGCCGCGCCTGTTGCGGCGCTCCACCATGGCGTCGCTGCTCGCGCAGTGCAGCGGCGCGGAAATCATTGTGATTGGACGCGACGCCGATCGCAGAGCCGAGGCCGATGGCGGGCTGACCGCAACGCGAGTGGTCGAGTACGCGCACTGGCTGAGCTACGCGGCGGCGCTGGGAATAACGGTGCTGTGTACGCTCATCGCACTGCCGCTCCTGAATCACGTCGACATCATCGACATCGTCATGGTCTATATGCTGGGAGCGACGTTGGTCGCACTGCGGCTCGGCCGCGGACCTACGATCTTGACGGCGGTGGCCAACGTGGGTGCCTTTGACTTCCTGTTCGTCCCGCCGCGATTCAGTTTCTATGTGTCCGACTCGCAGTATCTGATCACCTTCGGGGTCATGCTCGCAGTGGCCATCATCATTGCAAACCTGGTGGCGGTGGTGAGAAAACAAAGCATCGCAGCCGGGGCGCGTGCGCATACCAGTGCGGCTCTGCACGCGCTGAGTCGCGAGCTTGCCGCAATGCGAGACGGGGACGCGATGGCCGCCCTGGCCAGCCGCCACATTGCAGGCGAATCGCATGGAGCAGTGGTGGTGCTGCTCAGGGACAACCAGGGGCGATTGCGCCAACCGGGCGGTGCAATGGACCAAAGGTCAAAACGCAGGCCCGAGTCGGCAATCTGCGCATGGGTGGTGGAGCATCGACAGCGTGCCGGACTCGGCGGCGAAGCCTTCCCCGCCGAAAGGGCCATGTATCTGCCGTTGGTCGGCAGCCAGGAGTGCATCGGAGTTCTGGTGCTGTGGCCGCTCGATGTTCGACGTGCCTTGTTGCCGGAGGTGTTGCGTCTGACCGAAGCCCTTGCGGGGACACTGGCGTTGGCGCTGGAGCGCGTCCATCTGGCGGATCTGGCGGAGGCTGCCAGACTCGCGGCGGAACGGGCCGCACTTCGCAGCACCTTGTTGGCGTCGATATCCCATGACCTGCGCACACCTTTGTCGGCAATTGCCGGCGCCGGCAGCATGATGGCGCATGAGAGCTTTGCGCTGGATGCCCACAGAGTGGGGACTCTGGGTCGGCTGATCGAAGACAAGGCACGCGACATGACCGAGCTTTTGTCCAATGTCCTCGAACTGATGCGGTTGGAGACCGGTCCGGGTGCCCTCAAGCGGGAGTGGCATTCCGTTGAGGATATGGTCGGTCAGGCACTTCGGCAGAACCAGGGACGCCTGGCGCTCTGGCGGGTACAGGTGGCGCTGTCACCTACGCTTCCAATGCTGCTGGTGGACGGTGGTCTGATAGTCCAGATGTTCAGCAACTTCCTGGAGAACTGCGTCAAATACACGCCCGCCGGAACGACGATTTCCATTACCGCGGTTCCGGAACCGGACCTGATGCGGATCGTCCTCGAAGATGACGGGCCCGGTTTCGGGGATTTGAATCCAGAATTCCTGTTCGACAAGTTCGCGCGTGGGCGCCTGGAGAGCAATATCAGCGGGGTCGGCCTGGGGCTGTCTATCTGCCGCGCAATTGCCCGCCTGCACCTGGGCGATGTCAGCGCGGCAGCAGCGCCGTCCGGTGGTGCCCGCTTCGAGATCACCTTGCCAATCGACGCCGAATCGGAATCCCGAAAGGTCAGTGTGACCTCATGACATTGGCCATGCATGTCGTACTACTCGTTGAGGACGACAGCGGAATACAGAACGTACTGCGCATGCTCTTTGAGGCGAACGGGTTTCGTGTCGTAGTCGAGAAAACCGCAAAAGGCGGCCAACAGGCTGCGCGGGTACATCGCCCGGACATCATGATCGTCGATCTGGGACTGCCCGATGAGGACGGGATCAGGGTGATTCAGGAAGTGCGCCTGTGGTCACCGGTTCCCGTCATCGTGCTGTCGGCGCGCACCGCAGAGGAGCAGCGGCTGGCCGCATTTGAAGCGGGAGCAGATGACTACGTGGTCAAGCCGTTCAGCGCGCCGGAACTGATGGCGCGGGTGCGGGCGGCCCTGCGACGTCACGTGCGCGGAGAATTGCCCCAGGGAAAACTCGAACTGAATGGCGTAGCCGTTGATCTGAGTCTGCGCACGGCCCGGCGAACGAATGGACGCTCGGTACGTCTGACGCCGCTGGAACATCGCATGTTGGAGACACTGATCAGACATGCCGATAGAGTCGTAACGCACAAAACCCTGATGCGGGAAGTCTGGGGCCCGCATCGTGAGGACTCCCGTTCGCTTCGCGTCTACATCGGCAGTCTGCGCCGCAAGCTGGAAGAGGATCCGAGTCGACCACAGAATATTGTGACCGAACCAGGAGTGGGCTATCGGTTGGTGGTTGATCCGAAGTCGGTTCCGCAGTTCCCGGAGAGTTGATCCGCGCGCGTTTTTTAACACGCTTCCGTCTGTGCACGGAAAAACCGATCGGTAGCATGAACCGGCGGTTGTTCCGCTCAACGGAAGGGTCAAAATGAAAACGCGAAATCTGATACGTGGGACTGTCGCGGCGATTATCGCAGCTGGCGCTCCGCTGGGACTCGTCTGCGCGCAGGCGCCGGCGACAACGGCGAGCGTGGATGGCAAGACGGAGCTTGGCGCCGTAGTGGGAGTGGTGAGTGATGCTGCCGGGCGGCGCGTCGGCGGCGCTACGGTGACAGCGACCCGGGCAGATGGCAGCGGAGTCAGGGCGGCGATCGCGGGCAGTGATGGCGTATTTTCATTTGCCGACCTCCCGCTCGGCGCCTGGTCTTTGAGTGTCCAGGCCAAGGGCTATGCTGAGGCGAAACTTCCATCAATCACCGTGCTGCCGCTCCAGGCAATGCGCTCTGATGTGGTGATGCGGCCGTCGAGCAATGGTGATGGTGCCGGAATGTATGGTGGAACGCAGGTCCCCGGTACCGCGGCTGCTGCTACGGCGGCTCCGGGCACGTTGAAGGGTCTGGCATCGCAGTTCGTCAGGGCGATCTCTTATGCCACCGTGCCTGATTCGGTACTGGCACAGAACACCGCGCAGGCGGCCCCGCCGCCGGGGGCGCAGACAGTGCCGTCTGGTTCGTCGGCGCCGGACACGAAGGTAGACACCTTTACTCCGTTCGCCTATGGCGACTTCACCTGGCTGAACGGCAACCCGCGCAATTCGGCGCCGGCGTTTGATACCCCGTTCTTCACGCCGGATATCAGAGTGGATGCGGAGTACATGCAGGATTTCAATGGTCCCGTCGACCACACGATCGTCGGCTCAACCGAGTCGTTCCGATCGGGCGAGTTTCAGCTTGAACAGGTGAGCGTCGGCGGTGACTTTCATTGGGAGAATGTCAGGGCACGCATCCTGTACATGGATGGTCTGTTCGCGACGACCACTCCCCGAAACGACGCGAGCTCCGCGGTAGGCCAGTGGGATCTGCCGGACGCGTACCGATATCTGTCGGAGGCCAATGCCGGGTACCATTTCGACGTCAGTCACGGACTGAACGTCGATGCCGGAATATTTGTCTCCTACATCGGCCTGTTCAGCTACTACAACTACGACAACTGGACCTACCAGCCGTCCTATGTCTCGTCGAACACACCATGGTTCTTCAATGGGATGCGAATTCAGTGGTTCCCGTCGAATACGCTGAAGATCGAGCCCTGGATCATCAATGGGTGGCAGTCGTACGCCAAATTCAATGGTCATCTGGGTTACGGAGGTCAGATTCTCTGGCGCCCGGATGAGTGGCTGTCGCTGGTGTTCAATAACTACGGCGTGGGAACGGACAATCTGGGCTTGCCGCATACCACTCGCATTCATACCGATGACAGCATCGAGGTGCGTTACTACAACAATCCGGGCGCGCGCGGAATCTCCAAGATGGCATTTTCTTTGACCGCGGATGCCGGCTGTCAGTATGGCGGTGGCATTCACTGCAGCTCCGGGGCGACCAAGAGCGATTTCCTCGGCACGATGCTCTACAATAGAATCTGGTTCCACCACGATCTGTTGGCCGTGACACTGGGTGGCGGTGTGATGGATAACCCGGGTCGCTATCTGACGTTATTGCCACCCATCAATGGCGCGACTGCCGCGACCGGTACTCCCTATTTCACGGAGAATCCGGGGCAGCACGCCTACATGTGGGATTCGACCCTGAATCTTCAGTACATGCCAAAACAGTGGATTACCTGGTGGGGAGAGGTCGGCTTTCGGCACTCCGATATCCCGTACTTTTCCGGAGAGGGCGGCGTAACTCCACCCGGCGGCAACAATGGCTCGCCGGCGGATTATACCTGTAACTCCGGAGCGACTGCCGGTACGGCGGTGCTGACCCAGGCGCAGGCGGCATGCGGCAGCAGCGGGGTATGGTATCCCGACCTGCGCAAGCGGCAGGCGACTCTGTCGGCCGGGGTACTGGTGAAGTTCTGAGCCCAAGCCGCTGCTCTGATCAGTGGGCCCCGAGACGATTCGGGGCTCACTATGGCGGCGGCGTGAATGGCGGGTCGCGAAACGCCTCGGGCCGTTAGCGCAGTCCCGCTGCCGGTTCGGTTGCGTCCTGGAGGATGTCGAGGTGGCGCAGCTTCCTCGTCAGCGTGTTGCGACCCCAGCCGAGCAGTTTCGCCGCATCCCCGCGGCACCCTTGCGTGCGCCGCAATGCTGCGCGAATGAGCGTTCGTTCGAATTGAAGTTGGGCCCCGTCCAGCACCGCGCGCTTGCCCGAGAGTACCTGGCTGTCGGCCCAGTGAGCGAGCAGCTGCAGCCAATCCGTGTTGGAAGGAGGCTTTGCGTAATACTCGAGCGGAATGTCCTCGACCCGTATTTCCGTTCCAGGTGCCAGGACCGTGAGCTGACGACAAAGGTTCACCAACTCGCGGACGTTCCCCGGCCAGTCATATGCGCAGAGGATGGAGCAGGCCTCATCCGTCAGGGCTTTCGGTTCGACGCCCATATCGCGGGCGGCAACCCGCAGGTAGTGATCGAGGAGATCGGGGATGTCTTCGGACCGCGATCGCAGCGGCGGTAGGTCGATGCGTATCACGTTGAGACGATGATAGAGATCGGCGCGAAAATCGCTCTTTTTCACGCGATTGGGCAGATCCCGGTGAGTAGCGGCAATGACCCGCACATCAACGCTGATCGGTGCTGATCCACCAACCCTGTAAAACGCGCCCTCGGCGAGCACCCGTAATAGCCGGGTTTGCGCCGAAGGGGGCATATCACCGATCTCATCAAGAAACAAAGTTCCACCATGCGCCTGCTCGAAGCGACCAATACGGGCCTGGGCCGCCCCCGTGAATGCTCCCTTTTCGTGTCCGAACAGCTCTGCTTCCAGCAGTTCGGCGGGAATTGCTGACGAATTCAGCGCGACAAAGGGCTGGCCTGCGCGCGGACTGTGTTCGTGCAACGCCCGTGCGACCAGCTCCTTGCCCGTTCCCGACTCGCCCGTGATGAGCGCTGTGACGCTGGAGGTGGAGAGGCGACCGATTGCGCGGAAGACCTGCTGCATGGCGGGAGCGCGGCCTAACAGGCGCCAGGCGGGCGTCATGGATTGACGGTGGGAAGTCGTAGCATGTCGGGCCGGACGTGCCGCGCGTGCAATCAGGCGGATCGCCTCGTCGATGTCGAAGGGCTTCGGCAAGTACTCGAAGGCGCCGGTCTCGTATGCATCGACGGCGCTATCCAAGTCTGAGTGCGCGGTCATGACGACAACAGGCAGCGTTGGATCAATGACGCGCACCTTCTTGAGCAGCTCCAGCCCTGACTGACCCGGCATCCGGATATCGGTTATCAGAACGTCGGGCTTCCCGGTGTGGAAGGCCTCCAGAGCGAGTTCAGCGGACTCAAAACATTGAGTGGTGGCGCCGTATTGCCTCCGGGCGCGTTCCAGAATCCACCTGAAGGAGGCATCGTCATCGACAATCCAGACAGTCATCATTGGGTGAGTCATGGCTGTGCCGTACGTCAAATAAAAATGGGACCCGGCACATCGCCAGGCTTGTCCGAGCCTAGCGAGCCGCGTGTGAAGACGGTGCTAAGAAATTCCAGGGTGGCTGAACCGGCTCCGAATCCGGGGGGTTGCCCGATCGCCGCGCGCGGGTTTCAGCAATGAAAACAATAGGTTGCGCGATGGTTACGCGAGCCAGGCAAGCAGGCCGTTCATTCACGACGCCTTTGTACCCGGCTCGCTATGGCGAATCCTGACGCGCACCCTGTCGCTCGCCACACGGTTGTTTGCGGTCACGAGCCGTGCGGCAACGTCGCGATCAACGCGGTGTAGCCGGTCCACACGATCTCAATCCCAATGCACATCAGAATGAACGCCGACAGACGCACCATGACATCGAGGCCCGTCGCACCCAGTACCCGCGCGATCCGATCCGCGAAGCGGTACGCGATGTAGATCGAGAGCCCGATCCCGATCAGGCCAATCAGGGCGCCGGTGGCGTGCGAGGCCAGCTGCGGGAGATGGTAGGCGTCATCGGGCTTGCGACTGCCGATCGTCACCGCCACCGACATGGAGCCCGGGCCGACGGTAAGCGGCATGGTGAGCGGATAGAAGCCTCCGGCGGCCCTCCCGGACTGATTGGGCATATCGGCCGCCCCGTGATCGCTCCATTGTTCCTGGGTCAGAAGCTTCCAGCCCAGCGCCGTGACCACCAATCCGCCGGCGACCCGCATCACCGGCAGCTCGATGCCGAAGAACTGGAGCAGCCAGGGTCCCAGCGCCATCGAACCCAGCAGCAGCAAGAATCCGTTGAGGGCGATTTTGCGGGCCAGGACGTGCCGTTCCGCGGTCGAGGATCCCGCAGTCAGGGCCAGGAAGAACGGCGCGGCCTCCAACGGATTGACGATCGGAAACAGTCCCGCGAAGGTCAACAGCGCAGCACTCGATACATTGCCAAGCAGGGTATCCATCTATCTTAGAATACCCGACCTGATGATGTTGACCATCCATACCGCCTACGAGCTGTTCGACACCTGGATCGTGCTGGTGCTGTCGTTTGGTTGCGCCGCGTTCGCCTCGATCCATGCGCTGCTGACCAAGCCGGACCCGCGCAGCGCCTTTGGCTGGATTGCCATGTGCTGGCTGTTTCCGCTGGGCGGTGCGGTGCTGTACGGGCTGTTCGGTATCAATCGGGTGCGCGTGCGCGCCCGGCAGCTGCGCGGCGCCCTCGGCAATCCGCGCAACCCGGTGCGGCTCCCGTCGGCGGACGCGCCGGCCGATCACTTGATGCGTATCGGCGATGCCGTGACGCAGTGGTCGCGGATATCTGGCAACCTCATTGAATCACTCGAGAATGGCGAGAACGCCTTTCCGCCCATGCTCGAGGCCATCGCCGGCGCGCAGCGAACGGTGTGGCTGGCGACGTACATTTTCGAGACCGATCCGGTCGGGCAGCAATTCATCCAGGCGTTGGCTGCGGCAGCCAAGCGAGGCGTTGCGGTTCGGGTACTCATCGACGGCGTCGGCGAGTGGTACAGCTGGCCGCACGCGGTACCCGAGCTGCGGCGCTCCGGCGTGCGGGCCGAGCGCTTTCTGCCGCCCCGGCTGTTTCCGCCGCGTCTGTCCCTCAACATGCGCAACCACCGCAAGCTGCTGCTGGTCGATGGCAAGGTGGGTTTTCTCGGCGGCATGAACATCGGCGGGCGCGAAGTCGGCAAGTCCGGCGCACGACGCATGGCCGATCTGCATTTCAAGGTGCACGGGCCGGTGCTGCAGGAGCTCGGCGAGGCCTTTCGGGTCGACTGGATGTTCGCATCCAAGGAGACACTGGCAGTGCCCGAGGCGCCGCCCAGCTGCGGCAGCTGCCTGTGTCGGGTGATCACCGAAGGTCCGGACGAGGACAACGACAAGCTGGTGTCCGTCATGCTCGGCGCCGTGTCGATGGCGCGTGAACAGCTGCTGATCATGACCCCGTACTTCATCCCGCCGCCGGAGTTGAGTTCAGCGTTGCAGTCCGCGGCGCTGCGCGGAGTGGATGTGACACTGGTGCTGCCCGAGCGCAGCAATCTGCGCTACGTGGATTGGGCCTGCTGGCGCTGGCTGCAGCCGCTGGTCGAGCGGGGGGTGCGCGTGTTGCTGCAACCGCCCCCGTTCGCCCATACCAAGCTGCTGGTGATGGATGGGGATTACGCCCAGATCGGTTCGGCCAACCTCGATCCCCGCAGCCTGCGCCTGAATTTCGAGATTGCGCTGGAGGTTTACGATCCGGAATGCTGCCAGCGGCTGGCGCGCTACATCATTGAGGCACGGAATCGTTCAAAACCGCTGACCGCGCCCATGATCTCGGATATCGGTATCTGGGCGCGGCTGCGCAACAGCGTGTGCTGGCTGCTGTCGCCGTATCTTTGAGAGCACGCGCGTGCCTGCCGGGTCAGCCCTCGGGAGGTATCGTGACCATCGTGATGCGTCGCGACCCAAGGGTCGCACCGTCACTGGGTTCATCGATGACGACGTAGAAGCTCTTCGCGACCGTGCGGCGCGGGTCCGCGACGATCGGCACCAGCGCGTGCGCTTCATGCACGCCGCTCGGGATGTACTCGACCCGCGAATTCACCGGTACGAAATCCTGCCCGGGTTTTGCGGTTCCGGGCTCGGTCCACCAGGTAAAACTCACGTTGTTGCGATAGTTGTCGCGGCGCTTGATGATGACGCTCGCAACGGAATTGACGGGATCCACGTCAACCGCGTCCGCGGCCATCTCGATGCGGGCGGACTGTGGATACGCCGCGGCCGGCGCCTGCGTGGCGGCAGGGGTGCCCTGCGTGCGCAGTGCAACCGGCGCAGCAGCCCTGCGCACGGCATGCGCGACCGGTGCAGGCGTGCGGGCGGGTGGCGCCGGCGGTGCTTCGGTGATCAGCGGTTGGGCCGCGACCGTCGGCGCGGCGCCGCCTTGAAAGTTGCTGCGAATCGAATTCCATACTCCGCTTGCGCCCGAGCCGACTCCCGCGACCATGTTCGAGACCTGCTTGGGATTTTGCACCGCCCACCAGCACATCGCGGCGGCGAGCGCGATCAGCCCGCCCGTCAGCCAGCCCGATGCGGTGCGGGGGTGTTCGCGCGAGTTCATGACAGACTGCAGCAGGGGCAGGCGAATGGGCTCGGACGGCAGGTTTAACTGGTCGAGCCAGGTTTGGATGTCGGCAGGCCGTCGCTGGCGATTGAAGCTCAGGCCGTCCTTCAGCGCGCTCCATTGCCGCTGACTGATGCCGATGGGTCGCCGCGGTGACAGATGCGCTGCGCGCGCCTGCAGTGCATTGCGTCCCTGAAACGGATGTCTTCCGGTCAGCAGCACGTAGCTGACGCAGGCGAGCGCATAGATGTCATCGCGCACGTTCGCGGGGCCGCCGTTGAGCACCTCACAGCTCGAATAACTGGGCGTCGCCACCGGGATGCGTGACAGTTCCTCGGGGTTCGGTATCGTCGGCTCCCGATGCACCCGGCAGGATGCGCCAAAATCCAGCACCCGGATGTCGCCCCAGTCGGTAATGAAGATGTTTCCGGGATTGAGGTCGCCGTGCACGACATCGCGCGAGTGTGCGTACGCGATGGCCGCTCCCACGGCCTGAATGATGGCCAGGGCGTACTGACGCTTCAGCGGGGTTGCCTTCGGATTGGTCAGCAGGCGACTCAGCGGGCCGCCGCTCAGCCGCTCCATGGTGAAGAATGTCAGGTCACCGTCGCGATCGAAGTCGTGCACGCGGACGATGTTGGGATGCGACAGGGTCTGCAGAATCTGGAATTCACTGCGCAACTCGGCCAATAACTGCGGACGCTGCGCGACGGCCGTGTGCAGTACCTTGATGGCCACGCGCTGTGCGCCGTCAATTTCATCGACCAGAAACTCGTCCAGCGCGGCATAGATCGTTCCCATGCCACCATGCGCCAGCACCCCCTGGATGCGGTAACGATTGCGCAGCACCTCGTTGGCGACGAGCGCGCGTGGATCGGCCGCGGCCGCGACCGCGGTCGCGATCTCGGTAACCTTCTCCGGGAGGAGTTTCTTTTCCTGTGGCTTGGCCGCAAGAGGCCTGGACTGCGGCTCGGCGATTCGCGGCTGCGAGATCTTGGGCTCGGCAACCTGCGGGCGACGGATCAGTAGCGCCTGCACCTGGCCGTTCAGGCCCTGAAATTCATCCGCACTGATCTTGTGGCGACGAAAGTACTGGTCCACCAGCGAGAGCAGCGTCCACCCCGAATCGGGGTTGCCCACGACGGAGTTGCGCACACCGCGAAAGAGCGTCTCCCAACTGCACTCGCCGGCGGAGAGATCATCGAGCCACTCCTCGAAGCTGCGATTGCTCTCGACAGGCGTAGGTTGGGTGGTCTCCCCTTCAAATCCCGCTTCTAACGGCACAGCTAACATCAATGGGCCACCCGAGTTAAGTTAAATTCGGCGACTTGGGAATCGACTCGCTTTCGGCCAGCCCGCCTGTCCTTCATCGTTGTAAGTATGCTCGGTAATAACGTCGAGCATGACTGTCCGATGACAACCCAGCAAGGACGTAGGCTTTCTCCGATTGCCAATAATCGTAATTGCGGAAACAGGTGCCCTGGATGGTATACTGTACAAACATACAGTCCCGTGACCATCTGCGGTGCCCGCCATGCTGCTTGATCCGAAACACCTCATTGACCGCTCCATCGCGGATCTTACTCAACTGTCTTCGCTGCTGGCCGCCGAAGTCCGCTGCGAGCGGCTGCTGCACTCACCGGAGCTGCGCGCGTGCGAAGAGGCGGTCGCGACCATCGGCAACCTGATTCCGCGGCTTCAGGCCGCGCGCAATGCGCCGATCGCTGCCCTCAGCGTGAGTCGTTGCCCCAGCTGCGACGACTGACAGGTACAATCGGCGCCCCTGGCCGTACCCCTGGCTCTGGGAGTGTCGTGGGCGCGAAAGGTTTGTTCCGGTGATCGAAGAAGAATATTCGAGTGAAATCAAGCGTCGCAGAACGTTTGCCATCATCTCGCACCCGGACGCCGGCAAGACCACGCTGACCGAGAAGCTGCTGCTGTTCGGGGGTGCGATCCAGATGGCCGGGACGGTCAAGGGACGCAAGGCCACGCGCCATGCGACCTCGGACTGGATGCGGCTGGAACAGCAGCGTGGTATTTCCGTGACCTCCTCGGTCATGCAGTTTCCGTTTCGCGACTGCATCGTCAATCTGCTGGACACACCGGGTCATGAGGACTTTTCGGAGGACACCTACCGCACGCTGACCGCGGTGGATTCCGCGCTGATGGTCATCGACTGTGCCAAGGGCG
>Ga0210385_10000511_pt1 | contig 27302 bp, 23 predicted proteins | sample IncBWH26OmetaG_FD_160107 | JGI IMG/M metagenome (GOLD analysis project Ga0210385, IMG submission 160107) | Forest soil microbial communities from Barre Woods Harvard Forest LTER site, Petersham, Massachusetts, United States - Inc-BW-H-26-O ...
GGTGCCATCGCCATTATTGTGATAAAGCGCATTCTGGACCTTGATTCCCCGGTCGTACAGATCGCGGGCGTTCACGAAGTAGATGTCTTGCCAGCCGTCGCCATCAAAGTCAGCTACACACACGCCTGGTCCGAATTCCTCCAGATTGATCGAAGTGCCTTTGTTGCCCTTGAAGTGAGTGAATTTGATGCCGGCAGCGCGGGTCACATTGGTGAACTGTATGGGTTTTTCTTGTGACTGTGTGCACACGGCCGCGAATAGGCAGGCCAGGAAAAAGACGCATGCGAAGAGCAAACTGCCAGGTTTATGCGAAGGGATCAATACCGTTTCCAGCCGGAACTGCTTCCCGGTTTTTCTATTCTCGCATGTGTGGCTTGCCGGTCCAATTTTCAATGAAGGGTGGATTGACGCAAGTTGGATACGGAATTACGATCAAGACCCGAGTGAGGGTAAAAATGAAACGTAGAGAATTTGTGGCCACTGGCGCGGCCGCGGCGTTGCTGAGCGCGTTACGGGCAGGAGCGGCGGACGTGAAGCAATTTAAACTGGGCGTGATCAGCGACGAAATTACGCAAAATTTCGAACAGGCTCTGCTTTGGATCAAAGGTTTTGGGCTGGAATGGGTGGAGTTGCGATTTGTTTGGGACAAGTACGTCACGGAGTTCGCTGCCGACGATGTCAAACGGGCGAAGGACCTGCTCGCCAAGCACGGCATGAAAGTGTCGGTGCTGGATTCGGCATATTTTAAGACGCCGTTGCCCGGCACGGAATCGAAATTTGCCGGGGGCAGGCCGGATCCCTTGCAGAGCGACATCTCGCAGCAGAATGGAATATTGGAACGGGCGATTGCGCGTGCTAAGGATTTTGGCACCGACAAGGTGAGAATTTTTTCGTTTCTACGTGTGCCCAACCCGAAAACCGTATTTGACCGAGTGGCGAAAGAACTGGAACGGACGGCGGCGATTGCGCAGCGGGAAGGAATCCGGCTGGTGTTGGAGAATGAGTTTTCGTGCAACGTGGGCACTGGGGCAGAGGCCGCGGCGATGTTGGATGCAGTCAAATCTCCCGCGCTGGGAGTGAATTGGGATCCCGGAAATGCCTATGACGCCGGAGAGGTGCCCTTCCCGAACGGTTATGAGCTACTGGATGAGAAGCGCATGTGGCACATGCATCTGAAAGATGCGGCGCCGGCTGCGAAGCCAGGCGAGACCAAGTGGATGCCGATTGGCAGCGGCAAGATCGATTACGTGGGGCAATTTCGCGCGCTGATCAAGAATGGATATGAGGGCACGATGTCTCTGGAAACGCATTATCTGAATGCCGCCAAAAATAAAGAAGAATCGAGCCGGGAATCGATGGAAGGGTTGTTGAAAGTGATTCTAGAAGCGTAGACGGCTCAGAGTTCGCTGCGCTTCATTTGGTTGACGGCATAATCGCAGGCGCGCGCGGTCAGGGCCATATAGGTGAGAGACGGGTTCACGCAGGACGAGGAAGTCATGCAGGAACCGTCGGTAATGAAAAGATTCTTGATGTCGTGCGATTGATTCCAGGCGTTGAGGACAGACGTTTTGGGGTCGCGCCCCATGCGCGCGGTGCCCATCTCGTGGATGGAAAAGCCGGGGGGATCGTTATCGGTAAAAGACTCGATGGAGCGAGCGCCGGCAGCGGAGAGCATTTCCGCTCCTGCGATGGCCATATCCTTCCGTAGCGCAAATTCGTTCTCGCCATACGCGCAGTGAATTTTCAGGCTGGGAATGCCCCAGGCGTCGATGGTGTTTTTGTCGATCTCGACAAAATTGCCGTGATTGGGAAGGCACTCGCCGTAGCCTTCGAACACAAACTCCCATGGCCCAGGCCGGCTGATACTGCGTTTGAAATCCGCTCCGAAGCCGACGTTGAGAATGCCGCGCTCCCAGCCGTCCGTTCCGGCATACGCCTGCAACCCGTAGCCGCGCAGAAATCCCGGATGCACGTCCTTCACATTTCGAAACCGAGGCATATACGCGATGTTCGGGCGATTGCCAAAAGAATGGCGGCCTTCGTTACCAGGAATCACGCCTCTGGCGCCTCCTCCTTTGATGTGATCCATCAGATTGTGGCCCAGTTCGCCGGAGGAGTTGGCCAGCCCGGAGGGAAATTCGGGCGTGGCGGAGTTCAAGAGGATGCGGGCGGATTCCAGTGTTGAGGCGCACAAAAAGAAAATAGGCGCGTGAAATTCCAGCGTAGCGCGCGATTGCGAATCAATTACGCGGACACCGCCGATGCGCCTGGAGTTCGCGTCGAAAATCATGCTGTGCACCGTGCTGAAAGGCCGAAGAGTAAGACGGCCGGTCTTTTCGGCTTCAGGCAGTGTGGCGTTGACGCTGCTGAAATAAGAACGGGTAATGCAGCCGCGTTCGCACGGGCCACAATAATGGCATGCAGCGCGGCCGCGATGGGTTTGCGTAAGAATGGCAACGCGCCCGATGGTCAAAATGCGATCGGGACCAAAATTTCTCGCCACGGATTCTTTCACGGCGGATTCGGCGCAATTGAGCTGCATGGGAGGTAGGAACTTGCTGTCCGGCAATTGCGACAGGCCGAGAGCTTCGCCGGAAATACCGATGAAGTCTTCCACATAGTCGTACCACGGCGCGAGATCGGCGTAACGGATGGGCCAGTCCACGGCTGTGCCGTCGCGCAAATTGGCCGCGAAATCGAGATCGCTCCAGCGGTAACACTGGCGGCCCCACATGATCGAACGGCCGCCAACCTGGCGCCCACGAATCCAGCGAAACGGCTTCGCAGGATCGGTGGTGTAGGGATGCTCAGTGTCTTTGATGAAAAATTGCGAATTCATTTCTTCGCAGGCGTAACAGAGACTCTGGATCGGCTGATCGCGCAGGAGTTTCTTGCGGTCGCGCATGCCACGAAAAGGCATATCCCACCGCGGGATGTGTTCGACGTAATCTTTCTCAGGAACGATGGGACGCCCAGCCTCGAGTACGAGCGTGCGCAATCCTTTTTCAGTGAGCTCCTTGGCAGCCCATCCGCCGGTGATGCCGGAGCCGATGACAATTGCATCATATTTGTTCTGCGCTTGCGGCATGGTCATGCGCCTTTGGGTGATGCAGATTGGTCGAAGGGTACGCAGGAGTCGTAGCGCCCGGGTATAATTTCCTCGTGCAGTTGCTGCGTGAAGCCCACTTCGCAAGTGAAATAGCCGGTTAACGTGAGCTGGCGAAACATTAGATAGAAGTTACTTCGGGGCTCCGGCACTGCGCCGCGGTAAGGACGGCGGTCATTGGCCACAGCCGCTGCGGCTGCGGCCATTTCATCGCCAAGGGAGCGAAGAATCTCCGATTGCTGCATGGGGCTGGCATCGACAAAAGTTTTCTGGAACAGGTTCTGCGTGTGGACGTCTACCTCGTCGAGGCCGGCCAGAAACCCGGCCCGCTCCTCGTCGGTGAACCAGTCGGCAACGATATGGTCGATAAATTCGTTGACACGAACGTCTTTTGCACCCGGCGTTTCGGTGGCAGGGATAATCAGGTCAGACATGGCGATGACGGTGGCATTCTGGTGAGGGTTGAATGCCTTGAGAGCGGGCGCGGCAGGAAGGGCGGGATGAACTTCGCGAAAGGCGGCGAGCAGATCCGCGGGGATGGCGGGAAGTGCCGAGCTCAAGGCCAGGAGTCTCAGGACTTCGCGTCGATGCAAGATGCCTCCCTCGGCGAGATCAAGCGTATTATACGAGGGCGCAAGAAAAATGGAAAATCAGGACGGCAAGCGAAGCAATGAGAGCACAAAGCGGAGAGGAGAAGTTATGAAGCTGGCACGAAGGGATTTTCTGGCTGCGGGAGCGGCCACGGCGCTGTTGAGTAAACTTTTATGGGCTGCCGAAGAAAAGTTGCCGCTGGCGTTTTCCACTCTGGGTTGCCCGGCATGGGAATGGAAAAAGATTCTGGAGTTCGCGCAAGTTAATGGTTTTGCGGCAATCGAACTTCGCGGATTGATGGGAAAGATGGATTTGCCCGCGCTGCCGGAATTTAGCCCGGCACAAATTTCCGAAACGAAGCGGCAGGTGGCCGAGCACGGACTGAAAATTTCAGATTTGGGCAGCTCCTCAGAGATGCACATGGCCGAGCCGGCTGAGCGCTCCAAACAGCTCGGAGAGGCCAAGCGATTCATTGACCTGGCATCGGCGCTGGAGGTGCCTTACGTGCGCGTGTTCGGCAATCAAATTAAGGGGCCGCGCGAAGAGGTGATCGCGCGAGTAGTCGACGGGCTCCATCAGCTTGGAGAGTATGGCGGACCGCGAGGCGTCACAGTGATCATCGAATCGCACGGAGAATTCGTGGACTCACCAACCTTGAAAGAAGTGTTGACGCGGGCGGATTCCAAGTATGTCGCGCTGCTCTGGGATGCGCACCATACGTTTGTGGAAGGACACGAGGAGCCGGAACACACCGTTGCGGAACTCGGCTCGTGGATACGCCATACGCATTTGAAAGATTCCGTGCCCGACGGGACAGGAAGGAAGTATGTGCTGACTGGAAAAGGAGACGTTCCAATCGAGCGGCAGGTGCTGGCGTTGCGGAGGATTGGCTACAAAGGCTACTACTGTTTCGAATGGGAGAAGGTCTGGCACCCGGATATTCTGGAGCCGGAAGTGGCGTTTCCCGATTACGTTCGCGCGGTGACTGGATATTTGGAGGAACCGCTTAAACCGGCCTGATCGGCGGTTCCCGGGACTGGGCGAATTCCTCCGTTTAGTACTAGGAGATATGGCTGACGGATTCGCCGCTGGAACTGCCGTCTACAGCCTCAGCTTTCTTGACTTAAGCCCCGACTGCCCAAATAATGGAATAGCATGAGCGTGCCCGCCGGAGGCGCTGAAGATATGTTCCTCGACGTCAAAGATCTTGCCGCCCGCAAAATGCGCATCCGGAAGGGTTATGCCCCCGGAAGTATCGATTACGGCATCAGTGAAGTAAAGCAGGCGGAACCGCTGGAGGTTACGGCGACGGCGGAGCTTCTGGAAGGCCAGATCCGCATCGTGGGAGAGTTGGAGACCAAGATTGAAATGGTCTGCGCGCGCTGCCTGGAGCCGGTAATCGAAGAGATTCACAAGGATTTTGACTTGTTCTACCAGCCGCTTCCCAAGGGGAACAGGCACGAAGAAGAGCGATTGAAGGACGACGATACAGAGATAGGATTTTTTCAAGGAGAGGGCTTGTTCCTTGCCGACGTTTTGAAGGAACAAGTTCTGCTGTCGTTACCGATGAAAGTGATTTGCCAAAGCGATTGCCGTGGGTTGTGCCCGAGCTGCGGGGCCAACCTGAACCATGAAGAATGCCGCTGCGAAGTGCACTCTTCCGATCCGCGTTTGGCACCCCTCGCGCGGCTAAAGCAGGACTGGCTCAAGAAACAATAGATTTTCGGGCTGAAAGCCCATAGAATCCGACCTCGTTCGGTCAGGCGTTGTGTGTAGCCGCGAGTGGGGCGAGAAACAAGGAGTAGTGGAATGCCAAATCCAAAACGACGACATTCGAAAAGGCGCACCAGCACCAGGCGCGCGCACGACCGGCTGTTTGCCCCCGCTCTGGCCAAATGTCCCAACTGCCATGAGATGAAGCAGCCCCACCAGGCTTGTCCCCATTGCGGATATTACAAAGGAAGACCGGTACACGACACAAGGTAGGGCGCGCAGATCGGAAGCCGGGCTCTTGAAGTCCTGATCGGCACAGCGCAGGTTGTGTCCACCGAACTTGTCAGAGTCACTGGAACTATTTCCATGATCACAATCGCGGTCGACGCCATGGGGGGAGACCACGCACCTCTACCTGAAGTGGAGGGGAGTGTTCTGGCGGCGCAAGAATACGGTGTTCGCGTGCTCTTGGTGGGCCAGCCAAACGTCATTCGCGCGGAACTTGCGCGGCTGTCGAAGCCGACGATAGCGGTCGACATCGTTGCGGCAAGCGAGGTGATCACGATGGACGATCATCCGGCGCAGGCCTTCCGGCGGAAGAAAGACAGTTCTGTACACGTCGGGGCGCGGTTGGTGAAGGACGGCGAGGCAGCAGCCTTCGTCAGTGCAGGGAACACTGGCGCGGTGATGACCACGGCCAAGTTCATCATGGGGACGCTGGAAGCCGTGGATCGCGTGGCCCTGGCGGCGCCCTTTCCCAATGCCAAGGGCGGCGTTTCGGTGCTTTTGGATGTGGGCGCGAATGTGGACTCGAAGCCGGAGCACTTGCTTCAGTTTGCGGTGATGGGTGAGCTGTATTACCGGCTAACCTTCGGAAGCCGTAAGCCGCGGGTGGGGCTGCTTTCGATTGGCGAAGAAGAGATCAAGGGCAACGAGCTGACCCGCGCGGTCTATGACCGGCTTAAGGATTTGCCCGTGCACTTTGTGGGCAACGTGGAAGGCAACGATCTGTTTTCGGGCAAAGTGGATGTGATTGTTTGCGATGGATTCGTGGGAAACATCGCATTGAAAATTTGCGAAGGGCTGGCCATGGAAATCGTGAAGTTTCTGCGCAAGACGTACAAAGGCTCGCTCGCTTCGCAATTGGGCTACATGTTATCCAGGGGAGCGTTTAAGGGCATCAAACGGAAGATGGATTATTCCGAATACGGTGGCGCGCCGTTGCTGGGAGTTCGCGGCGTATGCGTGATCACCCACGGAAAGTCCAACGCCAATGCCATAAAAAACGCGATACGTGTTGCCGCTGGTTTGGCGCGGGCGCGCGTGAATGAAAAAATCGAACAGGAGCTCTCCCTGACCACCGCGAAAGCGTGAGGTAAAGAGAGAGGAGTCAGTATGGGCAAAGTCGCATTCATATTTCCGGGACAGGCATCGCAATATCCTGGAATGGGGAAAGAATTGACGGAGAAGTATGCCGGGGCGCGCGCCGTTTTTGAAGAAGCGGACAACGCGCTGGGCATTTCCGTTTCGAAGATGTGCTGTGAAGGCACCGAAGAAGAGCTGAAGCTGACCGCAAACACGCAGCCGGCAATCCTGGCGGTGTCGGTCGCGGCTTACCGCGTTTTGACGGAGAAGGGCGTTACCGCTGATTTCGTGGCGGGACACAGCTTGGGCGAATATTCCGCATTAGTTGCGGCGGGATCGTTAAGTTTTGCCGATGCAGTGAAGTTGGTGCGGAAGCGTGGGGCGTACATGCAGGAAGCGGTACCAGCTGGCCAAGGCAGCATGGCAGCGATCATGGGCTTGTCGCCTACGGTGGTGCTGGACGTGTGCAAGCGCGCTGCGCAGGGTGAAGTGTGCTCTCCCGCGAATCTGAACTCGCCGGAACAAACTGTGATTTCCGGACACGTGGGTGCGGTGAAGCGCGCGGTGGAGATTGCGTCTCAATCGGGAGCGAAGCGCGCGGTGGTGCTTGCAGTTTCCGCGCCGTTCCATTCGGCGCTGATGATGCCGGCGCAGGTGAAACTGGAAGCCGATCTGGCCGTCACGAAGTTTGCCGATTTGGAAATGCCGCTGGTCACTAATGTGGATGCGGATACGATTCGCAAGGGCGAGGAAGCCAAGAGCGCGCTGGCGCGGCAAGTGACCATGCCGGTACGTTGGGAAGAATCCATGAGGATGCTGCTGGACGAAGGCGTGACCACGTTCATCGAAGTTGGACCGGGCCGCGTGCTGACGGGATTAATGCGCCAAATCGAGCGTTCCGTGACCACGTTAAATGTGGAAGACGAAAAGAGTCTAGCGGCGACCTTGGACAGAATTACGGGAGCGAAGTCGGACGCGGCGTGAGAAGAGTTATAAGTCGTTAGTTTTAAGTTCTAAGTTTAAGAGTCATCGCGTCTGAACTGAGAACTTATTACTTGGAACTTGTAACTCAAAACCTGGAATTGAGACAGTCATAAGTCTAGTTTTAGGTTCTAGGTTTAGGAAGCTGCGGGTTTGAGCTTAGAACTTACTACTCAGAACCTACTACTCAGAACTTAGAACTTAGAACTTAGAACTTAGAACTTGGAACCGAACTAGTTGGAACTTATAACTTAGAGCCTGGAATCGAGACGAATGTTCAGTTTGACGGACAAAGTGGCGCTGGTTACCGGAGCGTCGCAGGGGATTGGGCGGGACACAGCCCTGGCGCTGGCGGAAGCGGGCGCGAAAGTGGCTGTGGCCGCGCGTAATGAAGAGAAACTCGCTGCGTTGGCGGAAGAAATTGCGGCGAAGGGCGCCGTGGCGTTCGCAGTGAAGATCGACGTTGCCGATCCGGAGCAGGTGAAAGCTGGGTTTAAGGCGGTGCTGGAGAAGTTTGGAAAGCTGGACATTCTAGTAAATAACGCCGCCATCACACGCGATGGCTTGGCACTGCGCATGAAACAGGATGATTGGGACGCGGTGATCCGGACGAACCTTACCGGTGCTCATTTCTGCACGCAACAGGCGCTGGCGACGATGATGCGGGCTCGGGCTGGGCGCATCATCAATATTGCGTCCGTGGTGGCACAGATGGGCAATGCGGGGCAGGCGAATTATGTGGCCGCCAAAGCCGGCTTGATTGGCCTGACCAAAGCCATTGCGATGGAGATTGCATCGCGAAACGTCACGGTGAATGCCGTGGCGCCGGGATTCATTGAGACGCCGATGACGGATGTGCTGTCGGAAAAAGTGAAGGAAGAATTGAAAACGCGGATTCCATTGGGACGCATGGGCACCGCGCGCGATGTTGCGGCGGCGATCGTGTTCCTGGCAAGCGACGAAGCGGGCTACATCACGGGGCACGTGTTGGACGTGAATGGCGGTCTGTATTTGGCTTAGTGAGACTTGCGTCTGCTTTATAGCGGCTCCGAGTCTGCAGAATAAAAGGCCTTTAAGTTGACCTTGGTGGGCTGGGAAAGTAGACTTGGCAGGTTACCCAAGCAAGGGCATAACGGATTGTAGGCCGGCCGCAAAGCCGGATTACGGTGTGGAGTAGCACGAACAAGAAAATGCGACAGCAGGTCGCGGAGGACTGGAATGGCCAGTGTAGAAGAGCGGGTAAAGCAGATTATCGTCGAGCAATTGGGCGTGGATGAGGCGGAGGTAACGCCTACGGCGTCATTCGTGGACGACCTGGGCGCGGATTCGCTCGACCAGGTGGAATTGGTAATGGCGTTCGAAGAAGCGTTCGGCATTGAGGTGCCAGACGAGGACGCCGAGAAAATGACCACGGTGAAGGATGCCATCGAGTACATCGACAAGCACTCGAAAGGCAAGTAAGCCGCAGGAAATTCCCTGCATGAAGGAGCAAGCGAATTGACTCGCCGCGTCGTCGTAACGGGCGTTGGATTGGTTTGTGCGCTGGGTATCGGGACCGAGGAGAGCTGGAAAAACCTGGTCGCAGGTCGCAGCGGCGTCCACCGCATCACACATTTCGATACTGCCGAATTCGATTGCCAGATAGCGGGTGAAGTGAAGAATTTCGACCCGTTCCTGTGGATCGAGAAAAAAGAACTGAAAAAAATGGGCCGGTTCATCCAGTTGGCGCTGGCCTCCGCGGATTTCGCCGTGAAAATGGCGGAGTGGAAGCCGGAACAGTCCGACCTGGATGAAGTAGGCGTGTACGTTGCCTCAGGTATCGGCGGGTTCGACATAATCGAACGCGAACACATCAAGCTGATGCAAGGCGGCCCGGGCAAAATTTCTCCCTTCTTTATTCCTTCAGCGATTGTGAATCTTGCTTCCGGGCATATTTCCATTCGATATGGCGCCAAAGGGCCGAACTCAGCGACGGCGACGGCCTGCTCTGCGTCGGCGCATTCTATCGGAGATTCCTTCAAAATTATCGAACGCGGCGCGGCGGAGATGATGATCTGCGGCGGAACCGAAGCGACGATTACGCCAATGGGCATCGGCGGGTTTGCGTCGATGCGCGCGCTTTCCACGCGCAATGATCAGCCGGAAAAGGCCAGCCGTCCGTTTGACGCGGCGCGTGACGGATTTGTGGTCGGCGAAGGCGCGGGAATCCTGGTGTTGGAATCCCTCGAGCATGCGCAGAAGCGCAACGCCCCCATTTTGGCGGAGATCGTCGGCTATGGAATGAGCGGCGATGCTTACCACATCACTCAGCCCGCAGAGAATGGCGATGGTGCGTTCCGCGTGATGCGGGCGGCTCTGAAAGACGCCAAACTTTCGCCGGACGATATCGGCTACATCAACGCGCATGGAACCTCGACGCCAATTGGCGATGTGATTGAAACCACGGCGATGAAGCGTTTGTTCGGCGAGCGCGCTGCTAACAAAAAATTGCCGGTGAGCTCTACGAAGTCCATGACCGGGCACCTGCTCGGTGGCGCCGGGGGCCTGGAAGCAGGCATCAGCGTGCTGGCGTTGCGCGACCAGATTTTGCCTCCAACGATCAACCAGGAAACGCCGGACCCGGAGTGCGATCTGGACTATGTGCCGAACGTGGCGCGAAAAGCGACTGTTGATTATGCGCTTTCGAACTCCTTCGGTTTTGGCGGCACCAACGCGGCACTGATTTTCAAACGCTGGGCGGGCCAATAGGCCGCGCAGCGCTGCCGTTGCATGGTCCCATTGTTCAGTAGAACTACATGGGCTTGTCTGAAGTTGAGAACCTCCGCTCCCGCTACAGGCAAGCTATGCATTTACGCACTCCATTCCGCAGGCCCTGATGGAAGGAAACTCCCGTGAACATCATCGTTTGCATTAAACAGGTTCCGGCGAAAGATGCGCCGCTGTCCATCGCTGGAAACTGGATCAAGGAATCCGACATAGGATTTGAGATGAACGAGCCGGACAGCTACGCGCTGGAAGAAGCGCTGCGGCTGAAAGAAAAGAACGGAGGCGAAGTAATCGTCCTGTCGCTCGGGCCGGAGCGCGTCAAGCAGACGATCAAAGAGGCGCTTGCCAAGGGTGCTGATCGCGCCATTCATATTGCTGATGAAAATTTTGCGCAACTTGATCCACTGGGATCCGCGAAGGTGCTGGCCGCGGCTATCGGCAAGGAAAAGTGTGACCTGGTGCTGACCGGTCTGCAAAGCGATGACCACGGGTTCGGGCAGACAGGCGTGCTTCTGGCGGGACTGCTGAACCTGCCGCATGCGACCATCATCATGCAAATTGAAGTGCAAGACGGAAAAATGAAGCTCAAGAGGGAACTGGAAGCGGGATGGTTTCAGTGGATCGAGTGTCCCCTTCCCGCTGTTCTTTCGATTCAGTCGGGCATCAACAAGGTGCGCTACGCCACGTTGAAAGGAATCATGGCCGCGAAGAAGAAGGAAATTGCCACCATCACGCGCGAATCGCAGGGTGTGGCCGCGGAGCCGACGCAAACGATCGAGAAAATTTACGTGCCAACAAAAACGAAGAAGACAGAATTCCTGACTGGGACGCCCAAGGAAGCTGCGGCAAAACTGGTGGAGAAATTGAAGTTCGAAGCACGGGTGATTTGAACCGGTCGACGGAGCTGAAGGAAATCGGTTGCAGTCCTTCGCTTCGATCAGGATGACAACATGCGGTGGGGAGTTCGGGAAAGAGGCAGGCGATGAAGATCCTGGTGGTCACGGAACAGCGGCAGGGCAAGTGGAACAACACAAGTTTTGAGACGCTGGTGGCGGCACAGCAGATTGCCGCGGCCACTGCGGGAACGATTACCGCGGCGGTGGTGGGCAAGAATGTGACGACGCTTGCGGAAGAATTGGCGGCAAAAAATGTGGCGGAAGTGCTCGCTGTCGAAAACGAACTTTTGCAGAACTACACGCCGGATGGTTACTGCATAGCGCTGAAGCAAATCGTGGAATCCACGAAACCGGACCTGGTTTTGTTTCCACACACATACCAAGTGCGCGATTTCGCCCCGAAATTGGCGGCGATGTTGGGCCGTGGAATGGTCGGCGATTGCGTTGGCTTCCGCAGGGAAGGTGAAAAGCTTATTTTCGTCCGTCAAATGTTTCAGGGAAAAACGGCAGCGGACGTGAGTTTTGTGGGAGCGACGCCGTGGTTCGCTTCGTTCCAGTCCGGAGCGTTTCGCGCGGATATGTTGGAAGCGCATGCAAGTGGAAAAGCTCCTGTGAATACGGCGAAAGTGGAGCTGAAAGCGGAAGATATTCGGACGAAACCGCTGGAACTGTTCAAGGAAGCCAAGGCCTCTGTCGATCTAACGCAGGCGCCGCTGATCGTGGCAATAGGCCGCGGGATCAAGGCGCCCGAGAATATTGCGCAGGCAGAAGCGGTCGCGAAAGCACTGGGCGGAGAGATTGCGGCGTCGCGTCCGATTTGCGACGAAGGCTGGCTGCCGATGGAACGCCAGATCGGCAGTTCGGGGCAAACCGTTGCGCCGAAGCTGTATCTTGCGCTGGGCATCAGCGGAGCGATTCAACACGTCGTGGGAATGAAGGGCTCGCGCACAATCGTTGCGGTGAACAAGGATCAGAATGCGCCCATCTTCGAAATTGCCGATTACGGAATCGTCGGCGACATCTTCGAAATCATGCCCGCCCTCACCGAAGAACTACAAAAGGCCAAGAGCTAGCCTGAAACAATCCCAAACACTTGTTTGGTAGAATCTTTTTATGGCCATCCAACGGGAACAATTGGACGCAGATGTACTGATTGTGGGAGCTGGGCCCGCGGGGCTGAGCTGCGCCTTGCATCTGGCGAACCTGATCAAGAAGCACAATACCAGCGGAGCCAAGCCGGAACTTTCCGCGGAAAATATTTATGTGCTGGAAAAGGGACGGGAGATCGGCGCCCACCAATTATCCGGCGCAATCATGAATCCGAAAGCGCTTGCGGAGCTAGTTCCGGATTTCGAGAAGAGCGCCCCGCTGGATACACTCGTGACGGATTCCGCGGCACTTCTGTTTACGCAAAAATCTTCCTTTCGTTTTCCTGTAACGCCGCCGCCATTCAACAACGCGGGGAATTTCGTCATTTCACTCAACAAGCTGGTGAAATGGCTTGGCGGTCTTGTGGAAGCCGCGGGCGTGAACGTGTTCAAGGAATTCGGCGGTGCCGAGTTGATTTTTGCGGAAAATGGAATTGCCGGTGTAATCACCGAGGACAAAGGAGTCGACAAGAACGGCAAGCCCAAGGACAACTACACGCCGGGATACAAACTTCGCGCAAAAGTAACCGTGCTCGCGGAAGGCCCGCGCGGATCGCTGACAAAGCAATTAGTCGAAAATCAAAAGCTCGACAACATCAATCCACAGACGTACGGCATCGGGATCAAAGAGTTGTGGGACGTCCAACCGGGGAAGATCAAGCCGGGATTCGTGGCGCACACGCTGGGGTGGCCACTTTCAACGAAGATGTATGGCGGGGGCTGGATTTATGGTCTGTCCAACAATCGCGTTTCGATTGGTTTGGTCGTCGCACTGGAATATGCCGATCCGCGATTCGATCCGCATGCCGCATTTCAGATCTGGAAGACGCATCCTTTCGTGCGCAATCTCCTGGAAGGCGGAAAGCTGGTGCGTTACGGCGCGAAATCGCTGCCCTACGGTGGCTGGTATTCCATGCCACGCAATTATGTGGATGGCGGCTTGATTGTGGGCGACTCCGGCAGCTTTCTGGATTCACAGCGGCTTAAAGGCGTGCACCTGGCGATGAAGAGCGGGATGCTGGCGGCGGAAACAATTTTCGAAGCGCTCAAGGCGGGCGATACGTCGGCGAGGACGCTGAAGCTGTACCAGGAAAAAATCGATCGCAGCTATATCCGGGAAGAGCTGTGGAAGGTTCGTAACTTCCACCAATCGTTCCACAACGGTTTGCTGGACGGCTTCGTGCTTTCCGGATTGCAGCAGATCAGCGGTGGGCGCGGCCTGATCGATCCGATGCACGCGCACCCTGGATATGAAGCGTATCAACAGATTTACGGCCGGCCCGCGCCGGAACGCTTTAAAGGCGACGGCAAGCTTACGTTTGATCGTTTAACCGACGTATACCACTCCGGCACGCGTCACGAAGAAGATCAGCCATGCCATTTGAAGGTGCTCGATCTCAACATTTGCTCGACGCGCTGCGTCGAGGAATACGGCAATCCTTGCCAATATTTTTGCCCCGCCGCGGTTTACGAGATGGCGAAAGAGGGCACGGGCCTGAAGCTGAAAATCAACGCAGCGAATTGCGTGCACTGCAAGACCTGCGATATTGCCGATCCCTATCAGATCATCAATTGGACGGTGCCCGAAGGCGGCGGCGGCCCGAACTACGAGGGAATGTAGTCTTAGGAACTGGGAGACCAGAGCCGGTGGAAGAATGTGCGGACGCGGTTCCACGAGGAATCGTCCGCCGTTTTTTTCGCTGCGTCCGTTTTGCTCGTTGTGGGAACTTGCGGCGGGGCAGCAGCTTGCGCTACGACCGGATCGCCTTCCACTTTTCCCTGAAAGATCAGCGTGGGCCGCACGCGCGCGCGCCGCACCAGAACGATGAGATTGGGATCGTAATCCTGCTGCACCTTCGCGTTTGCATCGAAATGCAGCGGCGGCATGAACACCTGGTAGACGGGCTCTTCCTTCACGGGAGGAAGCGCTTTAACCTGCGCAGCTTCCGGCGGCTTTTGTTCGGCAGCTTGTTGCTTAATGTCAGCAGAGGAAGCTAACTCGTTGACTTGAGTTGTCATCCCTTGAGATTTTGCGCTCAACTGAAGCTCGCAATTGCACTGGCCCGCGGCAATGTGCAGCGTCTCCAACTGTCCGTTCGCGAGCGAAACATCGCCGTTCTGCGGGATCAGCAGGCTCTGCCCCGTCAATTGCTGTTCGATGCGAACTGCGCCCTTCGTGGGACGGATGCACATCGTCCCTGAGCCCTCCAATCCAACCAACACATCCTCGGCCGTATTGCCGATGGGTATGGCGTGTGCCTGAATCTGCGCGGTGTAAACCGTCAGGGTGAGCTGGCCTTCGATGTGCGCGTGAATCGTGCCGCTGTCCAACGCGATGGTGAGGGCATTGCCGGATTTCAACACGGAAAAGTGAGCAGGCCCGCAAATGGTCAGGTTTCCACCTTCCACAAGATCAATGTGCGCCTGGCCGGACTTCACTTGCACTTCGCTGCCGCTCCGAAGAATGGTTTTTACCTGGCCATTCGCGGTATCGACGCTCATCGGCCCCTGTACGGAAATCGCGTCTCCCTCGATGGCGCCCACGGCGTCAGCCAGCGGATTATCGGGATGCGCCGCGCGAAGATATGTAACCGGCACACATAAGCAGCCAGCCATGCAAAAAAGCGCTGCAATGAGCCAAACGCGCCTGAAGGTTCGGGATTGTACCAAGCGAACGAACTCCCATCCTGCACAACGACACAGCAACCCTTCTATACTATATGAAGATGGAAACCAGCGAAAAGCGACCAGAAGAAGCGCAGGAAGCGATCAGCGCGCACTATGACGTGCGCCTGCCGAAACTGCCGTGGCACCGGCGCATCCAGATTCCCATTATCGCGGCGGTGGTCTACAGCGTGATCCGCGTGCTCGGTCCCACGTTACGGTTCGAAGTGCTGGGCCGCGCGAATGTGGAGCGAGTGTGGGGCGCGAAGCAACCGTGCATCTGGGCATTCTGGCATCGTTGCATCATTCCCATTGCTTGGTACGGAAGAAATCGCGGCATCGTGATTATGAACACGACGGCGTTCGACGGGCAATGGACGCGCAAGGTGATCGAGTGGCTCGGTTTTGGCACCGCGCAGGGCAGCTCCTCGCGGGGCGGCTTGCGCGGGTTGGTGGTGATGGCCCAGCGCATCAAGGAAGGTCTGGATTGCGGTTTCACTATCGACGGCCCACGAGGGCCGCGTTATGTGGCAAAGGTCGGACCGGTGTTGCTGGCGCGGATGACGAGAGCGCCCATTTTCGTTTTCCACGTGGGAGTGGAGCGCGGCAGAACCTTTGAGAAAACGTGGGATCATTTCTGCCTGCCGAAATTGTTTACACGCGCCATCCTGATTGGCTCGCAACCTATTTACGTTCCACAAGACGCTGATTCCGAGATGATCCATGCGAAGCATCAGGAAATGCAAAAGGCGCTGGAGCGGGTGCGCGATATCACTGAGGGATGGTTCGCTTTAAGTGAAGAAGAACGCAATCGCTATCGCGCGGAGATAGGCCCGTAGTGAGTCAGTGGGTTAAATCGAAGAGGGATTCTTTCCGCAAAAGACGCGGAAAGGTGCGGCAGTCCTCACTACTCCGTTCGGAATGATATTTTTTTATTGATCTTTTAGTTGCCGTCGCGTTCGCCGAGTTTGACGGGAATATCGAGCTTTTTCGCACCGCGGTACAGTGTGACAGTGACGCTGTCGCCGGGACGCTTGCGGTTCAAAATGTAGTCGATGTCGAACTGGTTGGAGACTTTCTGACCTTCGATACCCACAATCACATCGCCACCGATCATAATGCGCCGCATTCCCGCCTGAGCCGGCTTGTCTCCGCCATGAATTCCCGCCGCTGCCGCCGGGCTGCCTTTGGTCGTTTGTTCGACGAGCAAGCCTTCCTGAACGGGCAAATCGAGAGCTTCCGCGAGCCATCCGGCAACCGGGATCGTGCGCACACCCAAGTAGGCGCGGCGAACTTTGCCTTCGGTCATCAGATCATTCGCGATGAGTTTTGCCGTGTTAATGGGGATGGCGAAACCGATGCCCGCGGTGGTGCCAGACGGAGTGTAAATTGCCGAATTAATGCCGATTACTTCTCCGTGGGTGTCGATCAGCGGGCCGCCCGAATTGCCGCGGTTGATGGACGCGTCTGTTTGAATGGCATCGTCAATAAAAGTGGTGTCGCTGGTCTGTACCGTGCGGCCAAGCGCGCTGACCACCCCTGTCGTCAGAGTCGATTGAAAACCAAAAGGATCGCCGATCGCCAAGACTTTCTGGCCAACCTGAAGTTTGGAGGAATCACCCAGTGTCAGCGCGGCGAGTTGCTTGCCCTTCGGATCAATCTTGATCAAGGCGACGTCGTTGCGCTGATCGGCGCCGATGAACTTTGCGGGAGCGCGGGTCTTGTCTCCCAGAATCACTTCAATGGACTGCGCCCCCGCGACAACGTGATAATTGGTCAAAATGTATCCTCGGGGATCAATCACAAAGCCCGATCCCGCGCCCTCAACGGGTACGGCATCCATGAAAAAATCGTATTCTGTTGCCTTGGTCAGGATGTTTGCCACAGCAGGCGAGGCCTGCCGATAGATGCGCACATTGATGGATTCCTCTTCGGTCAGGCGATCGCCCTGCTCTGGCGCGGCTGTGGGCACGGGAGTTGGGCTGGCTCTCTCAGCGATGCGGTGCGCTTCGACGTCATGCGCCTGGCGCGGGCCATAACGCGCGCCAACCCAAAACGCTCCCAGAACGAGAATCAACGCAATCAAAACGAGCCGCCCAGGACTCAGGTTATTTCCACGCGTCATATCGGTAATCCCTCATCCATCGCACCCTATGAATAGTATAAGGAATTTCGAGGACGCATTCACGGCGGCTTGTAGAGTCACAGGGATTACAGGACTGCGGAGCGAGTCAGGCTGGCGACCAAGATGAACTGGCAACTATGCGGCGATCGAGACAACTTTCGATTTGCGGCGCGCTTTCTTCGGCGGTTCCAGTAATTCCATCTCGGCGCGCAGCCAGTCTTGCATGGGATCGCCCGGTGTGCAGCCGCGTTCGAGATAGATGTGATACGCACGCAGAGCAATTTCGTCATACGTGGGTTTGGCAGTTGCCGCTTTTCTGGGTTTCTTCGTGGCCTCCGGTGCAGCGGCTTTCGACTTCGGCATTTCGTTTTCCTCCTGAAACGGCTGTCTCTATTGTAAGGAGCCGGGGAACTCGACCGTCTATTTCAATTCTGTAACAGTTGCCGTTTCCGATAACCGGGAAAAAATCGATAGCAGCGAACGGCGAATTTGATTCATGCGAGTGTGAATTTTTGCTTGGGCAACAAAGAGGGCGGCCGTGAAGCCGCCCTCTTTGACGCGTTTTCGCGAGATGGAGTTAGAACGTAATTTTTGCGGTGATCTGCGCAATTCTCATATCTGTTGCGGCAGCGGCGAAAGCTCCGTACGGAGACGTAGGCGGAGTTTGGGTAAACACGGCCTGGCCGAAGAACGGCGCATTCGTGTTCGGATAGGGCGCGCCATAGTTCGCGTGGTTGAACCAGTTGTAAGCATTCAGCCCGATCTGGAAGCCCACGCGCTCCGTGAATTGGAAGTTCTTCCGCAAGCTCATGTCGCCGCCCAGGAATCCCGGACCGCGGAACGCGTTGCGGCCAACAACGTCGCCAGTGAAGTTTGTCGCTGGCGCGAACAAATAGGGCGCTGTTGAACCTGTTCCAGCTATGCCAAAGCAGGGTGCCGCAACGCAGCTATCGACATTGGAAAAGTTTCGCCGTGAGAATTCCGGCTGCAGGAGAATCGTGTTGAACGATGGATTAAGGTTGTTGCCAGCCAGTCCACCGAGCGTTCCTCCATCAATCACGCTGAAGGGAAAGCCTGTGCGATAGAACATGGTACCGGAGAGTTGCCATCCACCGATGGCTGAATTCAGCAGGCGATGTTCGCTCTTGAACGGCAGCGCGTAAATGTAACTGGCGCTGAGCTGATGGCGAGCGTCATAGTCCGCCGAAGCATAGTTGTCGCGCAGGCTGTATGGATTGATCTGGTTGGTGATGCTGGTGATCACGGAGAACGGCAAAATGCCGGCGTTGGAAACCTCATCCAAGGCATGAGAGTACGTGTAGGTGAAAGAACCTGTCAGCCCATGCCACGTATTTGCCTTAATCGAGAGAGTCAAGCCGTTGTAGTTGGAGACAGCGCCGCTGGTGAGGAACTTCACTAAGCCGACTCTTGGATCGGGAGCGGTGGCTGGAAGATCACCGAAGCCAAAGCTGTTTTGGTAGTCGTTGCTGTAAAGTTCGTCGTACCCATAATTGCCAACGTAGTTTGCGGAGACGATCGCCTTGGTTCCCAAGGCATGCTGGATTTCAAAATTCCACTCCACATACTTCGGATTGGAAAGATTGCGGCTGACGTCATTCAGGGTCGGAGTGGTGGCGCAGCCGGCAGGAAGGCCCGGGGTGGCCAGATAGGTATTTAGATTGCCACCGCTGAAATAGTTGGAGTTGAAGGCGGTGTTGCACTGCTGAACCAGGGCCACGCCGCTGGTCGGGAATGCCGTTGTAGCAGGCGAATTCAGATCCCAAGCCAAGCTGCCCCCAGGAACGTTCCACAGGTTGACCTGTGGGAAGTTCGTGTCGATGCCGCTGAGAATCGTGCCCGGATACAAATCGCTGAACAAGCCGACGCCCGCGCGGATGACGGTTTTGCTTCCCCAGGGAGTCCAAGCCACACCGAAGCGCGGTTGAAAGACCACCTTCTCGACACCAGGAATGATAGTGGTTAGACCGGTTTGGAATGACTGGTTATAGGGAATGTCGGCACCGTGAGCCAGATCGCTGAACTCGTTCACGGGAAGGCCGGCGCAGGCATGTTGGCAAGCGCCGCCCGAATTGCGATCAGCTCTCAGAGTCAACGTCAGTTTCAGGTTTGGGTTAACGCGGAATTCGTCCTGAAAATAAAGTCCGAAGGTGTAAAAGGCAACGGGCTGGACCGGACTGGTCGCGAAGTTGTATTGGGTGGAGCTGGCCACTTCATCCGTCGCGAAACCAAGTAGCGTCGTCTGGACCGCGGGGTAGAGGGCCAGTTCCGATGCTGTGTGATCGCTGATGTCATCGCGCCGGAAGTTCACCCCCATCTTGAAAGAGTGATTTCCGCGAGTGACCGAGAGGTCGTCCACGAGTCCCCACTGGGTCACGTTGCGGCCCTGAGGGAACAGGAAGCCCTGGCCGAATCCGCCGGGGTTCCCGGAGCCGAAACCAATGTTGGTCAGTGAGCCGTCGCTGAACGCCAGGTTGCCAGGAAAGAGACTGAGGGCTGGGCTATTAGCGGAGACGCTCCCAAAAAGTGCGGAATACCACAGCACCGACCCGATAAAGTTATTCACCACGGTCGGGCTGAAGATATGCGTGTAGTTGAGTTGCCCTTCGTTCTGAGGCTGCGTGCTGCTGGTGTCGAAGATCGGGTTAATTGAGTCCGTGTAAGTCGGTTGAACACCGCGGTCGAACTTCATGCGGCCAAAAACCTGATCGGTATCACTGAACTTGTAGTCGATGCGCGCGGAGAGCAGCCATTCCTTGTTCCCGGCGGACACCGAGTTCGTCCAGGCTTCTGTGCATGTATTGGCAGAGAGCGCGGCAGGGAGAGTGGCCGGCGTCCAACCACCAGCGGCGGTGCAGCTGCCAGGCGTAGGTACAGCGTTGGCGATGTTGGGTGCTCCGTTATACAGCTTGAAAGTATTCTGGTAGAAAGCTTGTGTCGCCGCATCCTGCGGGACATTTCCCAGAACGTAGTTTTCAAACTCTGGAGTCGGCGCGCTCGCCGAATGGATAGAACCAAAAATGTACCGAATCCCCTCATTGTTCAAAAAGAAGAACAATTTATCCTTGATGATCGGACCACCGAGAGAAGCGGCCCACTGGTTGTTGTTCTCAAAGGGACGGGGATTAAGCGGGCCACCCGCGGGTGAGGTTGCCAGGTTGACCGGGTCGTTGGCATTGAGGAAGCGACCGGTCCAATTGTAAACCGCGTCACCGTGCCAAGAGTTTGTCCCGGACTTGGTGGTGTAATCGACCTGCGAGCCGGCCTGGCGTCCATACTGGCCCGTGTAGGCGTTGTTGGTCACCGAGACTTCCTGCAATTCATTGCCGCCGAGTAGCAGGTTGCTGGAGCCGGTGTTATTCAGGTTTAGGAATGGATCGTTATAGTCGTTGCCGTTGACGGTGAACAAGTTCGAGGTGGCCGGCAATCCAAAGGTGCTGAAGTTGCCGTAGCCGCCGCCCGTAGCATTGTTCATGGTCACGCCAGGTGCGGTCTGCGCAACGTAAGTGATGTCGCCGCCAGGATTCGGCACTTCCTGAATTTGCTTGATCTCGTAGCTTGTAGAGATGTTGGCATTTTCGGTTTGCAGTTGCGCGCCGGTATCCGCGTTTACCTCAACGGTTGTGGCGCTGGAGCCAACTTCCAAAGCCGTGTTGACCGTCACCGTAGTGCCGAGTACGACTGTGACCGTCCGCGTTGCCGTCTTGAATCCGTCTTTTGCTACCGTGAGTGTGTACTGCCCCGGCTTCAGCAAGGCGAAATTGAATTCGCCTGAGGCCGAGGACGTTGCACTGTAAGTGGCGCCGATGGCGGGATTCACCAGCGTTAGTTTCACGCCGGTCACAACGGCCCCTGTTTGATCCGTCACCGTCCCCGAAATTCCTCCGGTCACGATAGACTGAGCGAATGACGAAGAAGCAAGACCGAAAAACAGGAGAATACATACCAGGGCATTGATGAGACATTTCTTTATCATGTTTTCACTTTCCCCCATTTGAAGATTCCTTCCCTTTCACGTTCATCAAGACCACTTTCCGGGCACACCAGTCCCTTGCCATCCCAGATGGCTTTCACACTTTCCCCACCACTCGCGTTGGACTTTAAAACTGAAGCCCTAAGCCCAGACCGACCGAAACAACGCAGCAAACCACACGCAGGACCGACTCACTGAAGTGCATCGAAACAGTGCAAGCCAGATGCCAATTTGGTTTTTGTAAGTGTAAGAAAATGTAAAATTTATGCGGCAGCAAAACCGCACGGTTCCCGCCGTCTCTAAATTTTGGAAGATTTCTATGGATTTTGGCTTCAGTAGTACAGTATTTGAATTGTAAAATCCGTTTCTTTGCTCCGAATGGAGTATCGGAGTTATTGCACTTTGGCTATTGCGGTGCCCAAGTCAACGTAGGCGGTAAAGGGAGTACCTTCGGTGATAACCGCGTCCGTGCCGTGTCGCAGTGCTGACAGTGGTCCAACCACTGGAATCAATACCGTGGCGTTGGGCAGCTTCGCTTCTCCGTCTCTAGTCGCGCCACCTTGCAGAGGAATCGGGCCACTCGCGGGATGCAAACCATCCGCTTCAAACGAAAGTGCGCCGGGCGCCCCTCCGATGCCGGGGCGATCCACCTGCGTTATGGTAACGGTGGCGGGGGTTCCTTTTTTGATTACGAGATCGCCGAGTTTCAGATCCTGCGAGAGAATCATGGGGACTTTGTCGCCTACAGAGGCTGTTTTGGAGCTGACTGTCGCGCTAAAAACGAGCGGCACGGCCACCAGATTCGCAGGACCACCTGCGGTTGCGGGCGAGGGTGAAACTGCTATCGTAGCCGAGCTCGCGGGAGGACCCACGATCACGTATTGCGCGGAGGCGACCACGCTGCGCGCAGAGTAAGGGGCGATGGCAATAGCTTGGAGCGTGGTTGTGGAATCGATGCGAACAGGACCGCGATAACGAAGAGAATTTACCGTGGGGCTCCAACCATCGGTGGAATAGTAAATCACGGCGCCGCGCGAGCCATCCGTGATTTTCACCGTGGTTGGGCCGTTATAGCTTCCGGCCTTTACGGAAAACTTAGGAGGGGCAGTCCAGCCAACGCAGCATGGCCCAGGCACGGAAGCTTGGGAGTCTTGCGCGGCTTGCTGGGCGGCTTCGGAGGCCTGGCGATTGGCGTCCGCGGCCTGCTGCATCGCTTGTATCGCTGCTTGTTGCGATTGTTGAGCCGCGAGTTGTGCGTCCTGGGCAGCTTGCATTCCAGGATCGATCTGAGCGATTAAAGAGAAGGGAATGAACAGCAGGGAGAAGAACGCGAGGCAGGTGCGCATGAAAGTTCTCCTGCAAGTGAGACGAAATATCCGAAGGCGAAGTTACAGCGCAGTTAGATGGAAAGCCTGAACAGACGGCCAGGCGCCGGGTTTACGGAATCGAAACGCCCTCCAGATTGCGCACAAAAAAGAAACAGCCCGCCAAGTGGCGGGCTGTTCGATCGAAATGTTTGGTTGAATCAGGCGACGGTGATTTCCTTCGCAAGGTAAACGTCCTGAATCGAGTTCAGGAGTTTCACGCCTTCCGCCATGGGGCGCTGGAACGCTTTGCGCCCGCTGATCAATCCCGTGCCGCCCGCGCGCTTGTTGATTACCGCGGTAGCCACGGCTTCCTCGAAATCGTTCGCGCCGGAAGCGCCACCGGAATTGATCAACCCCGAGCGACCCATGTAGCAGTTGGCCACCTGATAGCGAGTGAGATCGATCGGATGATCGCTGCTTAGTTCGGTATAGATGCGCTTGTCGAACTTTCCGTAACTGGAATTGCCCATGTTGAGCGCTTCATAACCGCCGTTATTTTCTGGAAGCTTTTGCTTGATGATGTCGGCCTGGATGGTGACACCGAGATGGTTGGCCTGGCCCGTCAGATCCGCGGACACGTGATAATCCTTATCCTTCTTGAACGCGGAGTTGCGCAGATAGCACCACAGCACGGTGGCCATGCCGAGTTCGTGAGCTTTGGCAAACGCCTGGCTGACTTCGATGATCTGGCGATCGCTCTGTTCGGAGCCGAAATAAATTGTGGCGCCTACCGCGGCCGCGCCCATGTCATAGGCTTCCTGGACGGTTCCGAAGAAAATCTGGTTGAACTGGTTGGGGAAAGTGAGCAGTTCATTGTGATTCAACTTCACGATGAAAGGGATTTTATAGACGTACTTGCGCGCGACGGAACCGAGCACCCCAAATGTGGAGGCTACGGCGTTGCAACCGCCTTCGATCGCCAGCTTCACGATATTTTCGCCGTCGAAGTAGTCCGGATTTTTCGCAAAGCTTGCGCCCGCGGAATGTTCGATGCCCTGATCGACGGGAAGAATCGAAAGATATCCGGTGCCCGCGAGCCTGCCGGTGAAAAAGAGCCGGTGAAGGTTATTGAGGACGCGCAGATTGCGATCGGAAGCCGCATAGATGCGATCGATAAAATCAGGGCCAGGGATGTGCAGCCGGTCCTTGGAAATTTTGGGAGACTTGAAGCCGAGGAGCGATTCCGCCTTGGCGCCCAAGAATTGCTCAACTGTGGAAAGTGTTGCTGTTGCCATTGGTATCTCCTAGTTAGTTTCGAACATTCGTCGCCAGCATGGAGCCGGCGGCCTGATCCACCAGCCAAAGCAATTTGCCATTGGCAGGTTGGATGAACTGCGCCGGAAGTTGCTCCGGCTCGTAGGGACCTTCCAGAACCGCTTTCAAGGCCAGAGCCTTGTCCGCGCGGCACACGCTGAAAATCACGCGTTTCGCCTGATTCGCGGCGGTAGCTGTGAGCGTAATGCGTTCGGTATACAGCTTGCCGACCCAATTGCGAACCACGATGCGATTGGTGGCGTGTAGTGCTTTGGTGCCCGGAAACAGCGACAGGGTGTGTCCTTCTTCGCCCATCCCCAGAAGCACCAAATCGAAGCGAGGGTACTCGCCATCCCTTAACTTAAAGTATGCGCGCAGAACCCGCTCATATTCCAGTGCTGCTTTCTCTGTGTCGGCGTATTCGCCCATAATGCGCGCGATCTGTTCCTGCTTGACCAGGCCTTTGGAAAAGAGCGTCTGACTGGCCATGTGGAAGTTGCTTTCCGGGCTGTCCGGCGGTGCGTGGCGCTCGTCACCGAAAAAGAATTGCAATTTGTCCCAGGGAATTTTGGAACGGTACGCGGGATCGTCTGTCAGCATGGAATAGAGAGACTTGGGAGTCGAGCCGCCGGCAAGCGCCACGGTGAACGAGCCTTTTTCGGAGATTGCTTCGTTCACCGATTTCAGGAATTCATCGGCAGCGCGACGTGTTACCGCCGCGAGATCGGGAAGCACAACAACTTCGCGCGCGCCAGTTGTGGTCATAACACGGAACCTGCTTTCGTGGTGACTCCTGGCTGGGCGATCCTCCCACGCTCATCGATGTCTTCCTCGCCGATGCGGCGCCATTCCCGCCCATCGCGCTCCAGCAATTCTTCGGCTTCCACCGGCCCCCAGGAACCGGCGGCATAATTGGGAAAGCCGCGCGGAGGAATGGCGTGCCAGACATCAATGATTGGCTGGATCACTTTCCAACCTGCTTCCACCATGTCGCTGCGCTGGAAGAGTGTGGCATCCCCGGCCATACAATCGCGCAATAGCCGCTCGTAACCGGTGCCGTGTTCCATGCCGAAATAGCTTTTGTAGTCGAAATCCATGTTTACCAACCCCAGCCGCATCACGGCCCCGGGAACTTTGGCGCCAAAGCTGAGAGAGATGCCTTCATCCGGCTGGATGTGGATGACGAGGCGATTGGTCTCGATATTTTTCACGGCGGTATTGCGGAAGAGAACAAAGGGAGTGCGCCGGAACTGGATGACGATCTCCGTGGCGCGCTGAGCCAGCCGTTTTCCAGTGCGGAGATAAAAGGGAACCCCAGCCCAACGCCAATTATCGATTTGCAGTTTGAGCGCGACGAACGTTTCGGTGTTCGAATCGTGAGACACGTCCGGCTCATTGCGGTAGGCGACCACGCGCTCGCCGTCTGCGATGCCCTCGCCATATTGCCCGCGCACCATGCTCTTCAGTACGTCCTCGGGGCTGAGCGGTTGAATGGCATGTAACACTTCGGCCTGCTTGTTGCGCACCTCGTCCGCGTCGAACGAGATGGGCGGCTCCATAGCAGTCATGGTGAGAAGCTGGAACAAGTGATTCGGCACCATGTCTCGCAACGCGCCGGCGGTCTCATAGAATCCGCCACGATGTTCCACGCCAACGGTTTCCGCGGCGGTGATCTGCACGTGGTCAACGTAATTGCGATTCCACAGCGGTTCAATGATGTTATTGGTGAAGCGAAACACCATCACGTTCTGGACGGTCTCTTTGCCGAGGTAATGGTCGATGCGGTAGATCTGCTTCTCATCCAGCGTTTTCTTCAGGTTCAGATTCAGTAGCCGCGCCGATTCCAGATCGTGGCCAAACGGTTTTTCGATAATCACCCTGGTCCAGTGGCCGTTTTCCTCTTTCGTCAGGCCCGCGGCGCCCAGTTGATCGACGATGGGCGCAAAGAAGCGCGGAGCGACGGCGAGGTAAAAGAATTTGTTGCCACCGGTATGGTGCGCCTTGTCCGCCTCGGCAATCTGAGCCTTCAGCCTCTGGTACGCCGCTGGATCGCTGAAATCGCCTTTGACGAAATAAATACGCTGCGACAATTCTTCCCACATCTTCAGATCGATCGGATCGGGAGCGAAGTTGGGCATCTCTTGCCCCAGCGTCTTGCGAAAGGAGTCGGTGTCCAGATCGTTTGCTGCAAATCCGACGATGGCGAATTCCCTGGCGAGAATGCCCTCTTGCGCCAGATTTAGAAGAGCGGGGATCAGTTTACGTTTGGTGAGATCTCCGGTGGCGCCGAAAATCACCATGACGCAAGGTTCACCGGCGCTGGGAATTTCCAGGTGAGTCGAACTCATGGAGCGATCCTATCCTCGGACGAATGAAGTCGCAAAATCAGCTTTCAGTGACCGGCCTTTTTCTCGACGTGGCCGCCAAACTGGAATCGCATAGCGGACAAGAGCTTGTCTGCAAAATCGCCTTCCCCACGCGAACTGAATCTTTCATAGAGGGCGGCGCTCAGCACCGGGGCGGGAGCGGTGGACTCAATTGCCGCAAGAATCGTCCAGCGTCCTTCGCCCGAATCGGATACACGCCCCGAATAATTTTGCAGCGTAGGCTGTTCGAACAGGGAGAAGGCCGTCAGATCCAAGAGCCATGAGGCAACGACGCTGCCGCGGCGCCAAACTTCCGCGACATCCGCAAGGTTGAATTCGTATTGGTAATTTTCAGGATGCCGGAGCGGCGTGGTTTCGGCGTCATCTTCGCGTTTCGAATGGCCGGCATTGGCATGTTTCAGAATGTTGAGCCCCTCGGCATATGCAGCCATAAGCCCGTATTCGATGCCGTTGTGAACCATTTTCACGAAGTGCCCCGCGCCAGAAGGGCCGCAGTGCAGATAACCTTCTTCGGCGGTGCCCTTTGCTTTTTCGCGGCCGGGTGTGCGCTCAATATCGCCGCGCCCGGGAGCAAGTGTTTTGAAAATTGGGTCCAGCTGCTGAACAATGGCGGTCTCGCCGCCGATCATTTCGCAATAGCCACGTTCAAGTCCCCAAACGCCGCCGCTGGTGCCGACGTCCACATAGTGAATGCCTTTGGCCGAAAGTTCTTTGGCGCGGCGAATGTCGTCGATGTAATAGGAATTGCCGCCGTCTATGAGAATGTCGTCCTTGGAAAGTTTGGTAACCAACTGGGCAATCATCGAATCCACAATCGCGGCAGGCACCATCAGCCAGATCGCGCGCGGCGTTTGCAGCTTGGCCACGAATTCATCAATTGAGTTTGCGCCTGTGGCGCCATCCGCCGCCAGTTGCTGCACCGTCTCGGCGCTGCGGTCGTATACGACA
>Ga0210385_10000514_pt1 | contig 27210 bp, 21 predicted proteins | sample IncBWH26OmetaG_FD_160107 | JGI IMG/M metagenome (GOLD analysis project Ga0210385, IMG submission 160107) | Forest soil microbial communities from Barre Woods Harvard Forest LTER site, Petersham, Massachusetts, United States - Inc-BW-H-26-O ...
AGAGAACGTTCCTTTGCTCGACGACGTGGCGCGCGAGGAAGAGGATCGCGACCGCCCGGTGGAGACGCCGCCCGCGACCGAAACCGAGGCCAAAGAAAAAGACCCCTTCGACGAGATCGATTTCGGGTCGTATTTCCAGGATTATCTCGATCCGGGGTTCCGCTCGCCCAACAATTATGAAGAGATCGAGAAGCCCTCGATTGAGAATTTTCTCTCCGCGCCGGCCACACTCAGCGATCACCTCTTCTGGCAGCTGGGGGCGCTGAGTCTTTCGCCCGCGGTGCGCGAAGCGGCGGAGTACATCATCGGGAATCTGAACGAAGATGGCTACCTGACCGCGACCGATGAAGAGTTGCTGGCGGGCTATTTGCGCGAGCAGATGGAACCCGACGGCGGCGAGAATGGCAAGAATGCCTCGACCCGAGTGGCGGAGTTGCCACCGGCGATGGCAGCCCGGGCGCGCGGTCATCTGGCGACGGCGCTGGAAGTCGTGCAGCAGCTGGATCCGATTGGCATCGGCACGCGCGATCTGCGGGAATGCCTGCTGGTGCAGGTGGAGGCGCAGAAAAAGGAATTTGTGCTGATCCTGAGCCGCACGGCCGCGGCACGGACGGCAACATCGGGAGCGGCCGTCCGGCATGCCCCTGTGGAACACGCAACCGAGATTCCGGTGAACCACGAGGAGCACCACGCTGCGGAAGCGAACGGCACGAACGGGACTGCACCCGGCCCTGTAACGCACCCGGCGCCGCACGGGTCGGTGAACGGCAACGGCGCAAGACCGGAGGGCCCTCAGTCTGAAGAGACGAACCGCCTGCAGATTTTTGAGCTGGCCCGGCAGATCATCGACACGCACATGCTGCTGCTGCAGAAGCGTGATCCGCGCGAGCTGTCGAAGGTGGTGGGGAAATCCGTCGAGGAGACGCAGCGGGCCATCGAATTTATCCGCACGCTCGACCCGCGGCCTGGCCAGCGTTACAACCGCTCCGAAGCGCGGCTGATCGAGCCGGACGTTGCCTTTGTGAAGCGCGGCGAAGACTGGGTGGTCGCCATGAATGAGGAAGACCTGCCCACGCTGCGGCTGAATCAGGGCTACCGCCGCCTGCTGACCAAGGATGGAGCCGAAAAGGACGTCAAGGATTATGTGAAGGAGCGTTATCGCTCCGCGCTGCAACTGATGCGCAACATTGAGCAGCGCAAGAACACGATCCTGCGCACCTGCGAGGCCATCGTGCGGCGCCAGGGCGACTTTCTGGAAAAGGGTGTCGACGCGCTGAAGCCAATGATGATCAAAGAGGTCGCGGAGGAGATCGGCGTCCATCCCTCGACGGTGAGCCGCGCGGTGTCCAGCAAGTACGTGCACACGCCGCAGGGAGTTTTCGAACTGCGCTTCTTCTTTTCCGAAGGCGTCAACGGCCCCGAAGGCGCCGCGACGCCGCTGATGCTGCTGAAGCGCAAGGTGAAGAAGCTGATTGAAGACGAAGATCCGCGCAAGCCGCTCACCGACGACCAGATTGCCAACATGCTGCAGCAGCAGGGCATCGACGTGACCCGGAGGACCGTGGCAAAATACCGCGAAGATTTACGCATTCCCAGCACGCATCAGCGGCGCATTCGCGGCTAGAGGCCCGCTGTCGCGCGCCATTCCCTTCAGACAGGAGCTTTCCCATGCAGGCCGAGTACACAGGAAGGCAGTTGAGCATTACCCCCGCGCTGCGCCGGATGGGCGACGAGGGCATCGAGCGCATCGCGAAGCTGTTGCCCAAAGTCGTCGGCGCGCACATCGTGCTCACCTCGGAAAAATACCGCAAGACCGCCGATGTTGCGGTGAAGATGCGGGCCGGCAAGATTGTCGGGTTCGCCGAGTCGACCAGTACGGAGTCGGCGCTGCGCGAGGCGCTGGAACGCGCTGAGACCCAGGCGATCAAATTCCGTAAGCGGCTGCACTCGATCAAACGCCAGCCCAAGGAAGAGAAGCTGGCGCACGAAGTGATGCCAGTGCGGCAGCGCAAAGCGAGCCGGATCCGGAGCGAATCGGTCGAGCCGGAGACGGCGGAGGCTGCTCCAAAGTCCAACGGCAAGCGCCCTTCGCGCACCATGGTTCCGGTGACGGTGCATACCTTTCCCGCTACGCGGCCCATTCCCGAGCCGCATGTGGTGCGATCGCTCGATTCCGTGGCCCTGCGGCCGATGACCATCGAAGAAGCGGTGAAGGAGGCGGAGTTTCGCGACCGCGAGGTCTTCGTCTTCCGCAACACCCAGGGAACCCTGTGCGTTCTCCATCGCAAGCGCGACGGCAAGATGGAGCTGATCGAAGCGCCCTGAGGAGCAGCAGGTCGGCGAATCGGCATCGATCACCTCCTCACCAATTGACTCGCTGAATCGCTGCATCGCTAACTCGCTAACTCGCTGCGCGTCAGACGTCCAGATCAATCGAAAGGTTCCGGATCGTCTCATCCAGAGTCTGCTGTGCTTGTTTGCGCTGCGCCTCCAGATCCCCTTGATCCTTCTTGAGCCACTGCAGCTGATCTTCGTCCGTGTTCATCTCGCCGGCATAGCGACGCGCCAGCGCGCGCTCTTCGGGGCTGTCCTTCAATCCCGCTAAGTTGTTGTGGAGCCGCTTTTGGTCCTCTGTGCGGCGGTCGATGTCCTTCTGCTTTCCCTCGATCTGCGTGTCGAGATCGTGCACCCTGGCGCGCGCCGCGAGGACCGGTGCCAGTGCCTGTTCGACTGCGGCGCGATTGCCGCCGCCGTTGACGATGACTTGTAATTGGTCGTCCTCGATGGCGGTGAGCTGGTAACGCTGGCCGAGCATTTGCGCCTCGCCCACATGCAGACGAGCGGTCTCACCCGGTTGCATGGCGACGGTGAAACGGTAGAACGATGGGGTCGTCTCCGCCGGTTGAACCTCCGAGGTGAGCTTCCAGCCATTCTGGACGGGATGCTCGACGAGCACCGTGCGCGCGTCAGTCGCGGCGTTGTGTACGACATAGGTCACCTCGCGAATCTCCTCGGTTCGCTCGGTGAGGTATCCGTCATGCACGGTGATGTGGCGAAGATGTGTCGAATTCAGATGGCCCTCGGTGCTGACACGCACCGCCTGGTCGACGGCGTAGGAGAGCAGGCGTTTTTCACCAGCATGAATTGTGTCCGTGAGGCCCTCGCCCGCGAACTCGCCGTTTTCAAAGATGGAGAAACTGCCGCGATCCAGGGTCTCGTTGCCGGAATTCGTCAGCCAAAGCGCACGCAGCGGCACGGCATTGGTCGCGTTATAGAGGGTGACGTGCTCGGCCAGGACGTTGGTCTGGAGAACCGGCACCAGCGCCGATTCGTTTTTGTGGATCGTGACGGGCTGCGCGAGAGTGTACTCGAAGTAGTCGTCGAATTTGGCCGAGCTGGCGCTGGCGGATTCGTCCTGCAGCGTGCCACCGCCGGGATGGTAGATTCCGCCGCCATACCCGCCGCCCCTACCGGGAGCGATGCCTCCTGTTACACCGGCGGCAACGCCGCCTCCACCACCGCCCGCCATGGCCTCCGCACCGACCCAGTTTTGATTTTGGCTCGGAACCTGCGCACGGGCCTGCATCTTCGCTATGGCGGCCGCGCCATTGATCATCGCTCCATCCGTTAATGGGCCGTTCGAGTCGATCGCGCCTTCGTGGATGGTCGGCGCGATGTTCGCCGCCTCGGGAACAGCGACCTCAGGCCGATGCGTGTAGATCGGCTGCGAGAGCGGCTCGATGAAGCTCTGGGGCGCGCCGGCGACCAGCGACAGCTGCACGTTATCCCAGTCCGAGCCCACGGTGTTATCGACCACCGCCCATCCCTGCAGCGTCGCGGTCTCCGGCTCCGCACTCGATTGGCTGCTGCCGGAGAAGACAATGCGATAGGTGCTCTTCCAGACCGGAACTTCGCTGATGTAGCTGACGCGAATGTCGCGCGCGCCCGTGCCCTGCGCGCTGAGGGTGAGATGGCGCATCTGTCGGCTTTGCGTCGAAGCGAGGAGAGTCAGATAGTCGTCGAGATCGTGGCGGACGTCGCCATCGAGGATGCGGACGCTGGTCGCCGGCGTGACCTCAAGCGAGCGAATGGCGCCCGCGTCTGTAACGACGGTCAACACGCGATGGTTCGCTGTGCCTCCCGCTGCGGTTTTCTCGGAGCGAATCTCGTAGTGCACAATGCGACCGGAAAGCGCGTTCTCCCCAGCGCCGCTGACTTCGACGCGTGCCCCCTCGATCGCCGCATAGAGCTGGGTAGTGGATGGTTTTTCACCCAGACCCAGCGGAATATTCTTCAGCTGCTGCTCCAGCGGAGTAGTGGCGTTGTAGCCGACACCCGTGATGCGGCCTCCGCCAAGATCGAGCGCCGTCAGCGATTGCAGCGCGTCGTCCAGTTGCGACGAGGTAAAGTCGATCGTCACGGCCTGATTTCCGGTGATGCGTCCCGCGTGTTCGAAATAGCCGATGCCGTTCTTGTAGAGCACGACGCGCCGGACAGGAAGCTCCGCAGCATCATGCGTGGTCGACACGGACAGGGTCGAAGAATGCGAATGCGGCCTGGCTGAGGTTTGGGCGACGAGCAAGGCAGAAACAGAAAGCAAAGAAACAGCAAAGAGCCTGCGCAGGAACACACGGACCTCCTGTGGCTAACTACGATGGAAGCTGTGGGGATAGACGCACTCAGTTCGGAAACGTTCCCGAAGGCGCCAGTGGCGCAGTTAGCGACACCGACGGTCCCGCGGTTCCGAGCTATGGCTGGCATGCCATAGAACGGCGCAGGTTGCCGAACTTGCGGTCTTATTTTGGAACCCGGGGCGGCGCGCTGTTCGGCGGTTCTGCTAATTCGCGTTGGCCGGAGGATTGGCCGGTGGCTGGCCCACGCTCGCTGGCGGAACGATGCCGTTCATGCGGAGGTACTCCACCATTTGTCCGTAATGATCGGCGGCGTGATCGAGACTGAAGATGGCAAGCGCCAGGCGTGTATTCAGGGACGGCATCGCGATGGGCAGATGGTCGAGCGGTGCAAGCGCATTGCCATCGTTGAGCGCGGCCATGGCCCTGTGGCCGAGGGCGAAGGAATCCTTGAGGTATTGAACAATTTGCTCTTTGCTCCGGAGGTTTTCCGGACCGTTGCCGGCTCCGGCGACGGTGACTCCGGGCGGCGGATCCTGTCCGAGCATCCCGCTATAGATGATGAAGTTCGCCGTGGCCACGTGGCGCACCTCCAGCGCGAAGGTTCTGACACCGCTGAAGTTGGCACCGGCCGGCGCGTAGGAGTATTTGTCGTCGGGCATGGCCTCGGCAGCCTGGACAAACTGCTGCTCGACGAAGCCCAGCTGCGCGTCCATCACCCAGGAGATCGTTGGAGGCTGAGCTGGTTTGTCGGGGGCCGCGATTGGTTCTGCCGAAACGGTGAAACAGGCAGCCAGGACGGCGAAGGCGGCCGCAACGGATCGGAGGAGCAGCTTGCTGTGAAGTTTGCTTTTCATGACGCTTGACCGGATCAGAATCACGCGTCCGGGGAAAGCGGGCAAGGTCCACCTGGAGACGCATCCGGTGATACCACTTCGGGCCCGCGCTCGAGCTAGAGATACTCGTTCATCATCCGCGCCCACGTCGGCCAGTCGTGCGCGTTGAACGCGTCCCAGATGTAGAGGTGATGCGGAATCCCCTTCTCGCCCATGATGCGGGAGAGGTTTTGATTCTGCCACAGGCAGTGATCGTCCCAGCCGGTCGCGAGGATGCAGGTATGGTTGCGATAGCGGTCGAAGAACCAGGGATCGCTGAGGTTCGGCAGATAATGCGGCGGCATGTTGAAGTAAACGTCCTGGTCGTAATAGTCGCCCAGGAAATTACTCAGGTCGAAGGCGCCGCTCATGGAAAGAAACCCGGTAATGCGGTCGGGATGGCGCAGTGCAATGTTGACGGCATGGTAGCCGCCGAAGCTGGCTCCCAGGGCGACCAGGTGCGGGTCGAGGTTCTTGAGCCGGATGAACGGCAGGACTTCTTCCACCAGGTAGTTCTCGTACTGTATGTGGCGCGCGATGCGCCAGCGCGGCGGAACATTGCGGTTGTACCAGCTCTCGGAGTCCACCGAGTCGACGCAGAACAGCTGAATCTCGCCCCGGTCGATCTTGTGCGCGACCGCTCCGACGAGGCCGCGGTCTTCATATTCAAAGAAGCGGCCCTGCGAGGAAGGGAAGACGAGGACCGGGACGCCCGCGTGGCCGAAGACCAGCAGTTCCATATCGCGGTCGAGTCGCCAGGACCACCACTTGTGATATTCGCGGTTCATCGATTGTTCACGCAGCCGTTACGGTATCGTAAAGCATCGGACTGTAGTGCGCGGGGGTTCAGCCGACGAAGGACAGGACAAGGAGAGAACAGGAGCCATTGGCGACTCAGATTCAGCCGCAAGCGGAGCCCATTCTTCCACCGCATGAACCGCCGCATCCGCGGGTGCGCAGGCATCGCGGATTCACGAGCCGCTTCCTGCCCGGCGAGCGCGACATCAGCGTGTATGTGCCGCCGGATTACCAGCCGGAGGGTGCGCGCCGCTATCCGTTACTGATTTTGCAGGATGGACAGAATCTGTTCGATCCGGCGACCTCATTCATTCCGGGAAAGACGTGGCGTGTGGCCGAAAACGCCGACGACGCGATTGCCGCGGGCGAGGCCGAGCCGCTGGTGATTGCGGGTGTGGCCAACGCCGGTGAGCGGCGTCTGGCGGAGTACACCCCAACGCGCGACTGGAAGCTGGGTGGAGGCGAGGCGGCGAACTACGCACTCATGATCTCGCGCGAGCTGCTGCCGTTTTTGCACCAGAAGTATCGCCTGCGATCCGGACCCGACGACACCGGCATGGGCGGCTCATCGCTGGGCGGACTGGTGTCGCTGTGGATGGGCCTGCGGCAACCGGAAGTTTTCGGCAAGCTCGCGGTGCTGTCGCCGTCGGTGTGGTGGAACCACCGTTACATCCTCGCGTATCTGAATGACGTTGCTCCGGAGCTGCATCGGCGGGCGCGCATCTGGCTCGACGCCGGTGACCAGGAGGGCCGCCGTACGCTGGCCGACGCTGACATGCTGCATGCGCGGTTGCGCAAACACGGCTGGCGCGACGGAGAGAATCTGCAGTTTGAAACCATCGCCGGGGGTACGCATGACGAAACATCCTGGGCGAAGCGGGTGCGGCCCATGCTGCGCTTTCTGTTTCCTGCGGAGCCGTCACAGGATTCGCGATGACCGGCACGCCTATGGATCTGATCCGCACCCTGGATGAGACAGCGACAGCATTGCTGGAGTTGGCGCATCGCGTGATGAGCACTGCCGCGGACGTGTCCGATCCTGCCTTGCGCGAGGAAATGCTGGCCAGTGCAGAGGGCTGGGAGCGCAGAGCCGGAGAGATGAGAGAGGCCATCCTGCGCTGGAAGCGGGAGATCAACTAAGGGCCGCCGAACGCGGCGCAATCTGGCGCGGCCTCACTGTTACCACAGCGTCAACCTGCTGTTAACAAAAGCGGTATACTCCATATTCAGAGGATGTTCCGGGAGGAGAAGGCCCCGACAGGGGTCTTTTTTGATGCCGGGCAACAGTCCGCGCTCCGTCGTGTTCGAAGAAGTGGACCCCCTCTGGAACCCCATGGGTAATCGACTCGATACGATCCAATCCCCTGCCGATTTAAGGAAATTGTCCGTACCGCAGCTGGAATCTCTGGCGCAGGAGATTCGCGAGCGGCTGATCGTGACCCTGTCGAAGACGGGCGGGCACCTGGGCCCCAACCTCGGCGTCGTGGAACTGACGCTGGCGCTGCACTGCGTTTTCGAGACGCCCAAAGACAAGTTTGTTTTCGACGTCAGCCATCAGGCCTACGTGCACAAGATGCTGACCGGCCGCTGCGGCCGATTCGACACCATGCGGCAGCCGGGCGGCCTGAACGGCTTCATGCTGCGCACCGAGAGCGAGCACGATTGCTATGGCGCCGGCCATGCAGGCACAGCGCTCTCCGCGGCGCTGGGTATGGCGGTGGCGCGCGATCTTGCCGGTGGCAGCGAGCACGTGATTGCGCTCGCGGGCGATGCCGCCTTTACCAACGGCATTTCCTTTGAAGCTCTCAACAACATCGCCGATCAGACGAAGCGGCTGATCGTGGTGCTGAACGACAATGAGTGGTCGATCGATCGCAACGTTGGCGCCATTGCCAAATACCTGCACAAGATCGTCACCAATCAGCATGTGAGCCAGCTGCATGACAGCGCATCGCGGCTGCTGGCGCGCATCGGAGGCAAGGGCGCACTGCAGGTGGTGCGCCGTGCCGAAGAGGCGGCCAAGGGCATGCTGTGGCCGTCGTTCCTGTTCGAGGAATTCGGCCTGACCTACTACGGTCCGGTGGACGGGCACAATCTCGGTCAGCTGATCGAGACCTTCCGCTTCCTCAAGCAACAGGAGCGGCCCGTGATTCTCCACGCCATCACGCAGAAGGGACGCGGGTTCCAACCGGCTCTGGACAAGCAAAAGAAGTTTCACGGACTCGGCCCCTACGATCCGGAAACGGGCAAGACGCCCTCGACGGGACAGCGAACCTATTCGGAGATTTTTGCGGAGACGCTGGTGCAGCTCGCCAGCGAGAACGAGAAAATCGTCGCCATTACAGCGGCCATGCCCAACGGAACCGCACTCGACCTCTTCCGCCCGCATCATCCGAAGAAGTATTTCGATGTTGGGATCGCCGAAGAGCACGCGGTGATCTTCGCGGCCGGTATGGCGACACAGGGATTCAAGCCGTATTGCGCGATCTACTCGACGTTTTTGCAGCGGGCCTTCGATCCCATCGTGCACGATGTGTGTCTGCAGAATCTGCCGGTGGTGTTCTGCATGGATCGGGCAGGCCTGAGCGGCGACGATGGCCCGACGCATCACGGTCTTTTCGACATTGCGTATCTGCGAGGCATTCCGAACATCGTGCAGATGGCGCCGACCGACGAAGATGAGTTAGCGGACATGATGGTCACGGCGATGCTGCACCCGGGACCAAGTGCGATTCGCTACCCGCGCGGCACCGGGCCGGGCGCGAAGATCAAGCAGCATCCCGAGGCGCTGGAGCTGGGCAAAGCGGACGTCATCCAGGACGGCGAAGAATTTGCCATCCTTGGTCTGGGGTCTTTGCTCCCCATGGCCAAAGAACTGGCACAGAGGCTGGAACTGCAGGGGTATTCGGCCGCGGTCATCAATCCGCGATTCATCAAGCCGCTCGATCGGGAGCTGATCGCGCGCTACGCGCGGCGGGCAACGGCGCTGGTGACGTTTGAAGATCACGTGCTGATGGGCGGCTTTGGCAGTGCGGTGATGGAGGCGCTGAGCGAGATGGGCATCGAGACGCCGGTGATCCGGATCGGCTGGCCCGACCGCTTTATCGAGCACGGCAAGGTCGATCAGTTGCGCGCTCGGCACGGCGTGAGTGTGGAGGCGGCGCTGGAGAAGCTCGCGCCTTATCTGAAGCGCAGCGCCCCACACCTGGTGGCGCAATAGATGTAGGCCGCTTCTCTGGCATGTACCGCATGCGGTGTGGGAAGATTCGAAGAGAACCCCCATCGTCGCCCTATGACCGCCTCCTCCCTGCAACTTCGAACGCGTCGCGCCAAGTCCCCTCACGACCAGTGGATCATCGCGATCGGCATCTTCAAGCTGCTGCAGGCGGCGTTGTTCATCCTGCTGGGTATTGGCGCGATTCGACTGCTGCACCGAGACCTGATGAGCGTGACGGAACATTTCATTTTGGCGATGCGCTTCAATCCTGAGAGCCATTTCGTCAACCTGGTGCTCGAGAAGGTGGCCATGATCGATCCGCACCGCCTGCGGCAGATCAGTGCGGTCATCTTCGCGGTGGCCGCGCTGGACATCATCGAAGGCACGGGTCTGGTGCTGGAGCAGGCGTGGGCGGAGTTTGTCACGCTCATCCTGACCGCGTCTTTTTTGCCGTGGGAAATGTTCGAGATTTTTCGGCACACCAACTGGATGCGCATCGGGCTGACCATTATTAACCTCGCGGTGGTGATCTACCTGCTCTACTATGTTCAGGCCCGCATGCGCGAGCGCCGCCAGCGCAAGACCGGGAGGGCTTGATGCGGCCTCCCTCCAGGCGCAGCGAGATTTCGCAGTTTGAGAAAACGGAATGCAGCACGCCTCTGTAATCGGATCGGGCCCCAACGGCCTGGCCGCGGCCGTGGTTCTGGCGCGTGCCGGCCTGAAGGTGGACGTGTACGAGGCGGAGCCGATCCCCGGCGGCGGCGCGCGCACCATGGAGCTGACCCAGCCTGGATTCAAACACGATTTCGGATCGGCGGTTCATCCCATGGGCGCAGGATCGCCGTTCTTCTCTTCACTGCCTTTGGCAGAGCATGGACTGCAGTGGATTCACGGAACCTCGCCGCTGGCGCATCCGCTGGACGATGGCACGGCGGTGACCCTGGAGCACAGCCTGCGCGATCAGGAAAGGCAACTGGGCGAGGATGGGCCGGCGTGGCGCGATCTGATGGAGCCGATTGCAACCCACTGGGCGGATTTTGCGGCCGACGCGTTTGGCCCGCCCACCCGCATCCCTCGGCGTCCCTGGCTGATGGCGGCTTTCGCGCGCAAGGCCATGCAGTCGGCGGAGACTCTGGCCAGGCGGACGTTTCGAGGCGAGCGGGCGAAGGCGCTGTTTGCAGGTCTGGCAGCGCACTCGTTCCTCAGCTTCGACGAACCGCTCAGTCCGGCGGTGGGCCTGGTGCTGGGAGCCGCGGCACATGTGGTGGGCTGGCCTGTCCCGCGCGGCGGCTCGCAGGCGATCACAAATGCGCTCATTGGGTGCCTTGAGAAACTCGATGGCACCGTGCACACCAGGCGGCGCATCACCTCTCTCGATGCGGCGGATCCCAAAGAGGGTCCGGTCCTGTGCGATTTGACACCGCGACAGTTACTTTCCATTGCGGGAGACCGGCTGCAAAAGACGTATCGCAAGGCAATGGAGGAGTTTCGGTACGGTCCGGGCATCTTCAAAATCGATTACGCGCTTTCGCAGCCGATCCCATGGAAAGCGCGGGAGTGCTTTCGCGCGATTACCGTGCATCTGGGCGGAACGCTGACGGAAATTGCGCGTTCCGAATATGTAATGAGCCACGGCACAATTGGGGAGAAGCCGTTTGTGCTGGTGGCGCAGCCATCGTTGTTCGACCCAACGCGCGCGCCTGAGGGAAAACATGTGGCGTGGATGTACTGCCATGTGCCGAACGGCTCGACGGTGGATATGACCAGCCGCATCGAGGCGCAGGTCGAGCGTTTCGCGCCGGGATTCAAAGACTGCGTGCTGCAGCGGCGTGTGTGGTCGCCGGCCGCACTGGAGTCGATGGATGCCAACCTGGTCGGTGGCGACATCGTGGGCGGAGAATTGTCGATCCGGCAATTCTTCTTTCGGCCAGCACTGGGGAATTACTACACCGGAACGCCGAATCTATACCTTTGTTCCGCGTCGACGCCGCCGGGCGGAGGAGTGCACGGGATGTGCGGCTATAACGCTGCGCGCATGGCACTGCGCCGCCTACACTGATTGTTTGCCGGCCATTTCTGCGACGGCTGCGATGGCGCGATCGCTGAGCTGCTGCCGAACCTTGTTCATCGTGAGCCACGGATCGCGCTTCAGGCGAGCCTTCCACGCATCGAAATTGGAGACCGCGAACTGCTTTGGATCGGTGCGCTCCAGCTCGGCCCAGGTGAGCGGCATGGCCACGCGCACTCCGGCGCGGGCGCGCGGTGAGTACGGTGCCACTGCGGTTGCGCCACGCTCGTTGCGGAGATAGTCGAGAAAGATGCGCCCAGTGCGGGCGGACTTCGTCATCTTCGTGAGGTAGAGCTTTGGATTCGCGCGCTCCATCATCAGCACGAAGTGATGCGCGAATTCCTTGATCGCGGGCCATTCATGCTTCGGATCGATGGGGGCAACCACGTGGATGCCCTTGCCGCCCGTGGATTTGACGAAGGTTTCGAGGCCGATGTGTTTCATCAAATCGCGTACTTCGGTGGCGCTCGCGACCAGGCTCTTCCATGGAAGCTTCTCATCCGGATCAAGGTCGATGATGATGCGGTCCGGCCGTTCGAGGGAGTTGTTGCTCGAACTCCAGGGATGGAGTTCGAGAACGCCCATCTGGGCGAGGCCGACCAGGCCTTCGCGCTTTGAGACGGTGACATATTGTTCTGGTTCGGGTTTGCCGCCCTTCTTCACAGTCACCAGCACGCTGTCGACGCCCGCGGGCATGCCTTTGCCGATTTGCTTCTGAAAGAAGCATGGCTTGCCGCTGCCTTCCGGACAGCGCACGATGCTGAGCGGCCGCTCGGCGATGTGCGGCAGCAGATGGTCGGCCACCGCGTCGTAATATTCGGCAAGCTGCAACTTGGTGAGCTGCGATTCCGCGTCAAGAATCTTGTCGGGATGGCTGATGGAAACTCCGGCGACAACAGCGCGATCGGTGCGCGATTGCGGCGGAGTGCGGGTTTCAAGCTTCGCGGTAGTCGCCGGGATCGCAGCGTGTTTTGCCGTTTTGGGAGCGGATTTTGGCTGCGATAGCGACTCCGGCTTTGGTTCTCGCTGTTTTCGGTTGGTCTTCGGCATGTATCCAGCGGTTTCGCGGACCACTTCCTTCGGATCCTTGTCCTCGCGAAGGCCGAGAAACGCCGCCTGGCGGACGAGGCTGTCGCTGGTCCACGCTGCGAATCGCACTTCGACCACGGTCGCCGGCTTCACCCAGACGGCATCCTTCTTTGCATCGGCCGGCACGCTGCGAAAAGGAGCCTTCGCCTGCCGCAAATCATCCAGCCGGTTGCGCAGCAACTCGTGCGTCCTGCGCGTGAAACCGGTGCCGGTGCGTCCCGCGTAGATCAGCTCATCGCCGTCGTAATAGCCCAGCAGCAGTGCACCCACACCGTGTCCGCCGGTGGAGAGCGGCGTGAATCCGCCCACGACGAATTCCTGCTGCAGCACGCATTTCGATTTGAGCCACACGCGCGAGCGTCCCGACTGATAGGGGGAGTTGGCCAGCTTGGAGACAATGCCCTCCGCGCCCATTTCGCAGGCGCGACGAAACATCGCGCCGCCGTTGGCCCGAATATGACTGCTGTAACGGAAGCCGTCTTCGCCATGCTCCTGGATCAGCCCCTCGAGAATGGTCTTGCGGCGATCAAGGGGCAGCTTGCGCAGGTTGTGACCATCCAGGTGCAGCACGTCGAAGACGTAGTAGGTCAGCGCGTGCGGCGCGCCCTCGTCAAAGGCAGCCTGAAGATCGGCAAAGCTGGTACCGCCGGTTTCGTTCAGGACCACCACCTCGCCGTCGAGGATCGCCGCATGCACCGGCAGCTCCGCCGCCGTCTCGGCCAGGGCGCGCATGCGATGCGTCCAGTCCAGGCCTTTGCGCGTGAAGAGACGCGCCCGGCGCTTCCCGTCTTTCTCGTCGAGGTGGACCTGGATCCGGTAGCCGTCCAGCTTCAGTTCGTGCAGCCAGTCGTCGCCCTCGGGTGGCTTTTCGATGGACGACGCAAGTTCGGGTGCGAGGAAGGCCGGCATCTTTTCTTTGGGGGCATGGTGCAGGAGAGAATCGCGATCCGGCGCGACCAGCTTCTTCGCCAACCCTGGCACCGGTTGCGCGGTCGTTGCTGCTGCCGATCGGCGCGTTAAGAGCGATCGGTTCACCGGCGCCTTTTTCTCCGGGACGTGAGAATTCCAGACGTGGTCCTCGGCTGCAGCGATCTGCTCCATACTGCGGCCGGTAACTGCACTGTCCGGGGCCTCGTCCGTGATGGCGGGATCGTCCGGAGTCCGCTCGTACTCGTCATGCTCCTTGATGAGCAGCCAGTTGTTCTTTCCCTCTTCCCCGAAGCGGTCGCCCTTCATGCGAATCAGCGCCCAGTGCCCGTGCAGCTTTTGTCCGTGGAGGATGAATTTCAGTTGGCCTCGGCGGAGACCTTCGTCGACGTCGGTGACCGGTTCCCACGTTCCCTGATCCCACACCATCACGGTGCCGCCGCCGTACTGGCCTTTGGGAATCGTGCCCTCGAAGCCACCGTATTCGATGGGGTGGTCTTCCACTTCCACGGCGAGACGTTTGTCCGCGACCACGTAGCTGGGACCTTTGGTGACCGCCCAGCTCTTCAGCACCCCGCGCCAGCCGAGGCGAAAGTCGTAATGCAGCCGCGTAGCCGCGTGCTTCTGAATCACGAAGGGCAAGCCCTCGTCGGCCTTCTTCTTTGCCCTGGCTCCAGACTCCCCGCTGGGCTCTGCGGTCATGGCAAAGTCGCGCATGGAGCGGTAGCGGGCGAGCTGCTGGTCAACCAAACTGGAGGGCGCGGCAGCAGGCTTAGCGGATTTTTTTGCGGCTTTGGCGGCTTTCTTCGGCATCTGAGAACTCGGATTCAGGTGCAGGATGGCGGGCTGCTTCAGCCCATCTGCAGCACTCCGGTCATTTGCAGATCCTGCTCCAGCACGACCGACTCGTTGGGGTTGTCGTCGCGGAAGCGCACCTGGATACTGCGTCCGCGAATCGCCTGGGCAAACGCCTCGGCCGCGGCCTTACGCGCGAAGTGGCGGCGATATTTCCCGTAGCGATACTCCTGCTGCGCGTAGTAGCGGTAGGAGACCTCGACCCAGTTGCCGTGCTGTTCCTTCTTCACCGTTGCCGTTTGCACCAGTCCGTCGGCGCTGGGCCACATGGCAGCTTTGTTCTCGCGAACCCGCTGCAGGTATTTGCGGATGGCAACGACGAAGCCGCCGATGATGAGGGCGATGAAGTAGTGAAAAGCTCCGGCAAGAGGCGCCAGATGATGCCAAAGATCCTTCATACGGGGTTCGCGCTCCGGGATCGGACTGCGGCTTCAGCTTACTACGGCCGGTGCTTCGGAGTTATCTCGTTAGTTAATGTCAGGTTGCTGTTTTTAAGCCAGAGGTTGCCTCATGAATTTGCTGTTTCCTGACTGGCCAACTCCGTCTGCTGCGGTATATCGTAAAGCTCGCTGTGTGCTGTGGAGGCTCTCCCGGAGCACGGCAAATGGAATCCCCAGGAGTTGTTCTGCTATGGCGACTGCACTGCAATCGGATGTTGCGGCACAAAAGGATTTTTTGCCGCTGAATGGAACGGATCACGTTGAATTTTGGGTGGGCAATGCCCGCCAGGCAGCCTATTTTTACCGGCTCGCGTTTGGTATGAAACTCGTCGCCTATGCCGGACCCGAAACCGGGATGCGCGATCGCGCCTCGTACGTGCTGGAACAGGGCAAGGTGCGGTTCGTGCTGACCACGCCGTTGCGTCCGGATGGCGATATTGCCGAGCATGTGCGCGTTCACGGCGATGGGGTGCGCGATGTGGCGCTGTGGGTCGACGACGCCCGCCAGGCATGGAAAGAGACGACGAAGCGCGGCGCGCGCAGCATGCGTGAACCCTTCGAACTGAAGGATGCCAACGGCATGGTGAGGATCTCCTCCATCGCCGCGTACGGCGACACCATCCATTCCTTTGTTGAACGCAGCGGATACAACGGGCCGTTCCTGCCCGGATATCGCGCTGAGCCGGAGGATCCACTCGCGCGCCCGGTCGGCCTGCAGCACATCGACCACATGGTGGGCAACGTGGGCTGGAATGAGATGAATCGGTGGGTGGATTTTTACGCGCAGATCATGGGCTTCTCGCTTTATCAGCACTTCGACGACAAGGACATTTCGACGGAGTACTCGGCGCTGATGTCGAAGGTGATGGCCAACGGCAACGGGCGCGTGAAGTTCCCGATTAATGAACCGGCCGAGGGACGAAAGAAGTCGCAGATCGAAGAGTATCTGGAGTTCTACCATGGGCCGGGCGTGCAGCACATCGCGCTGGCGACCAACGACATTTTGTCGACCGTGGCGAAGCTGCAGGCGCAGGGGGTGAAGTTTCTCACTGTACCGCACACCTATTATTCGGAGCTGGAAGGCCGCGTCGGCAAGATCGACGAGCCCATCACGGAGCTGGAGAAACTCGGAATCCTCGTGGATCGCGACGACGAGGGCTACATGCTGCAGATCTTTACCAAGCCGGTGGAGGATCGGCCGACATTGTTCTTCGAGATCATCCAGCGCAAGGGGAGCCGCAGCTTCGGCAAGGGCAATTTTAAGGCGCTGTTTGAGGCCATCGAGCGCGAACAGGCAGCGCGCGGCAACCTGTAATCGAAACCCGGGCTAATAACGCCACCGGCGAGGCTCCGCCGGTGGCGGTGTCATTTCACCGTGCCGCATGGTTTCGAGGATCAGCTGAAAGAGCGCCCAGAGCAGAAAGCTGATGCCCAGGACGATGACCGCACCCAAAAGGTAAAAAGCGATCTGGCCGGTGTGCATCCTGCGTTTCCCCTCCTTCCGCGCTGCGGACAATCGGTCGATGTGGCGATCAGCGCGAGAAGCGTGCCTGTTCGCCGGCGGAAAGCGTACGGGGCTTGGTGAGCAGTAAATATACCGTCCAGATGAAGAAGCCGATCCCGCAGCCGGAAACCGCAGCCAGCGCCAGCAGATCGAGGCGAAGATGCAACATGGCAAATCCTCTCTCATCATTCCAGCGGACCTTCTGCAAGGCTGGCGCAAGGGAGTCGTAAAGTTTGTGTAAAGGGGCTAGTCCGCGACCATGAGTTCGCCGGGAATAATCGGCCTCGTGCGCGGCAACACGCCGTAGGCGGCCAGTGTGCCCGTCACCACCAGCACCAGGCAGTAGATCGCCAACTTCGCAATGTCTGTCGTGTGGTTCTTTGGCAGCGTCTTCCACAGCAGCAGCAGGATGCTCTGCGCCGCGGTCACCGACCAGACCGTTCCATAGAAATAGCGGCGCTCCCAACCCTCGCCCTGGGTTGAGCGGCGCACGCGGGGCAGGATACCAAAAGCCCCCAGCAGAAGGATGACTACGAGCAGCGGTACGTAGCCGTGTGCGTAAATCTGCTTCAGCCGCCACTGCCCGCTGATGACGGCCCACGCCAGTCCAGCGAGATTGAGCAGCGCGAAATTCAACAGCGCATTCCACGCGAAGGTGTAGCAGATGCGCCGGTAGAGCGGGTTGGGGCGATCCTCAGTGAAGCGCAGGATGTAGGGCGCGGGCTCGGCTCCGGGAAGCTGGCCGAAGAGCAAGGCAATGCCGGTTCCGACCAGTACAACGCCCAGCCAGATCCAGTTGCGCACGCTGCCACCGCGCGCAAACAAATCGAACGTCAGCGGTCCCGGTGCGAGGAAGAAGACCCAGATCCAGATAGGCCAGTGCGCCGCGCGATAACGTGCGGTGTTGCGCGTGCGCATCCTGCGCTGGTGTGCGTATTCGACTCGAACAGACAAGGCCATAGCAGTCCGGGAAATTATAGGCGCGCGATGTTAGCCGGCGAGAGCGGCGCTGCGCTCGATGGGCGTGAATTGCACTTCGAGCCCATCGCCGGCGATCTGCACCTGCACATCGTCGAGCGAGCGCACGATCCAGTCGGCATCTTTCAGGCTGTCCAGAGAATGCGAATACAGCGTTGCGAGAACTTTGCAGCCGGCGGCGTGGCCCGCCTTCGCGCCGGAGGGGGAGTCTTCGATCACCAGGCATTCTGCGGGTGACAGACCGAGTAGTTCGGCGCCCTTGCGATACGGTTCCGGGTCCGGCTTTCCCTGCGTGACCATATCGGCGGAGACGATGCGCGCGGGCACGCGGATTCCAACCAGTTCCATGCGGCTGCGCGCGAGACGTTCGGTGGCGGAGGTGACGACGGTCCAGTATTTTTGCGGTAGGTTCTCGAGAATGCGCTCGACCCCCGCGAGTGTTTCGACGCCGATGTTATCGTCAATCTCCATGCGCTCCAGCCACTGCAGTTCTTCCATGTCATTCAGGTCGGGGCGCAGCAGTCGTACCGTTTCAATGGCGCGGCGGCCATGGGCGGTGCCGATGGCCAGCGCAGGGTCGATGCCTCGCGCGCGCGCCCATGTCTCCCAGCTGCGCTCTACCGAGCCCAGCGAGCTGACCAGCACACCATCCATGTCAAAGAGAATGCCGCGCGGTCGCAGTGTAACGATGCCTGCGGCGGGAGAAAGACCCATCGTTCAAGATTAGCAGGGCTGGCAACGGGAAACGCAGCGCTGGCTGCGGGCGACGGTGGCCAGGACGGACCGGCTGGACGGCGCTATGTCTCCCGCTCTTCGTAACACGCGCGGCCCGGCACGCAGCGCGCCAGGTGAACATAGTGATCGTCGGGACCAGCCGGGCTCATGGTGCGCAGGCACCAGTAGCTCGACGCGGCATGAATGCCGGGCAGCCACGATTCGGCATTCTCGGGTGTGGCTCCGTAGGGATTTTTCGTGCGCAGGCACTGGCAGGGTCGCGTTGCATTCGTTGTGCTCATCATGAACCTCCGTTATCCAGCCGCGCTGGGATCGCGATCCATCTTGCCGGCGGCGAGCAGAACCGTGCGGTAGACCGCAACCGGGAACAAATCGAGCTTATAGGCGTTCATCGAGAGCGGTGTTGCACCCTCGACAGCGACGCGCCCCGCAGCGCGCGCGTTTTCTTCGTTGATGGGTTTGCCCGCCAGCGCTGCCTCTGCCTGCGGTGCACGGCGCACGACCGGCGACGCGGCGCCCATGGTGATGACCGCGCGGCGGCAAATGTCGCCGTCCATTTCCAGCACGACGCCGGCGTCGGCGATGGCCCAGTCGAAGCTCTCCTTCTCGCCATACTTCTGATAGGCGGAGCGCGTGCCGGACGCGGGTTTCGGAATCACGATCGCCGTGATCAGTTCGTCCGGCTCGATCACGGTAAACTTCGTCGGATTGGCATCGGGCACGATGTACAGCTCCCTGACGCCGACCATCCGCTTACCGCGTTTCGTCGAGCTCAGCTCCACGCTGGCGCCGAGCCCCAGCAACGCCACAGCGGCGGATGAGGGCGCGACGGAGGGACACGTGGAGTACTCCATGATCGCGTGGTACTGATTGAGGCCGTCAATGGCGAAGCACAGGTCTTTGCCCTTGCGGATGCACTGAAAGTCCGCCGAGCGGTAGTACCAGCACTGCACGCGCTGCAGCAGATTGCCGCCGACGGTCGCCATATTGCGGATGTGCGGCGTCGCCGCATGCCCGCAGGCGTCGGCCAGGATCTGGTACTGCGCCCGAATCACCGGGTGGTCGCTGATTTCGGCGAGCGTAGTGAGCGGACCGATGGTCAATCCCTGATCGCTTTCACGGATGCCGCGCAGGCCGGAAATATTGCGGATGTTCACCAGCCGCGTTGGCTCTTCGACTCCGTCCTTCATGCGGTCGAGCAGGTCGACACCGCCGGCCTTGACCACGGCGCCATCTTTCAATTGCGACAGCGCGGCGTCAACCGTCGTGCAGTTCGCCATCGAGAAGCGGTTCATGCCATCTCCTTTCCCTGCGCCTTCAGGGCGGCCAGCACCACGGCCGGTGTCATCGGGGTTTGACGAATGCGGACCCCGGTCGCGTTGTAGACAGCGTTGCCGACGGCCGCGCCGATGGACACTACGCCCGCGGCTTCGCCAATGCCAGAGGCATCCGTGGAACTTTGTCCAATGTAGGCTTCGACGAGCCGCACATCGATGTCGGGAATCTCTCGCGCGCCAACGATCTTGTACTGCTCGAGATCCGGATTGACCATCAGGCCGTACACCGGATCGAGCAGGCGGTTCTCCAGCAGCGTGAAGGAAATTCCCTGGATAATGCCGCCGTTGATCTGGCTGATGGTCTGTGCGGGGTTCATCGGCCGTCCGCAGTCATGGACTGACAGCACGCGCCGGACATGGATGCGGCCCAGCTCCGTGTCGACTTCCACTTCGGCAACATCGACGCCACCATAGGTGAGGTACTTCTTCGGGTCGTAGTCGGGGATGCGCTTCGCCTGCACCGCAATCTGTGAGGAGGTCATCTTCGCTGCTGCGCGTTTGAAGCTCATCGGCTCGATCTTTCCTGCTCGACTGCGAACCTCGCCCTCCACCAGCACCAGGTCGTCGGCTGATGTGCCGAGTGCCGGCGCAATGTCCGCCAGGAATTTCTGTGACGCCTGCCATGCGGCATCGCGCACCGCGGGCGTGAGCGAAAGAGTGGTCACGCTGCCGCCGGACTGCGGACCTTCCGTGTAATTGGTATCGCCGACTTTGACGGCGATCTGCGCGGGCGGCACGCCAAACTGCTCTGCCAGGATCTGCGCCATTACCGTCCTGATACCGGAGCCGATGTCCTGCACGCTGGAAAGCACCTCGATGGAGCCGTCCTTGTGAATGCGGACCTCAGCCGAAGAGCCCATGCTCACGAAGCGATACCAGACCGACTGGGCAAAACCGACGCCGCGTTTGACGGGTCCGCGGTCCGCCCCGGCAACGGGATTGCGCGATTTCCAGAGATCGCTCTCGCGCACGACTTGCCGCTCGACGCGCCGCACCGGATGCTCGTCGGTCTTGTCGCGGAGATCGAGAGGCTCCATGCCGAGCTTCACAGCCAGGTCGTCCATGGTTTGCTCGAGGGCGAAAGCGCCCTGCGGATGTCCGGGAGCGCGCATTGCGGCGCCAGGACCGGCATTGATGAAGACGTCGTTCTCTTCGGTATGCAGAGTAGCGCTCTTGTAAAGATTCGCCGCCGGGCCCGAACACCCTGCGCCGGTGCCGCAACCCGCGGTGCCGTAAGCCACGAGATGAACCGCGGTGAGGGTGCCATCCTTCTTCGCCCCTATGCGCAGGATCTGATCGGAACTGGGGCGATTGCCGACGGAGAGATGCTCCTCTTCGCGGTCGAGCATCAGTCGCACCGGCGCGCTCGTCTTCTTCGACAGCGCCGCCGCGACCACTCCGGGATTGCCGGCCCCGAACTTCGCGCCGAATCCGCCGCCCATATATTCCGTGATCACGCGCACCTGACTCAGCGGAATCCTGAAGAATCCCGCCAGCTCCTCGCGCACCCCCGACGTGCCCTGGGTCGACGCGTAGACGGTCAGCAGGTCGGGCCTCCAGTCCGCAACCACACCGTGGGTTTCCAGCGCGGAGTGCGTCTGCACCTGCGTGACATAGTGGCCTTCGACAATGACGTCCGCGTCTTTGAATCCCTGTTCAATCTCCCCGCGTTTGTGAATCGACGGACCGTGAATATTGCCGGTTTGCTTCACGTCGCTCGGCCCGCCTCCCCCACCGGCGCTGCCCGCCTCATCCGCCGCTCCGGGAAAGACTTTCGGTGCGTCGGGGTGTCGCGCCTTCACGTCGTCGACAACGAACGGAATCGCCTCGTACTTCACCTGAATCAGCGCGGCTGCATCTTCTGCTGCGGCTGGAGTCGTCGCCGCCACGGCCGCGACGGGCTGGCCCGCGTAACGAACAACCGGATACTTCGCTGCGTCCAGAGCAGGATTGCGCAGTTCCGCATTGCCCAGCACATGCTGGATGACCTGCACTCCGCGAACGCCTGGGTACTTTTCCGCCGCCGTCGTGTCGATGGAGAGGACCTTCGCGTGCGGCACCGATGCGTTCACGAACTTCGCGTAGAGCATGCCTGGCAGTTGAACGTCCGATGTATAGCGCGCGCGTCCGGAGACCTTGGCCAAGCCGTCATAGCGCTCGACCGACTGCCCGACATACTTCAGATCCTTGTTGATCGGCCAAACCGGCGGCTCGGATACAGGAACATCACGCGACTCGTCCGCCAGCGTGTATCCCGGTACACCGACCGGCATCTGGACTGTCTTCTTTGCCGGAGCCGCGGCCTGCGCGGTCAGCGCGTCTTCAACGGGCAATTTCGTCATGGAATCCCTCCGCTACGCGTTGCGCAGTGTGCCGGCCGCGTCCATCGTGGCAGCAAAGATTTTTGGGTACGTACCGCAGCGGCACAGATTGCCCGAGACGGCGTGGCGGACATCGTGTTCGGACGGATGCGGATTGCGTTCGAGCAGCGCTGCACAGCTCATCACCATGCCGGGCGTGCAGAATCCGCACTGCATGGCGTCGTGCTTCACAAAGGCCGCCTGCAGCGGATGCATTTTGTCTTCGGATGAAATTCCCTCGATGGTCGTGACGTGGTGGCCGACCGCGTCGACCGCCAGGGTCATGCAGCTGTTCACCGGCATCTTATCGAGCCAGACGGTACAACCGGAGCAGACGCCTCGGTCGCAGACAATTTTTGTGCCTGTCATTCCCAGGTGAATTCGCAACGCTTCAGCGAGTGTGGTACGCGGCTCGATTTCCAGAGTGTGCTCGGCGCCGTTGACGTTCAGCCGAACCGTGGCCGGTCCGGGTCCCATTTCTGTCACGCCGTGAGCAGGTTCATCGGCCGTTTCGCTGCTGAAGGCCTGCACCCCGTCCAGTAAGGCGGTTCCGGCAGCGGTCAGGCCTGCACCCTTCAAAAATCCTCGGCGGCTGATACCGCTTCGGCCGGAATCGGTCGGTGTACCCTTCCGGTGGTCGTCAGAGGGAACAGATTCCCTGGAATCCGACATGACTGCTCCTTTCCGGCGACATTTCGCGACCGCCGGAACCTCAAATTTTCCGATGGCCAACTATAGCTCCGGCAATGTCAGGTCGTAAACCGGCGCAGCAACGCGCAAGCGCCGCCTGGAGAGCGCCCCTGTGCGCCGACCGCTGGATCTAACTCCTTTGTCACCCAAATTTTGACATTGGCCCCACAGGGCCGGTGCTTCGTCCCAGGTGAATGGAGAGCGGGCGCTGATGCGAGCTAGAAACTTCGTTTATGATCAGGCCAATTTACCCGTCGAAATCACCCGTTTCCCCTTGAACTTGTATCCGCCATGCCGCAAAATGATTAACTCACCCCGGACGTTTCCGGAAATTCGCGACAAAACGAAAATTAAGAGGTGCCGACCCACACGGCACGAGCAAGACTTTTTTGGAGGAAATGTGACCAGACGCTGTTTGTCAGTTAGTGCGCTCGTCTTTTCGCTGGTTTTCCTTGCGGGGACCAGCATTGCCCAGATCGCCACGACTTCACTGCGGGGGGTGGTGAAAGACCCCAGCGGCGCTGTGGTCCCTGGCGCCAAAGTGACACTCACCAACGCGGCCACCGGTCAGATCCTCAGCGGCGCCTCCAATAATGCGGGTGAGTACTCCTTCACGCAGATCCCGCCGGCCCATTACACCATCGACGTAACCGCTCCAGGCTTTGGCGATCAGAAGAAGACTGCCGAACTGATCGTGGATCAGCCGGCCACCATCGATTTCACGATGACCGTGCAGTCCGCCGCCACCGTGGTGAACGTCAGTGCCGAAGCCCAGACGCTCAACACCACCGACGCCTCGCTCGGCGGCTCCATGAACAACACGCTCATCCAGGCGCTGCCCAGCGAAACCCGCAACGTGCCTGACCTGCTCTCCTTGGAGCCGGGCGTGCTCTATCTGCCCACCCTCGGAGCCTCGGAATCGAACCCTGGCGGCGACAGCCGCAGCGGCGCGGTCAATGGCATTCGCTCCGATCAGGGCAACGTCACCATCGACGGCGTCGACGACAACGACCAGGTTTTCGGCTATGCGTTCACCGGCGTCCTGCGCGAGACCCAGGACTCGACCGATGAGTTCCGCGTGGCGACATCGAATACCAACTCCGACGAAGGACGCTCCGCCGGCGCGCAGGTGAGTCTCATCACCAAATCCGGCACCAACAGCTTTCACGGCTCAGCTTACGAGTACAACCGCCCCACCTTCACCGTTTCCAATAACTGGTTCGTGAAGCAGGCGCAGCTCAACAGTGGAGAGGCGAACATTCCGCCCAAGCTCATCCGCAACATTTTTGGCGGTGCCCTGGGCGGCCCGATTCTCAAGGACAAGCTGTTCTTCTACGGCAACTACGAAGGAAACCGTCAGGCGGAAGACCAGGTCGTGACCCAGACAGTCGCGACTGCTTCGTATCAGCAGGGGATACTGACCTATCCCGGCGGCAGCTACTCGCCGGCGCAGATTACGCAGCTCGACCAGGGATGCATTGCCGCAGGCGGTTGCGAGACTGCGCAATATCCACAGGGCCCGGGTCCCAATCCAAATGCGCTCGCCTACCTCAACTCGATGCCCGCAGCTAACGGGAGCACCGAGGGTGACGGGCTGAATGAAGGCTCCTTCACGTTTGCTTCCCCCAACCCGGTCACGCTCAACACGAGCATTGGTCGCATCGACTGGACGCCGACCGAGAAACACCGCATCTTCGTCCGTGGCGGCCTGCAGAAGGACACCACCGGCTATGCGGAGCAGTTCCCTGGGCAGCCGCCATCGCAGAACTTCGAGGACAATACCAAAGGGATCGTGGGCGGCGATACCTGGTCCATTTCCCCCAACATCGTCAACGACGCCCGTTTCGGCTACATCCGACAGGGAAACAGCCTGCGCGGCCTCGGCACGTCCGACTATGTGGATTTTCGCTTCCTTTCCACGCCGACCGCGGAGACGCGCAGTACCCTCCAGTCGGTGCCCGTCACCAACATCGTCGACAACTTCAGCTGGACCAAGGGAAAGCACGGGATCCAGGTGGGCGGCAACTGGCGCCTCATTCATCAGAACCGGGAGTCCGACGCGAATTCGTTCAGCAGTGCCAGTACGAATCCGTACTGGCTGGGAGGCAACCCGCCCGGGCCGAACATGGGTGGGTTCCAGAACTCCTATGTCATCGCCTATGCCAACCTTGTCGGCACGGTTCCCTCTGTCAGCGACCAGTTCAACTACAAGGTATCGGGTCCGACATCGGCGAGTTTGCTCGCAGACGGCGATGCCATCTCCCGCCATTTCAAATCCAACGAGTATGAGTGGTACGTGCAGGATGCCTGGAGAGTGACGCCAAAACTGATCCTGACTTTTGGCCTGCGCCAAAGCCTTCTGCAGACGCCCTGGGAGACCAGCGGGCAACAGGTGGCTCCCACGATCGACACGCACACGTGGTACCAGGAGCGCGAGTCGGCGGCTCTGCAGGGCCAGATTTACGAGCCCACTCTGTACTTCGCGCCCACCGGTCCTTATTATGGCAAGCCGGGCTTCTGGGCGAAGGCGAAAGACAACTTCGCTCCACGCTTCGCTCTGGCCTACTCGCTCAACGACAAGACTTCCATCCGCCTCGGCGCAGGTTTCTACTACGACCACTATGGCGAAGCCCTGGTGAATGCCTTCGACCAGCATGGCGCCTATGGCATCAGCAGTTCCATCGGCAACCCAGCCGGGACCTACTCTTCCGAAAGCTCGCCGCGCTTCACCAGTCGGACGAGTTTGCCTTTCAGCAGCGGCAGTGCGCCGCAGACGGCTACCTTCCCCTATGCTCCGCCCACTGGGCTCGCAGGGTTCTCCATCACCTGGGGCCTGGACAGCAAACTGAAGACCCCTTATACCGAGGCGTTCAATCTTTCCGTCCAGCATCAGTTCGCAAAGGGCTGGACGCTCGAAGCGGATTACGTCGGCAACATGGGCCGGCATCTGATCCAGAGTCTCGACCTTTCCGAACCCGTGGATTTTGTCGATCCGGGCGGCGGCGGCGATTACTACTCCGCGGGTACCCAGCTTTCGCGCCTGGTGGATCAGAACGGAGGAGACAATACAGCGTCGGTTCCTGCGATCAAATACTTCGAAGACGTATTTCCCTGGATGGCGGGCTTCGACTACACCGGTGAGAGCGCCACCCAGGCCATCTACACCAACGAGTGGGCGCCCTATCGTGCCAACCTTGGGGCCACCACGGCTCTCTCGGACCTCGATTTCTACGGCCCTCTCCTCGGCTTTTACCCGGCTCCGGCCAACTGGCAGCCGCATTTCTGGCAGGGTCAGTTCTCTTCGCTCTATGCCTTATCCACCATCGGCATGAGCTACTACAACGCCGGGCAGCTGGTTCTGCGTCATCCCAGCTCGCGCGGCCTCCAGATGGATCTCGCGTGGACGCTCTCCAAATCCATCGACTTCGGATCCGACGCCGAGCGCAGCACCGAGTTCAGCACCAGCGGCTCGGGAGGTTCCTTCAGCGACATCCTGAATACCTGGAGACCCTATTACAACCGCGGCGTATCCGACTTCGATACGCACCAGCTGCTCACCGTCGACGCGGTCTACCAGCTTCCCTTCGGCAGAGGCAAGCAGTATCTGAGCGGGGTCAATGGCCTCACCAACGCGTTCGTCGGCGGATGGCAATTGTCCGGAATCAACCGTACAACCAGCGGCCTGCCCTTCTCGCTCTTCGAGCCCGGTTGGACAACCGACTGGCAAATCGAGAGCTACGGCGTAGTGACGGCTCCCGTCAAAATGCGGCGTCACTTCGATTCCAACGGCAACCCCCAGTTCTTCGATAATCCCGATGCGATCAACAATGGTGTCGCCACCGGATCGCCAGTCCGGCTCCCCTATCCCGGCGAAGCCGGCGAACGGAATAACTTCCGTGGCGATGGTTTCTTCGACATCGACACCGGTCTGGATAAGTCCTGGAAGATTCGCGAATCCAGCGCGCTCAAGTTCGCGTGGGAAACGTACAACGCAACCAACACCGTCCGCTTCGACCCAGCCTCGATCGGCTCCGGTCTGACAGGCGGGAACCTGGGGATTTCGAGCCCCAGCACCAACAACCCCGGCATCCTCGTGGAGCCGCGCCGCATGCAGTTCTCGCTGCGGTACGACTTCTAACCAACCCAAGCCAGAACAGCGCCGGAGATTCCGTCTCCGGCGCTTTTTGCTGCGCGCCTGCCTGCCGCTTCTTTGCAGCGGCAATTGTGATTACACTACTCCTTCATTCGAAAACCCAGGCAGGGTGGCGCAGACGCGATGCTCATCCTGAAAGTTCAGAAAGGCAACTCATGCGCTGGCTTGTATTGATCTCTGCTGCCATCCTTACCCCACTGGCCGTGCAGGCCCAGGCTCCCACTCCCGTTTCAGTTCTGGGCCACACGCCCGGCGACGACTACTACCTGGCCAATTACGAAGAGGAGATTCACTACTTCCACGAGCTCGCGGCGCACTCCGATCGCGTGAAGATGTTCACGGTAGGCAAGTCGACCGAGGGGCGCGACATCGAAATTGCCGTGATCTCGTCGCCACAGAATCTCGCGCGCCTCGACGAATACAAGTCGATCGCCAGAAAGCTGGCGACCGCGCAGGATCTGACGGACGCACAGGCGAGAGACCTTGCCCACACGTCGAAGGTCATCGTGCACATCGATGGCGGCCTGCATTCCAGCGAAGTGGCCGGCGGACA
>Ga0210385_10000515_pt1 | contig 27208 bp, 25 predicted proteins | sample IncBWH26OmetaG_FD_160107 | JGI IMG/M metagenome (GOLD analysis project Ga0210385, IMG submission 160107) | Forest soil microbial communities from Barre Woods Harvard Forest LTER site, Petersham, Massachusetts, United States - Inc-BW-H-26-O ...
TCACGATCAGCGTGATGATCCAGCTTGAGGACTACGGTTTCTGTGCTCGCGGGGAGGGCGGAGCATTCGCGTCGAGCGGCGCCCTGGAACCAGGCGGCCGGCTGCCCATAACGACTGCGGGCGGCAATCTCTCGGAGGCTTACATACACGGCATGACACACGTTCTCGAGGGTGTCCGGCAGATGCGCGGCACATCGACCTCACAGGTGGCGGGGGCCGAGACCTGCCTGGTGACCTCGGCCATCCCCACCCCGACGAGCGCGCTCATCTTGCGGGCGAGCTGATGTCGGACCTTCCGATGAGGCCGGTTCCGGTGGTCGATGACCGCGATACCGGACCTTTCTGGAGCGCGGCCCTGAACGGCTCGATCGCTATCTGCGTATGCAACCAGTGCGGAGAAGCCCTACATCTGCCCAAAGCCTATTGTCACCATTGCGGGTCCTGGGATATTAACTGGCGCCAGGTCGCCGGCAAGGGCAAGCTCTATTCTTGGACGGTTGTGCGCCTGCAGGTTCATCCCGCTTTCCCGGTCCCGTACGCCATCGTCGTGGTCGATCTCGACGAGGCGCCGGGTGTCCGCCTGCTGGGCTATCTGGACGGTGACCCGCATCTTACGGCGGGCCAGCCGATGCAGGCTTACATGGAAAACATCGCAGACGTCACGCTGCCCAACTGGAAGCCCAACTGAACTGAACCAGTCGATGCGCACGTCAGTGAATTTAGATCAGGCCAGCGGGAGAGGCTGATGGCGGTCCTGAACAAGCTGATCGAGAGTATGCCGAGGGAAGCGCTAAAAGAGCTTCAGGAACGGCGGGTACTCGGCACTCTGCGCCGGGTCTACGAAGAAAACAAATTCTATCGCCAGCTATATGACGCTGCGGGAATTAATATCTCCGGCATTCGTTCTCTTGAGGATTTCCGTCGCCTCGTGCCGATGCTCGATAAGAGGGTCCTGCTGGCCGACCAGGAGGCCTTTCCGCCCTATGGGCTGAGAGCCTGGCGACCAATACAGCAACTGCACCTGACCAGCGGGACGTCTGGCGTTGGCCAGGAGGTCCATGCGCTGTCCGAGGCAGATGTCATTTCTCAGGGCACGCCGCTGATGTACCAGCTGACCTGGGCTGGCGTGACGCCTGGCGATACGGTCGCCCTGACCCAGCCGTGGGGGACGACGATGGCCGGGCCTTATTACACGGAAGGCGCGCGGGCGCTCGGCGTGACCCCCCTTTACCTGGGGGCGGGCAGCACAGAGCAGAAGATCGAGCTGATGCTGCGTTTCCAGCCGGCCGCCTTGCTGGCGATAGGGGCTTATATCCACCGGCTGAGCATTGTCGCGGAGTCCATGGGAGTCGTGCCAGCCCGAGATCTTCCGCGGCTCCGCTCGGTACTCAGCTTCGGCGAGCCATTCAGCATCGAATGGGCAGAGCGCATGGAGCAGTTCTGGAATGCGCGCTTGTTTGACTGCTTCGGCGCGACCCAGTCCGGGGGAACCGCGATGGCGGCCTGCGAGGGCGGGTCAATTCCGGCCGGTCCCAGCGGGGTCCGTCGCCGGGGTACGCTGCACGGCCTCGACCACCGGCTGTATCTAGAGGTTATCGAGCCGGAGACCGGAGATCACGTAGCGCCGGGCGAATTCGGCGAACTGGTGGTCACGGTGATGAGTCGTGAGCTGTTTCCCTGCGTACGCTTCCGCCTCGGCGACCGGATCCGATATCTCGGGATAGGTGAGTGTGGCTGCGGGCGAGCATTTACTGCCTTCGAGTCCGGCACAATCTCCCGGTATGACGACATGATAAAGATCAGCGGGTTCAATGTCTGGACTCATTCGGTCGATGCCTTCGTGCTGCAGGACGAGCGGGTAGCCGAGTACCAGGCCGAGGTCCGTATCGAGCGGCTGTCGGGCCGGGAACGAGTCGAGCTCACCGTCGAGCTCGTGCCGGGAATCGCCGGGGATCAGCAGCAGGCTGTCCTGTCCAGGCTCGAAGACAACATCAAGTCAACGATGGGGATATCAGTGCACGCCAGGCTGTGCGAGCCGATGACCCTGCCGCGGTTTGACCACAAGGCGAAACGATGGCACGACAAACGAACGGAGGATCTGTCGGGATGACATCAGCCGATGAGGAGGCCGTGATTCGGCACCTGCTGCATGCCGCCAGCGAGCTGCGGAAGGCGATCGAGGAGGTGGCCTCTCTTGGCGACGGGTTCGTGTTCCACCGCCGCGCGGCCGCGCGGCTGTCCTCGTTTCTGCGAGAGGTGGAGTTTGAGACGCCCGCTGTGGAAGAACGGCAGCGTTCCAAAATTGGTTAGAGTATTGACGGTCTAAGTTCTTACAATGTAGCTTGTACGTGGCAGCCCGCCACACACCGGGCCCGCGAGATATGAGGGGCGAAGTGAAGCTTGCGAACGTCGGGGGCCGGGCGAGTGTCCTGATCGGCGACGGCGCGCTCGACATCGAGCGTGCCAGCGGCGGCAGGCTCGGTCCCGGCATCGACATACTCACGGATCTGTCAGCGCGCGCCGACCTGCTCGCGCTGGCGGACGAGGCCGATCTCAGCGCGGCGGTTGCCTTCGAGGAGAGCGACCTCGGGCCGGTGGCAAGGCCGGGAAAGGTCATCGGCATCGCCCTGAACTACCGGGACCACGCCGAGGAGTCTGGTCTCCCCGTTCCCGAGGATCCCACCGTCTTCGCCAAATTCCCGTCATCCGTGATCGGCCCGTACGACGACGTGATCATCGGGGCCGAGTTGAACCGCGTGGACTACGAGGCGGAGGTGGTCGTCGCCATCGGGACGCCACTCCGGGATGTCGGGCCGGATGCCGTCTGGCCTAGCATCGCCGGCGTCACGGTGGGCCAGGACATCACCGATCGCCGGGAGCAGTGGCGCAAGCCGCTGAGCCAGTTCACGCTGGCGAAGTCGTACGACACGTTCAGTCCGTGCGGGCCTGTGCTGGCCACCCTCGACGAGTTCAGCGACCCGGACGACATCCAGATCATCGGGAACATCGACGACGTCGAAGTGCAGCGCGGGCGGACATCAGATCTGATATTCAGCGTTCCGGTGCTCGTGTCGTGGTTGTCGCGCTGGGTCACTCTCGAACCAGGCGATCTCATCTACACCGGGACCCCGGCCGGATGCGGCGTCCGGCGTACGCCGCGGTTGTACCTCGCCGACGGCATGACCATAACCACGCAAATCCCCGAGGTCGGAATCATGCGGAACCGGGTGACGGCGAAGTAGTGCAATCCGGAATGGAGTAATCGTGACTGCTGAGATGCCCGCCGCCGCAGCACCAACTGTGGTCCATCCGGCCCAAGCGCGGCGCCTGCTGATCAGCGGCAAGCCGTCGGTGCTGCTGGAGAGCCTGGCGGCGGGCGGTTCGCTGTGCATCTTCGAGCAACGCGTCCGGCCCAAGATCCTCGGCATGCCGCACACGCACCGGCATGAGGACCAGGTGGTCTACGTGGTAGAGGGCGAGATCGGGCACCGTATCGGCGATCAGGATCTTTTCGCGGAGGCCGGATCGGTCGTGTTCAAGCCGCGAGGTATAACGCACGCACTGTTCAACCGGACCAGCGAGCCAGCCAGGATCCTCGAGATCACCGTTCCCGGACGGCTGCTGGAGTATTTCGACGCTGTCGACGCGCTGGCCCGTTCCGCAGAGCGGCCGTCGCCGGAGGTGGTGAACCAACTCGCCCGGCAGTACGGACTGAGCTTCGAGGACGGGCTCATCCCCGCGATCGAGGATCAGCATGGCGTGGCCTGGCCGGGCGGCCGGCGCGCTCAGGGGCCCGGGTCATGACCCCGGCGGCCGTTGCGGCTTCGCGGCTTTCGCGAACTAGCACGCAGGCATAGGCGTCGGCGGCGGGCGCAGGTCAATCTGAAGGTATTCGCCCGGAGGCTAATTCACCCCAGTTGAATTGCGGCGGCCTTGCGCAAGGGTGGCTGAAGAGGGCGGCGGGGGGCCGTGCCATGGCGAGTCAGGGCTCTACAAGGGCGACGTGTTATTCATTCGATACTTGACCGTCAAGCTCCAAACGATATAATTTAAAGATGGCGCCGCAGTGCCGAGAACTATCGGGAGGTTGGCCGATGCGGGTGGCTGTCTAAAACGTAACAGCGGGCAGGGCTACCGGCCCGTGCCTTTTAGCGCGGAGTCGCGGAAGGTTCCTGACTTATCTGTCCGCGGCTCGCTGAAAAGACGCGTAGTTAAACAAGGCGGCGGTCTGACGCGCGCCGTTTTGCCTCGTTGGCCAGTGGGGCCAGAACCGAGATCACAGACCCAAGGGAGGGCAATGTGCATAGATCGGTCCGTATTCGAATAACCGCCAGTGCGGCCACGGCCGCAGCATGTCTGGTGCTCGGCGCCTGCAGCAGTAATTCCAGTTCGGGTAACTCGTCCGGCGGCACCACATATCCAGTCGGATTCGCGGTGTCGTTGACTGGCCCCTACGGCATCTATGGCGTCCCGGAGCAGAAAGGTGCCGAGCTTGCCGTTGACGAGCTCAACTCGTCCCACTATCTCGGCCAGTCCCAGCTTAAGCTCACGACGTCAGACGACCAGAGCACTGTGGCGAATGCGATTTCGGCGTACAAGACACTCGCTTCAGACGGCTCGATTGGCATTCTTTACGGTTTCACGACCCCGCTCACCACGCCGCTGACCCAGCTGGCCGTGTCCATGAAGATCCCGTCCATCGTCACCGGGGCGACCGGCGAGGGGGTGACCGCTGTACCGTACGCGTACCGGACCGTCTACCTGCCCGAGGCGGCTGGCGGGATATATGACCAGTCCATCGACGCTGCCGCGACGAACTGGAAGCCGAGTACAGCAGTGATCGTCTACGACAGCGATAGCGATTCCTTCAGCGGGCCGGTCGAGCAGCTATGGGTGAATGGCGCGAATCGCAACCATATCAAGGTGCTCTCCCAGATAGCTGTGCTGTCCTCAGCGACCGACCTATCGAGCGTGGCAACCACGATTGTCCATGATAATCCCGACCTGGTGATCGCCGACACGCAGGCGAATGGGACAGCCAATCTCATGAGGGGCTTGTCGCAGTTCGGCTACAAGGGGCATGTGCTCACGAACTATGGCGTGGACTCCAAGGGCGCGTTCAATATCGGGGGTGCGGCCATGGCCGGAGTGACCTGGGCGCCGGTGTTCAGTGTCCTGTCAAAGAACCCGGTATCGCAGGAATTCGTGAAGGCATACGAAGCGAAGTACGGTTCCGCGCCGGACCAGTTCGCCGCCGAAGGCTACAATTCGATCAACTTCCTGGCGCTCGGCATAAAGGACGCGCAGGGTAAGGGAAGCGTCACTCGGGCCTCGCTGGCTACTGCCCTGAACGGGATCAAGTCATGGCAGAGCACTAATGGGGACTTCACGATGAGCGATGGCGCCGCAATATATTCCGGGAAGGCCATCTTCGTACAATGGAATGCCAATGGAACGCAATCCGTTGTGTGGGGCCAAGGCTAGTGAGGTCATGATGGCAGTCTCGTAGGCGATTCCCGGAGGGGCCCGGATGGCACTGAAAGGCCGCCGTATCCCTTCCGGGGTCGGCCTCTGCGGTTGACGGGTCGGCGACGGACGCAAAGGAGTCCGCATATGGAGCTGTTCTTCCAGCAGACCATCAATGGGCTTGGCCAAGGCGCGATCATCGTCGTGTTCGCGATAGGTTTCAGCTTGATCTTCTCCAACCTCGGAATACTGAATGTGGCCCAGGGGACATTTGCGACCTGGGGCGCGATCGTCGCCTATTACTTGTGCGTGGACGCGCACCTGCCGATCTGGCTTTGCGCCGTGGTGGGGGCGCTTGCGATCGGCGCCCTGGGCGTCGCGGTGGACGTCATCTGCTTCGCACCGTTGCGGCACCGTAGCACCGGGCTGTTCGCCCCGCTCATCTCGAGCATCGGCGCCTGGATCGTGCTGCTGAACGTCGCCCAGATAGTGATCGGGGCGAATACCAACGGGTTTCCCAGTGGCGCGGTGCCGAGGCTGGTGATTCACGTGTTCGGCCTCTACATCACATCGATGGTCGCCATCGACGTTGCCGTAGCGATAGTCGTGGCAGTCGCCATGGGGCTGCTGATCAATAGGACCCGGTTCGGTGCGAGCGTGCGCGCGATCGGACTAGACGAGCGCACGATAGCCATCGCGGGCATCAACACCCGCGTGGTGGCGCTGTCCACCGCGTTCCTCGCCGCCGCCATGTCTGGGCTGGCCGGCGTGCTGAGCGGACTCACCGACAACGTCATCACGTATAACTTCGGTGAGTCGCTGCTCATCGTGGGCTTCGCGGCCGTGGTCGTAGGCGGGGTTGGCAGCCTGGGCGGATGCGTGCTCGGCGGCTTCGCGTTCGGGCTCATTCAGGTCTACAGCGAGCAGTACGTTTCCTCAGCCTTCAGCGACGCCATCACGTACTCGGTCCTGCTGCTCGCGCTTATCGTGCGGCCACGCGGCCTCTTCGGCCGGACACTGGAGGCCCGCGCGTGAACGGCCCGTACCGGCCGGGCGCGGTAGGCGAGCCTCCCACTGCTCGACGTGGAGGCGGCAGATGAGCCTGTCGGCCTGGGAATCGAACGGTCAGCTTGCGATCGTCTACGCGATCTTTGCGCTGTCGCTCTACGCGCCGTTGTCGGCTGGTGTGCTGAGCGTCGCGTCGGTGTGCTCCGGGGCGCTGGGCGGGTTCTTGCTCGCGGTGATGATGCCGGCCTCGGGTGTTGCCTCGATCTACACATTGCTGCTCGCGGCTCTGATCGGCGGGGCAGCCGCGTTCATCATGTCCTTTGTGCTGCTCCGGCTCGACAGTCACTACCTCGCGTTCGCGACGATCGCGCTGATCCTGGTCACCTACGTGGTGGTCCTCAATGCGTCGTCCGTTACCGGGGGCGCGGTAGGACGGGTCGCCGCCGGTACCCTGGGCTGGGCATACCTGTGCGTCGCGCTCGTCGTGTGCTGCTGGACGTTCGCTCGTATCCGGCTGTCACGTACCGGGCTCGCGGCCGCGGTCGTCCGCGCGGACCCGCTCGTCGCCAGCGGCATAGGCATCAACCCGCGGCACATACAGCGCGCGCTCTTTACCGTCGGGGGCACTGTGGCCGGCGTCGCCGGAGCGCTGCTGGCCAGCTTGCTGGAATACGTTGATCCGACGACCTTCTACACGCCGCTGGCTTTCACCTCGCTCGCGGCGGTTGTGCTCGGCGGCGCCTATTACTGGCAAGGGGCGGTCATCGGCGCCTTCGTCTTCACCTTGCTCCCGTACCTGCTCCAGGAATACTTCTCTGCCAATCTCGACCAGGTGGCTGACGGCGTTGTCATCATCGCCATCGTCATCTTCTTCCCCGGGGGGCTCATCGAGATGGGGAAGTGGATCCGGCTGCCCGAGCTGGGCAGGCTGGCCGCGGTTGTCCCTGGCCGGCCCGCCGCTGGCCAGGTCCTTGACACGGAGAAAGCCCAGCCGACGTCCCTCCCCGCCGGGACCGCCGGGACCGCCGGGACCGCGCGGACAGCCGGGACGGTCCAACGCGGTCGGCCAGACCTGGCCCAGTACACAGCGAGGAAGGAACACGACGGGGCAGCGCTCGAGGTCCGGTCCCTGACGAAGATCTTTGGCGGATTGCGGGCGGTGGACGGGCTGAGCCTCGCCGTGCCAACCGGGTCCATCTTTGGGGTGCTCGGGCCCAACGGCGCTGGCAAGACGACGTTTATCAACCTGCTGAGCGGCGTCCTGTCGCCCGACGAGGGGGCGACGATCGTGCTGGGCCAGGAGACCACGGGGTGGCCGGCGTATCGTGTCGCCCGGCTCGGGCTCGCGCGCACGTATCAGAACATCAGGCTGTCGCAAGGCCTGTCGGTGCTAGAGACGATCATGTCCGGGAGCTACTCGCGTCAGCGGTCGACCATGGCAGCGGCGGTCGCGGCGCTCCCCGGTGAGCGCAGGGAGCGCAGGGCGTGCGCGGACGAGGCACGCCACCTCATGGAAGTCGTGGGGATGTCGGCGGCGGAGGACCGCCGCGCCGCTACCCTCGCGTATGGCGAGCAGCGGCGGGTCGAGATAGCGCGGGCGCTCGCTTCACATCCGGCGATACTGCTTCTCGACGAGCCCACTGCCGGAATGAATGCGCAGGAATCGGCGCAACTCGGCGAATTGCTCCGGAGCCTGTCCGGCCAGGGAATTACGATCGTCCTGATCGAACACAATATACGGCTGGTATCTGAATTCTGCACTCATGCCGCGGTAATGCATTCGGGATCGCTCATTGCTACCGGGCGTCCGGACGATTGTCTCGCGCAGGAGGAAGTCCAATTGGCTTACTTTGGAAGGAGGTCAGATGCTGAGCGTCTTGAATCTCTGCGTATCCTACGGAGCGATCCGGGCGACTAGGGGGATCTCCTTCGAAGTGCCCGACGGTCAGCTAGTGTCGCTGGTTGGCGCAAACGGCGCAGGAAAGTCGTCGACGCTCAATGCGATCGGCGGGCTCGTGCGCCCGCAGCAGGGCGAGATACGGCTGGGCGGGAAGGCGGTGACTGGCCGCCCGGCTTACTCCCTGGTGCGGTTGGGCATCAGTCTCGTGCCCGAAGGCAGGATGGTCGCGGCCGGGCTGACCGTGCAGGAGAACCTCCTGCAGTGCCGCCAGCGCCGCCGCTGCACCGCAGCGAATTTCCAGATTGAGCTCGACCGGGTATTCGCGCTCTTTCCCAAGCTCTATGAGCGGCGCACGCAGAAGGCCGGCTCGCTGAGTGGCGGTGAACAGCAGATGCTGGCGATTTCCCGCGCGCTCGTGACACAACCGCGTGTGCTGATGCTTGACGAGCCTCCATGGGATTGGCGCCTGCACTGGTGGATGCCGTGTTTGGCGTCATCCTGGCAATTCACGATAGCGGCCAGACCATACTAATGGTCGAGCAGAACGTGGAACTGGCCCTGGAATCATCCGACTACATGCTCGTGCTTCAGCGAGGCGAGATCGCGGCCCAGGGCACCCCGGCCGAACTGCGCGGTACTGGTGATCTCATCACGGCTTTCATGGGCTGAGGACCATGGAACCATGGGAGGAGGGGATGCTTATGTGGGCCCAGGTGCTGGTCGCGCCCGGACGCTTCGAACTCCGGCAGGCCGCCGCGCCAAGCGCGGCGGACGTCGGCGACGGTGAGGTGCTGATCCGGACGCTCGCCGGCGGCATCTGCGGGAGCGACCTGCCGTACTTCCTGGGCGGCCGTCAGCTTCCGTGGCCCGGGGTCGTGGTCTACGACCGGATAGACATCCCCGGATACCCGCTGCACGAAATCGTCGGTGAGGTGGTCGCGTCAAGGTTCCCAGGCATCGAGGCCGGCCGGCTCGTGGTCGGCTGGATCTCGCGCTTCAACGGCCTGGCGGAATACGTGATCGGAACCGGAGACGAGTTGCAGTACTATGACCCGTCGCTGCCCAGCCATGTCGCGGTCATGCTGCAGCCACTGGCTTGCGTGCTCTATGCCTTCGAACGCATGCCGCCGGTACGGGATCTGGACGTCGCGGTGATCGGCCAGGGGCCGATCGGGACGCTGTTCAGCCATGTGGCCAAGGCCATGGGCGCACGCCGGGTGACCGGGATCGACCGCGTCGATCGGCCGGCCGAGAGCGCCGTGTTCGGCGTCGATGACTTCGTGCGCCAGTCGAGCGACCGATGGGCCGCGGACCTCGATGACGACCTGCGGCCCCAACTCGTCATCGAGGCCGTCGGGCATCAGATGTCGACGGTGCAACACGCGGTGCACGCCGTCGGCCGCTCGGGTTACGTGTTCTGTTTCGGCGTACCGGACGATCCGACCTACCCCTTCCCGATGGCGGAATTCGTCAGGAAGGACCTGACGATGTCGGCCGGTGCGACGCGAGAACGGCGCCGCATGCTGTCCGCTGCTGATGCCTATCTCCGGGCACATCCCGCCCTCCGCCAGGTCTATGTCACAGACGTGTTCGCGGCCGTGGACGCTCAGGGCGCTTACGAAATGGCCGTCCAGCGGGCGGCGGGGCACCTGAAGGTCGTGGTCAGCATGGAGTCGCCGTGAGAGTGCATGAAGCGATCGCCCGGGCACTGCACGACAGTGGGGTATCGACCATATTCGGGCTGATGGGCATTGGGAACATGCTGCACATCACCGACTTTGCCGAGGCTCACGGTGGACGTTTCGTCAACGCGGTCGCTGAGGGCGGGGCCGTCGCGATGGCAGACGGGTTTTCCCGGGCGAGCGGCAGTGTCGGAGTCGTCACTGTCGCCCAGGGACCGGCATTCACCAACACCCTGACCGCCTTGACCGAAGCGGCCCGCGCTCGCAGTTCGCTCGTGGTGCTGACCGGAAGGACGCCAGACCGCAGGCATGAGCCTCAGCGGTTCGACATCGGCGCGGCGACGCTGACCACGGGCGCCAGGTACCACCTCGTCCTGTCCGCGGACCATGTGGTAGATGACGTGATGCGGGCGATTGCCGAGACGGCGGCCAGTCACGTACCGGTGGTGCTCGACATCCCCGTTCCGATGCAGGATCTTCCGGTCGAGTACGCTCCGGCAGGGAAGTGGGCCACGCCCCCGCAGCCGACGGCGCCCGGTGACGATGCGCTCGACACCGCGCTCGGAATCCTGGCGGGCGCGCGGCGGCCGATCATTCTCGCTGGCCGGGGCGCGGCGATGGCGCGGGCCCGCACGGAACTCGAGGAACTGGGGGCAGCACTCGGCGCGCCGCTGGCGACCACCCTGCTCGCCAAGGGGCTATTCGACGGCCTGCCGTTCAACATCGGCATGATCGGCACGGTCGGTACCGTGACCGGCCTCGACATCTTCCGGCGCGCCGATTGCGTCGGCGTTTTCGGTGCCGAGCTCAACCGCTTCACGACGGCCGATGGCGCGTTGCTGTCAGGTAAGGCCGTCGTGCAGTGCGACGCCGATCCGGCCCGACTGGGGCTGCATTATCCGGCGACCGCCTACCTGGCCGGGGACGCGCGGCTGGCGGCGCGGGCCATGACCGGGCAACTGGTCACGAGCGGTCACCGCCCGTCGTCGTTCCGGTCTGAGCGCCTCGCCGAGGAGATCAGGGAATCCCAGGCCGGGGCCGATTTCGTGGACACGAGCAGCGATCACGCGATCGATGCCCGCACCGCGATGGTCCGGCTCGACGCGCTCGTCCCCGAGGACCGGCTGCTGGTGACCGACTGCGGGCGTTTCATGTACGCGCCCTGGCGCTACCTGAGGGTCGCCAGCCCCGCCGATTTCACCCATACGGCGAGCTTCGGTTCCATCGGCTTCGGGATTCCCTTTGCCGTTGGCATGGCAGCGGCGCGGCCTGCCCGGACCGTGCTCGGCGTGGTCGGAGACGGAGGCGGCATGATGGGCCTGCTCGAATTCAGCACGGCCGTGCGGTTCCGCTTGCCGGTGGTCATCGTCGTCCTTAACGACGGGTGCTACGGCGCTGAGTACAACGCTTTCCTCAGATACGGCCGGGATCCGAAGCATTCGCTGCTCCAGTGGCCGGAGTTCGCCGAGGTGGCGAAGGCCATGGGCGGCCGGGGCCTGACCGTGCGCACGACTGCCGATCTGGAGCGGGCCGGGGCGATGATCGAGGATCGCGGGGGCCCGCTCCTCATCGACGTCAAGGTAGATCCTGCGGTGGACATCGGAGGGCTGGAGTGACGATGTGAGCGCGCCGTCACCACGTCGACGTGTCAGAAACGGACCCGTATTTCACGCGGTGAACTGAGGTTAGGATCTACTCGTGCATACGTTCCCACTCCCGGTCCGGTTGGGAGACCATGACGAGCTGGCCGGTTCGGACGTGCACCAGATGCAGAGGGCGTCACGGATCCAGTAATGTGACAGCTTCAAGTAGTCCGCCAGCAGGCGGGATGCTATGTCTGCGGCTGCCAGACGTGCCGCGTTCCGCCACGATACTTATGCTGCAGGTGAACGTGTATGGATGATAAGACTAGTGGGCCGTCCTCCGATGCGCCCGAGACGAGCGCGGCTCATCGGATTGCACGCTCACGGCAATTTCCGGACCTTCTGAGGATCAAGCACCAGCAGCTCGGTTCTCAGACCGAGCGGGACCTTGACGTTATTGAATTGATTACCAATTTGACGCGGCTGAACGCCAGGCTTGTCCAGGACTTCGAAAACGCGGTGCACCGGCCGCTGAACCTGACGTGGGCAGGTTTTCGCATCCTTAACGCATTGTGGGTCTTCGACGGGCTCCAGCAGCAAGATATCGGCCGGATGTCCGGGACGTCACGTGCCAGCGTCTCCAGTGCCCTCACCACCTTGGAGACTCGCGGGCTGGTCTCCCGGCGGCGCACGGCCTCGGATCGCCGGAACGTCGACGTCTGGCTCACGCCGGACGGGATTAAGGCCCTGCACCGGGCAATCTCCGCGCAGACCCGGCGCGAGCAGGCATGGACGTCAATGCTCAACGACGATGATGTGCGCACCCTAATGCGGCTGCTGCGGACGCTGGTTGACCGGGAGACCCCGTCCAAGTCGCTGCCCGAGGAAGAGTAGAGCGGGGGCGCATTGCGCGAACCGGCTCAGGAACTCTTCCCGGCCCCGGTCCGGAGCGCCGAGGGTGCGGAAAGCGTGCCCCCTCGCCACGCCGGGTGTCGCGCAGTTCAGGCATGAACAGCAGTTCAGGGCGGCGAGCCGTCATCTATTCGATACTTGACCGTCAAGCCCCGAACGATGTATCTTGCTGAAGCGAGTTGCGGCACAGGCCACCTGTCGAGGGAGATGCTGTGAGTACTGAGCAGCGCTCGGCTCCAGTTCCCGAAGGGTGCGGGGCCGATCCGGCGGGCGGCGCGCTGGGTCCCTATTGTACCTTCCGCAACATCATCCGCTCTGCGTCCGGGCTCCGGTCGCTCGACGGTAGCCAGGGCATGCGGACATGAACGGGGGTGCGCCGTGGCGATGCCGGTGACCACCCAGGCGCAGCGCGTGCTGGAATTCGACAACATTACGAAGGTGTACCCCAACGGCACGCGGGCCCTCGACGGGGTGAGCTTCGGTATCCGCACCGGGTCGGTGCACGGCCTAGTCGGTGCGAATGGCGCTGGAAAGTCAACGCTTATCAAAATCGGTGTCGGCGCCCTCTCGGCGGATTCCGGCCTGATCAAGTGGAGAGGCCACCCGGTCCGCTGGGGCCGGCCGAACGACGCCACTCGCGCCGGCGTGGCAGCAATGCACCAGACCGTACCGCTGGTGCCGGCTCTCACCGTCATCGAGAACGTCATGCTCGCGGCCACCGGATGGCGGCGACTGCCGGCGACCGCGCACCGTGACTTCGAGCAGCTTCAGGCGCGCATGGACTATTACGTAGATCCTGACGCGCATGTCTCGGACCTGCCCGTAGGGCAACGGCAGATGGTGGCCATCCTGCAGGCTCTCGCCAGCGGGGCTGACTTGGTAGTCATGGACGAGCCCACCGCATCCCTGGCGCGCACCGAGCGCGAGGTGGTCTTCCGGACCATCCGCCAGCTGGCAGCTAACGGCACGGCTTTCTTGTATGTCTCGCACTTTCTCGATGAGGTACTCGATCTCACCGACGAGCTCACTGTCATGCGGGACGGCAAGATCGTGGACTACGGCCCGACCAGCTCGTTCCGCGAGTCCCGGTTGGCCCAGGGCATCGCCGGGCGGGTGCTCACCGGAGCCGCGCCATCCGCCGTGGAACGAGCTCACGAAACCAGCGAGGTCCTGCTGAACGTCGCGAATCTCTCGTCTCCGCGCGGGCTGACCGGAATCAACCTGTCGGTCCGCAGAGGCGAGATCGTTGGCCTGGCCGGGCTGCTCGGATCCGGCAGATCAGAACTTCTGCACGCCATCTTCGGCAGTGATGCGGCCAGGTCGGGAACGGTAGAGGTGGCTGGCCGGCCGGTTCCGCCCTCCCCGCGTGCGGCAATGCGGGCGGGAATCGCGCTGGTGCCGGAGGAAAGGCTCCTGCAGGGACTGATCGCCGAGAGCGAGATCTGGCGCAACGTCACGCTTGCGCACCTGCCCGCGCTCTCCTTTGCCCGGATCTTTCCCAGCCGGGCAAAGGAGTGGTCCAGCACGGTGAACGCAATCCATTCGCTGGGTATAAAGGTAAGCAGTCCAGATAGTCTCGTGAGTGAACTGAGCGGCGGCAACGCGCAAAAGGTTCTCTTTGCCAAGTGGCTCCTAACACAGGCAGAGATATATCTGTTCGACGAACCGTGCCACGGGATTGATGTGGGCGCTAAGGAAGACGTTGTCGCCCTGATCAGATCTCTCGCAGAGAGTGGCAAGGCGGTCATCATCGCAGACTCCGAGTTGCGTGAGCTGCTGGCGTTGAGTACCCGGATCCTCGTGCTGCATCGTGGCCGGATAGTCGCGGAGCGAAACAGCCGCGAGACCTCGGAGCACGAGCTGCTGTTGCTTTCCAGCGGTATACAGGGAGCATAGATGTCAGTCGACATTCAGTTGAGCCGCGCCACGTCACCGCGGTTGCACCCACAGAGCATGCGCCGCCGGCTGCTCAGCGCGGCACGCCCTGGCAACGCGGGGATCGTGTACGCACTGGCAATCCTGGTCGCGGTTTTCACTATCAGCTCCGCCGCTAAGGGCGGTTCGAACTACCTGTCCGCCGTCAACATCGGCAACGTCCTGGATCAATCCACCAGCGCCGGGATCCTCGTCCCATTCATGACCGTCGTGTTGATCAGCGGTCGTTTCGACCTGTCGGTCGGCTCGGTGGGCGGATTCGCTGCCGTTGTATCACTTGATGTGGTCGACCAGTATGGCATCTGGGCAGCAGCAGTTCTCGCCGTCGGCTGCGGCCTCGGATTCGGGCTCATCAACGGCGTTATCGTCGAATATCTCAAGGTCAACCCATTTGTCGTGACGCTCGGCACCATGACCGCCGTCAGCGGCCTGACGCTCGTCGTCACTGGCGGGAACAGCGTGATGGCGACCCAGCCCGGCGCGATTGCCCAGATGAATGCCCTGAGTAGTGCGTTCCTTACTGCCAACCTCACACTGATTCTCGCGATCGTCGTGCTGGCTTATGCCCTTCTGCTCGCGTTCCGGCGGACCCGGACGGATGGTGCTGGGAACTGGACTCCCGTCCTCGTCGCCGCAGCGGCGGGAGCCGCGCTCGCCGTCGTTGCCTTCACCGTGCCGGTGACAGTCCACTGGACACGCCCGGTCTGGTACATGCTCCTGCTGACCCTCGTTGTGTGGGTGGTACTGCGGTTCACGGTAGTAGGCCGGCGCCTGTACGCAGTCGGCGGGAATCCGGAGGCGGCGAGGCTGTCCGGGATCGCGGTCCGCCGCTACCGGCTCGTCGCGTTCATGCTATCGGGCGCTGCGGCCGGATTCGTTGGCTTGCTGTTCGCGGCCCGGCTGAGCGCGGTTAATCCAGATGCTCTGTCCGGCCTCGAACTGACGGTTATCGCTGGCGCCATCCTAGGCGGTACTTCCCTGTTCGGTGGATCGGGCAGCGTCCTGCTGTCATTGGTGGGAACAGTATTCCTGTACGCCATTGCCGATGGATTCAACATACTCAACCTAGGCTCGAATTACCAGGATCTGATCCAAGGCATGATCCTGATTGCGGCTGCCGCCACGTACACCGCGAAAGCGCGCACTCGCAGGACCACAACCAGGGCGGCTGATAAGCCTCCCGTAATGTCAGCGGGGGCGGAAACCGCGGTCACCGCCGAGGGCTCTCCGGCTGACCCGATATCCGAGGATTCTGCGGGTAATCGCTAATCCCCTGCCCGTCGGGCGCATCCGAATGTCGCGTCAATCTACGGGATACGTTTATCTTCTCGATGAAGCGAAGGTGGGTCAAAATGCTCAATAGATCCGTGCTCAGGTATTACATTCCAGCGGCAATTGTAGTTTCAGCACTAGCGGCCAGCGCCTGCTCCTCGGCATCCAGTACGGCCAGCGCGCCGCCAGCCACGGCGTCCAGCGCGAAGGCGGCGGCGTCGTCCATCACGATCGGTATCTCCAGTGCGGGGCAAAGCTATCCCTTCGTCGCGGGTGTGGTAAAGGCCATGCAGGCCGATGCCACCGCTATGGGGGTTAAGGTGGTGATCACCGATGCGCAGGAGGATTCACAGAAGCAGACGGCGGACATCCAGGATCTGATCGCGGAGCATGTGAGCGGCATTATCTTGCTGCCAGTCGACGGAGTGGTGGCTGAGAGCCAGGTCAATATGATCACGGCCGCAGGCATCCCGGTCGTCGCCGAGGGGAGTAAGGTCGGCACCGCCTCCGAACCTCAGACATATGTCTACCCGAAATTGGTGGCCTACGTCGCGGAGAGCGACACCGCGGTCGGTAGGCAAGCGGCTGCGGCCGTTACGAAGATCCTGCCTAACGGCGGGGATATCGGCATCATCCTGGGCGCGCCCGGGTACGCCGAGAACACTACGCGAGTTACCCCCTTTGTGGACGCGCTTCAGGCGACAGGAAAGCCATACAAGGTAGTCTCCAGTCAATCCGGGGAATGGACGCCCGCTGGCGGCCAGTCGGTGTGCCAGAATGTGATCAGCAGCAACCCGAACGTCAAGCTGTTCTATGCGCTGTCCGACGATATGGCGGTCGGCTGCAGCAAAGCGATCACCGCGGCCAAGAGTGACGCGCAGGTGGTTGGCGTGGGCGGATACAAGGAGATCCTGGCCCTGCTCAAGCCGGGCAGCAACGTGGCCGCCAGCGTCTGTTTCGATCCGCTGGGCGACGCCCAGCAGTCGGTAAACGCGCTGATGAGCTACATCGACGGAAAAGACAAGAGCACCGGTCAGCTGATCACCACGACGACTTTCGCCGTCACCAGCGCCAACACCAGTTCCTGTCATCCAGTGAATTAACCAGACCTGGCTTCCCGAGGCGTCCGAAGGCCGGAGCCCTGGCGCATTGGCCCTGGCGAGCATGCAATCGGCGCCCGGCCTGGCACTAATCTGTGCAGGCCGGGCGCTGTGGCGTTGGGTGCGACGCCCTAGCATCCAAGCCGAGTGCTGAACATTACGAGTCTTGACGGTCAATGGTCGAACGATATAGGTTGTCCTAAGTCGGCCGTAACGTCTCGCCGGATCCGGAGGAGTTTCTGTGAGTAATCCGCCGCAACGTCTTGTTCCGGTGACAGAGGAGCAGATCCCTCAGAAGACACTGGACGCGCTGGCGCCTTACCGGGATTCCCACGGCGACATCTACGCCATCTGGCGGACACTGGCCAGGCACCCAGAAGCGCTCCGGCGCTTCATCGTGTTCAGCAACCATGTTCTCGGCAAGAATGCGCTGCCTACGCGCTGGCGCGAGCTAGTGATACTCCGGGTTGCCTACCTGACCAAGGCTGACTATGAGTGGGGTCAGCATGTCCGCATTGGCCGTGAAGCCGGTCTGACGGACCCGGAGGTATCCGCGATAATATCGGGCGATTGGTCTGCGCTGGCTGATCAGGAGGTCGCGCTGCTCGAGGCCACCGACGAACTCGTCCTCAACCACAAGCTGTCGGATGGCAGTTGGGCGCGCTTCCGTTCTCAGCTGACGGATGAGCAGATCATCGACGCCCTGTACACGGTTGGTCAGTACCTCACCGTCGCCCTTATAGTCAACGCGCTACATATCGCCCCGGAAGACGGTGCCGAGCGGCTGCCGGCCATTGATGTCACCGCCTGATTGCCGTCCGCCGGGATGTCGGCCGGGTGGCGACCTCGGCCGGGTGTGCTGTTGCGCTCAGACGCCGAGGAGCGAGTGATGCCGATTGCCAGGAGCGAATGTCAGGAGCTTGCCCTGCGAGCTTCCCAGCGGACTGTCGCGGACGCCCTGACGTCGAGCGCTACCCGCCGCCCGACAGCGGTGGCGCTGCGAGTCGGCCAGGTCGTTGTCTCCTACCAGGAGCTTGAGGCGGAGGCCGACCGGATCGCGGCAGCCCTCGCCGCCCTCCAGGCGGAGCCCGGGCGGCCAGTGATCGTGCTGTCCGAGAACAGCCTGCAGTATGTGCTGCTCATGTTCGGGGCAGCACGGGCCGGCGTGCCCATCGCCCACCTGAACTGGCGGCATGGCCCGGACGAACTCGCCGAGTCCCTGAAGGTGCTGCAGCCCAGGGTGGCGTTCGTTCAGGCGGCATACCTCGGTTCGGTGACGGAGGCCGCCATGCGGTGCGGAGTGCGCCTGGAGTCCCTGATCACGCTCGGGACCGGCCCGGCCGCACGTGCGGCCGGGAACGACGGGGCATGGGAGTGGCGAGATTTCGTCGAGTTGGGAACCGGGCGTCGCCAGCGGCCGGACGTCCATCCGGAGACCTGCCTGCACATCGTGCTAACCAGCGGCTCGACCGGCCAGCCCAAGGCGGCGATGATCTCCCACCGGGCCATGCTCGCCCGGGCTGCCGTCATCGCAGGTGATATCGGGGTGACCGCGGATGACGCGTTTGTGGCATGGTCGCCCCTCTATCACGTCGCGGCGAGCGACTACACCTATATAACAGCGATCCTCGGCGGTACGACGTTCGTGCTCCCCGGCTTCGACGCGGCGGGCATCGCCGATATCGTCGCGGCTCACCGGATCGGCTGGCTCATGGCGATTCCAGGCACCATCCGCGCCCTGATCGAAGCGTGTAAGAAGCGGGCTGCCCCGGGTGACTGGTCGCCGCGCATGCGGGCGGTGGGGGTGATGCCAGATCTGGTTCCCCCGGACGAGATCGCGGAGCTCACAAGCCTCGTGCACGCGCCGTTTGTCAACTCCTATGGGACCACCGAGTCCGGCCTCCAGCCCACAGCGGTCGCGAACCTGGCCGAAGGCGTCATTCCAGTCGATCTGTCCAAGCCGCAAAGCGCCATGTGCGATGTGCGAATCACCGACAGCTCAGGCGCCGATGTCCCCGCGGGTGTTCCCGGCGAAATGCTGCTCCGTGGTCCGACCCTCTTCAGCGGGTACTTCAACCGTCCCGACGACGACGCGGCTGCGTTCGCCGGCGGCTGGTGGCATAGCGGCGACATGGTACTTCGGGAGCCCAACGGCAATCTGACATTCGTTGAGCGTAAGAGCTACATGATCAAGAGCGGTGGCGAGAACATCTACCCGTCCGAAATCGAGCGGGTTCTGTCTGGGCACGAGCGGCTCACCCAGGTTGCGGTGGTGCGAGCGAGGAGCGAGCGCTGGGGTCAGACCCCGGTCGCTTTCGTCGCGGTGACGCAACCGGCGCCCACCGCCCAGGAGCTTAAAGAGTGGTGCGCCGCACGCCTATCGAGGTTCAAGGTGCCAAGTTCTTTTCGGTTCATCGCCGCGGCAGATTTTCCCCGGAATGTCTCCGGAAAGGTGGACCGGAGAGAACTCGAAAAGCGCTTGCTCGCGGATGGAAACGAAAAGAGGAGCCGGCAATGAGCGGAAGCGGCACGAACGTCGGGATCAGGGGAATCGGCGAGACCCACTACTTGCGGAAGTCTGGACGGACGCTGGACGATCTTCAAGCCACCGCGATCCGGGATGCACTGAGCGACGCCGAGCTCAGCCCGTCGGATATCGATGCCGTAGTAACCGACTGTGCCATCATGCCGCTGTCCTACTCGGTGGACAAGGCGATATCGCAGCTGGGCTTGCTGAACGTTCGCCATGTCGGGACTTTCTCTACCGGCCTGATAGGCCTCAACTACGGTCTCGACTTCGCGCGGTCCCTCGTGCTGGCCGGGAAGGCCAGTAACGTGCTCTTCTACTTTGGCGTGGACTGGGGTTCAGCGACCGGTAACGCCTATTCCTACCACGAGCGGTTCCCGATGAAGCTGCACTATGAGCTTCCTTATGGTTTTTACGGGCAGCCAGTCTATTATGCGACCTATGCCCAGCGTTACGCATATGATTACGAACTGTCCGCGGCCGAACTCGCCGAAGGGCTGGGCGATATAGCAATTAATTCCAGGTACAATGCGTCACTGAACAAGCATGCACAAGAGCAGAGCCTCATTGCCATGGACGACTACCTGGCCTCTCCGTTGATAGCGGACCCATTGCGTAAGCTGGACTGCTCGCTGCTGACCGATGGGGCCGGCGCTTTCGTGGTATCCGCGGTGGACGGCTCCTGGGCGCATGATCCGGTGCTGATACGCGGGGTGTCCCACGCGCAGCAAGTGATCGATGATCAGGATTTCTACACGCAGAATCCCAGGCACCCACAGTTTCCAGCCTCGGCTCTCTGCATGGAGAATTTGCTCCGCGAGACCGGTATGTCCCGTAGCGAAATCGATATCCTCGAAATTTACGACTGTTTCACGATCTCCCTGGTGCTGCAGCTCGAATCGCTTGGCTTCTGCGAGCCTGGTGACGGAATACACGTGGGCAGCTCAGGGAGAACCCGGGTCGACGGCGCCATGCCGGTGAACACGCACGGCGGGCTCCTGTCACAGGGCTACATGCTGGGCATGAACCATCTCATCGAAGCAGTGCGCCAGCTGCGCCACGAAGCGGGCGAAGCGCAGGTGCCTGGCGCGCGGACCGCCCTGGTCGCGGGGGCACCAGCGCGTGAGTACTCGGTGGCCTTGCTGTCCCGCGCGCAGTAGGTGACCGGGATGGTCGGTCACCTTGGATCCACTCGATCGGAGTAGTCATGGTCAAGCGGGGCCTGCGGCCTGGATCGGAACCGGGAACGTTGCTCGTTCCATATTGCGGCGCCTGCCGGCTGGCGCACTGGTATCCCAAGCCTTCCTGCCCGTACTGCTCCGGTGAATGGGATTGGAAGGAGATCGACGGAGCTGGCCTCATCTTCACCTTCTCGGTGGTACGGCGTGCTTTCAGCGCCGAGCTTGCCGGGCGGCTCCCCCTCGTGGTCGCGACCGTGGCGCTGAACGCCCAGCCCGACATCCGGCTGGTAACCAATATCGTCGACTGCGGCGCGGGCGATGCGAGAATCGGCCTCGGCGTCACGCCCGTAGTGGAAGAAGGCGCTGACGGCGCGGAGGCGCTGGTCAATTACCGCCCAGCATGAAGGGAACGGGAGGATACGTGATTGATATGCCGGAGAATGGCGCCGGGCCGAGCATGGTGGCGCATGGGTCCGCGCGGCGCTTGGCCACCAGCGGGAAGCCGGCAGTCGTACTGGAGAGTGCCAGCACTGGCGGGCAGCTATTCATCCTGGACCAGCGGGTCGGGCCAAAGGCGCTGGGCATGCCCCATACGCACGCGCGCGAGGACCAGATCGCTTACGTTCTTGACGGGGAGATCGGCTATCGCGTGGGAACCGAGGAATATCTCGCGTCGGCTGGATCAACGGTTTTCAAGCCGCGGGGTGTGCCGCACACGACCTTCAACCGGACTGACCAGATCGCGCGCATGCTCGAGATCACCCTTCCCGGGGGCTTCCAGGATTACTTCGACACACTGGACAGGCTCCTCCGTGGGCCGGACCGGGTACCTCCAGAGGAATTGAACCGAATAGCTGAGGAGTATGGGCTGAGCACGCAGCGGGAGTGGATCGCGGAGCTGGAACAGAAGTACGGGGTCTCCTGGCGGGCAGGCAGTTAGTGGCCCACAGCAGCCAACGGCCGTGCGGGCGCTAGCGTGTCGGCCGCCATTCTTCTCGTTCGCCTCACAATGGGCGCTATCTTCATCTGCCATGGCTTGCAAAAGTGGCTTGGCCTGTTTCAGGGGCCAGGTATGGACAAGAGCATCAGGTTCTTCGAGTCCATCGGGCACAGGCCGGGGCGGCTGAACGTCTCTCTTTCAGTCAGTGCGGAGCTTCTCTCCGGCGTGCTGTTCGCCCTAGGGCTCCTCACCCCGCTGGCCGGGGCCATCGCGATAGGCACGATGCTTACAGCGGGAGCCTCGGTTAGCGCGGCGAAGAAGGTCTTCTGGAACGCTGCTGGAGGTGGGGAGTACCCGCTGGTCCTTGCCATTATGGCCGCCGCCGTCACGCAGGCGGGTCCGGGGATGTACTCGCTTGACGCGCTTTCCGGGATATCAGGCTGGCCGGAGCCGGCTCGGCTCGGCTCGATATTGGTGGGGGCCGTCAGCGCGGTCATTCCTACCAGCCTCGCGATCAGGAGACAGCAGGACCGGCGGGGCCGGATTCTGAAGGTATGAACGGCTGATCGAGCCGCTATTACGATGGTCGGGAGGGCAAGTGGAACGCATGCTATTGACCGGTGGGTATGTCCTGACAATGGATCGGGACATCGGCGATATCCCAGTGGGCGACGTCCTCATTGCGGACGGGACCCTGATCGCGGTCGGTCGCGATCTGGGCGTATCCGACGCTCACGTCATCGATGTGTCGGGCAGTATCGTCCTGCCAGGATTCGTGGACACGCATCGCCATACCTGGGAGACGGCTATCCGCGGCTCCGGGCCGGATGCGACGCTGGACGATTACAACACCGACGTCATCGGTACGTTCGCGCCTATCTACCGGCCCGAGGACGTATATGCGAGCAACCTCGGGGGCGCCATCGAGTGTCTCAATGCCGGAATCACGACGCTCGTCGACTGGTCGCATATCAACCACACGCCCGACTACCCGGACGCGGCAATTCAGGGCTTGCTTGACGCCGGTATTCGGGCGCGATACGCGTACGGGCCTTCTCCCCGGATGGATTACTGGTTCAATTCATCGCTGCGGATGCCGGAACAGGACGTCCGGCGTGTGCGCGAGGCGTACTTCAGCTCTGGGCAGGGCCTGCTAACTATGGGGCTGGCCACCCGTGGCCCGCGCTTCTCGGTCGACGAAGTCGTCCTCGCCGACTGGAAGCTGGCTCGCGATCTGGACTTGCCTATCACCTGTCACGTTGGTCACGGACGCTACGGCGGCCGGTTCGCGATGGTCGAGAACCTCGACCGCCTCGGGTTGCTCGGACCGGACATCACGTACGTACATGCGTGCCTGCTCGCCGACGAGGAGTGGCGGCTGGTGCGCGACTCCGGCGGAACCGTCTCCATCGCCCCGCAGGTCGAAATGCAGATGGGCCACGGACATCCGCCACTACGCCGCTGCCTAGCCGAGGGTGTCCGGCCCAGTCTGAGCATCGATGTGGTCACGTCGGTTCCTGGCGACATGTTCACGCAGATGCGCGCGATATTCGGCACGGAGCGCGAGGCAGTCAACCTGGCGGCACTCCGTGACCGGCAGAAGGTCCAGGAGCCGATGCTAACCGCCCGGCAGGTTCTGGAGGTCGCCACCATAGAGGGCGCTCATGTTGCCGGCCTAGGCGACCGGACCGGTTCGCTGACCCCGGGAAAGCGCGCCGACGTCATCGTGATCGACGCGAGCGCCCCGAATCTCGCGCCGCTCCAGGATCCGGTCGCCGCGGTCGTCTTGGGCGCCGATGTGTCGAATGTCAGCACAGTGGTCGTTGACGGGGTCCTCAAGAAGAGGGACGGAAAGCTCGTCCGGCCTTTCGACGGGACGCGCCGCCTCCTAGAGGATTCGCGTGACTATCTTCTGAGCCAGTCGGGTGTGGCATCGCGGCACGCTCAGACAGTCGATTAGGCGCGCCTGGCTGCGACTTCAGCAGAGTCTAGTGGACTCCGGTGGCCGCCAAGCCATCAGCAAATTTTTGACGGTCAAGACTCGAACGGCTACCCTAGGCTAGTAACAAGGCCACCCTGGTGAGCCACGATGCACACGGAGGAACGTGATGAGTATTCAGGCCCTCGGTTATCTCGGCATCAGGACGCCTGATCCCGAGGCGTGGGCCGTCTTCGCGCAAGATGTCATCGGCTTGCTAGTCCTGCCGGGCGGGGACGATTATGCCTACGCGCTGCGGATGGACGACCATCCCTTTCGACTCTGGCTCGACCGCGGAGAGGAAGGCGGCATTCACTGTATCGGCTGGGAGGTGCGCAACTCCGCGGGAATCGATGACCTCGCCTTGCGGCTGAAGGAGGCTGCCGTGGAAGTCTACGAAGGGACAGCGGACGAGTGCCGGATCCGCCAGGTCTCTCGCATGATCCATTTTACCGGGCCTTGCGACATCCGTACCGAGCTATTCTGCGGCCGCAGGCTGGCTAACACACAATTCGTGTCTCCGCTCGGACATGGATTCGTAACTGGTGATCAAGGTCTCGGTCACGTCGTGCTCAAGACTCCTAATATCCAGGAAGCGGTTGACTTCTACACCCGGGTCCTTGGTTTCCGCCTCAGCGATGTCGCGGACTACCCCTGGGGAGCTTTCTACTTCCTTGGTTGCAATCCGCGCCACCACAGCGTCGCGTTCGTCCGGTCGCGTAGGCGGGAGGGCACGCATCATCTCCTGGTCGAGGTGGAATCGGCAGAGGATGTCGGACGGGTGCTGGACCGCGTTGGTGAGCGCAACATCCCGCTGATGGCGACTTTGGGCAAGCACGCGAATGACGGGATGTTCTCCTTCTACGTGCAGTCACCGGCTGATTTCGGTGTGGAGGTCGGCGCCGAGGGAGTGCGGGTCGACGACGCCACTTGGATAAGTCGTACCTACACGGCCGACATCTGGGGCCACCACCCCGTCAACTGACCAGCCAGGTGGGCGTACCAGCGATTCAAGGGAACACCGTGGGCGTTCTTGCCAGCTATCTAACCGGGCGATGGCAGGCCCCGGGCGCGGGCGGTGCCGTCATCCGGGACGCTGTCACCGGAGAGCAGATCATCCAGGTATCCGCGACAGGACTTGACCTCGACGCCGCGATGACTTATGCGCGCCGGACTGGAGGGCCAGCGCTGCGGAGCCTTACCTTTCATCAGCGGGCCGATCTCCTGGGTCGCCTGGCTGAACATATCCGATCGGAGCGTGACAGGCTCTATGAATTGTCGCTCCGGACCGGCGCCACCCTGTCCGACTCGAAATTCGACGTGGACGGGGGCATCCGGGTGCTGCGTTACTACGCTGCGCGCGGAAGGAGCGAGCTCCCGGACAGCCCGGTACTGTTCGAGGGGGATCCCGAAGAGCTGAGCTCGGGCGGGAAATTCGTCGGCCAGCACCTGCATTCGCCTGCCGCCGGTGTGGCGATCCAGATCAATGCCTTCAATTTCCCTGTGTGGGCGCCCCTGGAGAAATTGGCCACAGCCCTGCTCGCCGGCGTGCCGAGCCTGATAAAGCCGGCCACCCCGACCGCCTATCTGACGGCCCTGCTCGTGGAAATTATCGTCGCGGCGAACGTGCTGCCCCCCGGGGCTGTGCAGCTGTGGTGCGGATCTGGGAGTCACCTGCTTGACCTGGCAACAGAGCAAGACATGATCTCCTTCACCGGATCGGCGGACACGGCGCTGCGCTTGCGATCTCATCCGAACGTCGCTACCCGGTCAGTCCGTTTCAACGTCGAGGCTGACTCCGTGAACTCGACGATTCTCGGCCCGGATGTCTCGCCTGGCTCCGCGCTGATGGCCGGGTTTGTCGATCAGGTCGTGACCGAAATGACCGTCAAGGCCGGGCAGAAGTGCACTGCGATCCGGCGTATCTTCGTGCCCGCGGTCCGGGTCGAGGCCGTTGCCAGATTGCTCAGCGAGAAACTGGCGAGCGTGGTGGTGGGAAATCCGCGCAGCGCGACCGTGCGCATGGGCGCCCTGGCCAGTCTGGAACAGCGCGCGGAGGTGAGGCGCGCGATCTCGCGCATCGCCTCGTCGGGCACCATCGTCTTCGGCGACCCGGATCGGGCTGATCCGGTCGACGCCGACCCCGATCGTGGGGCGTTCATGTCGCCGGTGCTGCTCAGATGCGATGACGGGGCGGCCGCCGCGCACGACACAGAACCCTTCGGCCCGGTCGCGACCCTGATCGGCTACCACAGCGAATCCGGCCTGATCGACCTGTGCAACAGGGGGCGGGGCAGCCTGGTCGCCTCGATAGCCAGCGAGGACAGCCGGTTTATCCAGAGCGTCGTGCTTGGTATCGCCCCCTGGCATGGGCGCATCTTGCTCCTCAACGAGGAGGACGCGGCGGAGTCGACCGGTCACGGATCCCCGCTTCCGGCGCTGACTCACGGCGGCCCTGGCCGCGCGGGCGGCGGCTCCGAGATGGGCGGTCTCCGTGGCGTGCTGCGTCACATGCAGTGCACCGCTATTCAGGCTGGCCCGGAAACGCTGAGCCGACTTGACACGCACCGCAACCAGGCCTAACAGACACGACTGAAGGAATCCGCTATGGCCCTTGCTTCCGCCGCCCTCCTCGACTTCGATTCCCTGCTGAGCGACGAGGAGCGTGCGATCGGCGCGACCGTCCGCGACTTCGTGCGGAAGCGAGTGAGTCCCAACATCGGCCAATGGTTCGAGAACGAGATCTCGCCGCGTGAGCTTGCGGGCGAGATGGGCAGTCTCGGCCTGCTGGGTATGCATATCGACGGATACGGGTGCGCTGGCACCAACGCGGTGAGCTACGGCCTCGCATGCATGGAACTCGAGGCAGGTGACAGTGGACTGCGCAGCTTTGTCTCGGTACAGGGCTCGCTGTCGATGTTCTCCATCTGGAAGTACGGTAGCGAGGAACAGAAGCAAGAGTGGTTGCCCCGGCTGGCCAGCGGCACGGCGATAGGGTGCTTCGGGCTTACCGAGCCCGACTTCGGTTCCAATCCGGCCGACATGCGGACGCGGGCTGTGCGGGATGGCACTGACTGGCTACTGTCCGGAACCAAGATGTGGATTACCAACGGCAGCATCGCTGACGTCGCGACTGTGTGGGCTCAGACCGAGGAGGGCATCGCCGGGTTCCTCGTACCCCGCGGAACGAAAGGCTTCGCGGCCAGCGATGTCCGTCACAAGCTCTCCTTGCGGGCCTCCACGACTTCCGCGCTGACGTTCGACGACGTCCGGCTGCCAGCCAGCGCCCGGCTGCCCGGGGCGCACGGCCTTCGCGCTCCGCTGAGCTGCCTCGGCGAGGCTCGATTCGGCATCATCTTCGGAGCACTCGGAGCCGCTCGGGACTGCCTGGACACCACGTTGGAATACGCACGTACGCGGATACAGTTCGATCGCCCGATCGCCGGCTTCCAGCTCACCCAGGCCAAGCTCGCGGACATGGCCGTTGAGCTTGGCAAAGGCTTGCTACTGGCGCTGCACCTCGGGCGGCTCAAGGATGCTGGAACGCTGCGGCCGGAGCAGGTCAGCGCCGGGAAGCTGAATAATGTGCGAGAGGCGATCAAGATCGCGCGTACCTGCCGGACGATTCTCGGCGGCTCCGGTATCACGCTCGAATATCCCGTTCTCCGTCACGCGAACAACCTGGAGTCCGTCCTCACCTATGAAGGCACGAGCGAAATCAACG
>Ga0210385_10000517_pt1 | contig 27060 bp, 29 predicted proteins | sample IncBWH26OmetaG_FD_160107 | JGI IMG/M metagenome (GOLD analysis project Ga0210385, IMG submission 160107) | Forest soil microbial communities from Barre Woods Harvard Forest LTER site, Petersham, Massachusetts, United States - Inc-BW-H-26-O ...
CAAGCCTTCGCCGAGGGGCATCTCGACATCATTTTCCGTGTAACGCGCATGGCGGGCGAAGGGCGCGAGGCCCCGGTCCCGGTGGCTCAGCGCATCCAGATAGCTGTGGAGCATGCCGATGAGACAGACGCGATTGCAGGTCGCATACACGGCGCTGGACTCACCGGGAGCCTGCGCCCAGGCACTGACGGTCATCAAAAGAGCAGCCAGCAGGACGGATGCGCGGCTCATCCGGGTGTTCCGGCGCCGCGCTGCGCGAAGTCGCCGCCCCGCGCGGTCCCTTCCATCGACAACACGCCCTGCACCACCCGCGTTGCCGCCTCGGCGCCGCTGTCCATGAAAATCACCTTGCCCTGGGCATGGTCGGCGACGTACTTCAGCGCATCGGTGTATTCCAGGAACAGCAGAAATTCGGCATCCACGCCCGCGCTCTTGAGGCTCTCCGCGGCACCCTTCATGCCATCGGCGATGTTCTTGCGGAACAGCGCGAGGCCTTCGCCGCGCAGCGCGGAGGCTTTCTTTTCGGCTTCGGCGCCGATGGTCTTGTAGGCGGCCTCGGCTTCGGCATCCTTGGTGCGCTTGACCAGCAGCGCAGCGCCCTCGTTGGCCGCGGCGGCCAGCAGGTTCTTGGAGGACACGACACGCGCCATCGAGTCGATGATCTCCTTGTCGAAGGTCATGTCCGTGATCTGGATGTCGCGCACGACGTAGCCCCAGGCGAGCACCACCTCATCGAGATTCTTCTTGGTGTGATCGACGATTTCGGCGCGCATCCCGAGGATGTCCGATTGTTTGGTCGTCGCCACGAACTGCCGGATCGAACCATCGATGGTCCGCTGCAGCGCCAGCTGGAACTCCTGGTTGGTGGCGAAACTGAAGACCGCCTTCTTGACGGACTCCTCGTCCGCCGCCGCCACGGCGTACAGCACCATGGTGGCGAATTTCACGTTCGCCTGATCCTGGGTGATGGCCTGGAATTCCAGTTGCAGGGCACGATTCTGCAGGGACAGGCGGTAGGAGACTTTCTCCCAGGGCATCTTGATGTTGAGCCCTTCACGCATGATGCGGTGATAGCGCCCGAACAGTGTGACGACCGCCACGGTGGCCTGCGGAACCGACCGGAACATCGATCCGGCCACGTAGACCACTACGATGAGCAGTACGGCGAGCAGCGGAAGGGACCACATAAACAGCATCCTTACCGTTATTGGACGGCCGGCAGTATACGCCGGCAGCATATAATGACAGCCGTCATGCGCACCCACACCGAGGCCGTCCAGGATCAGTTCGACCCGCAGGCGCAGGCCTATCTGACCAGCGCGGTGCACGCCGCCGGGCCTGATCTGCGCGCAGCCCGGGAACGGGTCGAGCGCGCCTTGCCGCTGGCGGCGCGAATCCTGGACGTGGGAGCGGGTGCCGGGCATCTGAGCTTCACACTGGCACCCGCGGCCGCGCAGGTCGTGGCGCTGGATCCTTCACCGGGCATGCTGGCGACGGTGCGGCGGGCGGCTGCCGAGCGCGGTTTGACGCAGATCGAGACCTGCGAGGCCACCGCCGCGGCACTGCCCTTCGCGGATGCGAGCTTCGATCTGGTCGGCACGCGCTACAGCGCCCATCACTGGCTGAATGTGCCGGCGGCGCTGGCCGAAATGCGCCGGGTGGTGAAGCCCGATGGATTCATTCTGGTGATCGACTTTCTGGGCGCTGATGAGCCGCTGGTGGATACCCACCTGCAATGTATCGAGCTGCTGCGGGATACCTCACATGTGCGCGATCGCAGCATCGCCGAGTGGCGCTCGCTGCTGTTTGCGGCCGGATTTGATGCGCTCGAACACAGCACCTGGGATACACACATTCAGTTCACGCCCTGGGTGCAGCGGATGCGCACGCCCGAAGCGCTGGTCACGGCGATCCGCAGGCTCCAGGCCGGCGCGCCCGCGGAAGTTCAGCGGGCATTGGGCATCGAAGCCGACGGCAGCTTCACCTGGCGGACGGGCCTTTTGTGGGGACGTCCCCGCGCCTGACTCCCCGGCGTCACTTAAGTACTTGCTTAATCATTGGGTCTGACCAATACTTAAGTAAATGCCTAACCAATCGACCGCCCTCGACCGCGCCTTTCACGCCCTGTCCGATCCGGCACGCCGGGCCATGGTGCTGCGTCTAACCCGTGGCCCCACTTCGGTGACCGACCTGGCTCGGCCGCTCGCGATGTCGCTGCCCGCGGTGCTCCAGCACCTCTCGGTGCTCGAGCGCTCGGGACTCATCCGCTCGACCAAAAGCGGGCGGGTGCGCACCTGCCGGATCAATCCGGACACCCTGAGCCTCGCCGAGCAGTGGCTCAACGCGCGACGCGCCGAATGGTCGGAGCGGCTCGATCGTCTCGATGACTACCTGAAATCCTGAAACTGAGGAGCCCCCAATGCCAGACTTCATTCCACCGCAAGCGGCCCTCGGCAAGGTCGTGCACGCGGTATTTCATATCGACCGCACTTTCAACGCCTCCCCGCAGCGGGTCTTCCAGGCCTTCGCCGATCCGGCCGCAAAGGCGTTGTGGTTCACCGGCACGCTGGGCAAGTGGCGGGAACTCGAGCGCGTCATGGATTTTCGGGTGGGAGGGCGCGAATTGGCCAAGGGCCAGTGGACCGACGGCCCCGTGACGACCTTCGATGCGGTCTACCACGACATCATTCCCGAGCGGCGCATCGTGTACAGCTACAACATGTTCGTGGACGCCCGGAAGCTGTCGGTCTCCCTGGCCACCATCGAAATCAATGCCGCGCCGGGCGGCGGCACGCACCTGCGGATTTCCGAACAGGGTGCCTTCCTCGATGGTTACGAGGACGGCGGATCGCGCGAGCGGGGCACCGGTGAGTTGATGGACCGGATCGGGGCCACGCTTCGCTAGCCTGACTTGCGTTGAGGGCATGATTGCGCGATGATATCGCTCTGGTATCAACCCGGAGCCTCACGCCATGATCACGACCAGCCGAGCGACGACCTCCCAGGAAAAGCCGTTGCGGGCACTGAGCGGCTTTCCGATGCTGCTGGTGAATCTGGTCCTGGTGAGCGCGGCACCCGTCGCCCTGGCGCTCACGGCCGAGCCCCGCCCCCACGCGCTCATCCTCCTGGGGTTCCTGGTGAGTGCGCTCGGCGTGCTGTCGCTGAGCGGACATTTCTCCCTGCAGCCGAATGAGGCGCGGGTGCTGATTCTGTTCGGTCACTATCGCGGCACGGTCCGTGACAGCGGCTTTCACTGGGCCCTGCCCTTCTACTCGCGCTATCGCGGTCGGGTTCCTGGCAAGGGCCAGTGGCGATCCGACTCGATCGGCGGCACGCGCCTGGGGGGCAAGTCCGCCATGGGCATCACCGGACAGCAATGGTGGCCGAGCAAGCTCTCGCTGCGCGCCAACAACTTCAACAGCCCCACGCTCAAGGTCAATGACAAGCGCGGCAATCCGGTGGAAATCGCCGCGGTCGTGGTCTGGCGCGTGCATGACACCGCGATGGCGGTCTTCGATGTCGAGGACTATCAAAGTTACGTCGAAGTGCAGGCGGAGTCGGCGCTGCGCAGTATCGCCAGCCGCTTCGCCTACGACCACGGACATGACAGCGAACCCACCCTGCGCGACAGCGCGGACGAGGTCGCCCAGGAACTGGCCCAGGAACTGCAGCAGCGTCTTGCCATCGCGGGCATCCAGGTCGAGGAAGCGCGCCTGACGCACCTGGCCTATGCGCCGGAAATCGCGCCGGTCATGCTGCGGCGACAACAGGCCGAGGCCATCATCTCGGCCCGGCAGCTGATCGTCCAGAATGCGGTCGGCATGGTGCACATGGCGCTTGCGGAGCTGGAACGCCAGAACACGGTCAAGCTGGACGATGAGCGCAAGGCCGCGATGGTCAGCAATCTGCTGGTCGTGCTCTGCGGCAATTCGGATGCCTCCCCGGTCATCAATACGGGCACCCTGTACGCCTAAGCCGTGACTGTCGCCGACCGCAAGGCCTTCCTGCTGCGTCTCTCGCCCGAGCTGTGGAAGGAACTCGAACGCTGGGCGGCGGATGACCTGCGCAGCATCAACGCCCAAATCGAGTTCCTGCTGCGCCAGGCCGTCAACCGCCGCAAGGGTGCGCCAAAGCCGGAAGGCGAATGAGGCCGAGGGTGACTTGCGGCTCGCGCCGACCTCTGGTCTAGTTCACGTCCACCGGCATCGGCACCCATTTCGGCAAGGGGACTTTCATGGCAAAGAAGACCAAACGCGGCGCAGTCAAACCCAGCCGCGCAAATCCCAAAACCAGGGCGCGCGCGAAGGCCAGGACCGGCATGAAGGCCAAGGCGGTGAAACTGTTCGCCCGCCTCAGCGCCGAGGTCGGCTCGAAGGCCGCAAAGGCCGGTGCGAAGGCCAAGGCAACCGCGCGCCGAACGTTCGGCAAGGCCAAGGCCACGGAGCACTCGGTATCGAAACGACTCGCGCACAACAAGCAGCTGGTGCTCGACTTCTACAAGAAGCTCATCGGCGAGAAGGACTTCGAGGCCGCCCGTGCGTACATGGGCGATGATTATCGGCAGCACGCGCCCTACGCGGCCGACGGTCACGCGGGAGTTGCCGAGTGGGTGCGCAACTTCAAGGAATCCTTCCCCGAGCATCACTATGAAGTGAAGCGGATCATCGCCGAAGGGGACCTGGTGGTGCTGCACCTGCATGGCAAGAGCGGCATGCATCCCTTCGGGGAATCAGTGGTCGATATCTTCCGTATCCAGGACGGCAAGGTGGTCGAACACTGGGATGTCATTCAGCCCATCCCCGAGAGCGCGGACAACGCCAATACGATGTTCTGAAATGCGCATTCCCCTGTTCCAGCTCGATGCCTTCACGACGCGGCGCTTCGCGGGCAATCCGGCGGCGGTCATGCTGCTCGAGCACTTCCTGCCTGATCCGCTGCTGCAGGCCATCGCCGCCGAGAACAATCTGGCGGAGACCGCCTTTCTCGTCCCCGAGGGCGGGGATTACCTGCTGCGCTGGTTCACGCCTGCGGTGGAAGTGCCACTGTGCGGTCACGCGACGCTGGCGAGCGCTGCCGTGGTCCTCGAACAGGTCGAACCCGAACGCCAGCAGGTCGTCTTTCATACGGCGAGCGGACCGCTGACGGTGAAACGGGCGGCCACCGGCTATGTGATGGATTTTCCGGCGCGGCTTTCCTCGGCCGTGACCACCCCGCCGGGACTCGCGGCGGCGCTGGGCGCGGTGCCGGTGGAGGTGCTGGCGGATTCCTACAACTACCTGGCGGTGCTCGAGAGCGCCCAGAGTGTGCGCACGCTCGCTCCCGACTTTGCCGCGATCGCGCGCCTGGACCGCGGCGGCCTGATCGTGACGGCGCAGGACTCGGGCCAGCCCTACGACATCGTCAGCCGCTTCTTCGTGCCCGCAAAGGGTATTCCGGAAGACCCCGTGACCGGCAGTGCGCATTGCGCCCTGACGCCCTACTGGGCCAAGCGGCTGGGCAAGAACTCCTTGCGCGCCTACCAGGCATCACCCCGCGGCGGCGAGCTCGAATGCCGGCTGGTCGGGGATCGGGTCGAATTGTCGGGGACCTGCGTGTTCTATCTGGAAGGCGCGGTCGAAGTCTAGGGCACGTCCATCGCTTGCTGCGTTCAGGCGTACTGCGCCTCCCCATTGCCAAACGACCAGTTCTCCTTGCTGACTTCCACCAGGCTGATGAAGACGTCCTCGCGGCGCATTCCGGCCCGCTCATGCAGCCCGTCGGCGACCTTGCGATAGAACTCGCGCTTCTGTTCGACGGTGCGGCCCGCATTCAGCGTCAGCTGAATGACAATGCAGGAGGGCGAGCGCTGCACGCCGAGATAGCTCGGATCGATCACCAGATCCTGTGCATCGTGCTCCGTGATCACCTGAAATCGATCATTGGCCGGCGCCTTCAGTGTCTCGAGCATCGACTCGTAGACCACGTCGCCGACGATTCGCCGGAATGCGGCGGTGCGGCCGCGGGGGACATCAATTCGCGCCAATGGCATGGGTTTTCCTTGATTGCTACAGCGAGCGGAACTGCTCCGCGCTGGTGTAATGGCCGCCGTCCAGGTCACGGTAGTTGACGACGGCGCTCAAAGTCTCGAGGCCCTGTTCGACGGCATCGGCATTGTGCGCGTACACCTGCACCCGCAGCAGATCGATCGCGCCCGAAGCCTCGAGCGCCCGCGCCTCATCCGCCAGTGCCGTGACGGTCAATTTTCCGGAGAGCGCCTGGAGCGAGGCGCCGACGGCGGGCGCAAAGACCTTCGTTTCGATGCGCGCAGCGAGCTGCGCGTTCGACTCGGCGACGCCGCCGCCGTAGGTCAGGGCCGGCGCACCCCGGACGTGCAGGGTGATCTGTTCAATGACGGCGGTGCCGTGCCCGACGTTCTGCAGTCGCAGGGCGAACACCACCGGGGTGCGTCCGACATCGCTGCTCAGGCCCTGTATCGTCAGTCCGATCTTCAGTACCGGGCGGGCCGCCAGACGTTGCACGCGCGCGGCCGCCTCGATGGCGGCCTGGGCAGAGGGCAACGCCTGGGCCTGCAGTTGCGCCGCTTTGAGCGCCACACGCGCCGTACCCCGTGCCAGCCATAACCCGTACAACAGTGCCACGGCGGTCACGGCCACGGCGATGACCAGCACTACCGACCAGATCCAGGTGCCATCCATGGGCCCTATTATCAGATCGCGCGCAGTGCCAAAGCCACCGGAATCCGCGCGGCGCGTATCGCCGGCAACAAGCCACCGATGAGACCAACCACACACGCCCAAACGATCCCGAGCGTGATCAGCGCGGCGCTGATGTGCAGATGGAACACGATCTGGGCGAGACCGCCGCCACCGGCGATGGTGCTGACGGTATTGCCGTCGAAAACGGCCCAGGCCAGGGCTGCACCCACCAGAGCCCCGATGACCGAGAGCAGCAGCGCTTCCAGGATCACTGAGGTGACCACGCCGGTCGCGCCATAGCCGATGGCGCGCAGAGTCGCGATCTCCACCGCGCGGCTGCTCACGGCGGAATACATGGTATTCAGCGCCGCGAACACGGCGCCGACGGCCATGATGATGCTGATGATCCGCGCAATCACCGCCAGAAAGCGCGCGAAGGTCTGCGACTGGCGCTCGTAGTAGGCGCTCTCCAGATTGACCTGTACCGACAGGGTCGGATCATGGAGCAGCGCGGCGCTGAGTTTTGCCAGGCCGCCGCTGCCGTCGAGCTTCACGATCACGGAGTTGTAGGTGCTGCGTTGATAGGCCGCCAGGACCGAATCCACATCGCCCATGACCTCCGAGTCATGCGCCCCGCCGCCACTGTCGAAGGTGCCGACGATGGTCCATTCGTTGTCACCGAACTTGACGTGACTGCCGACGCGCAGATTGGCATAACGCTCCTGCGCCGATTTGCCCGCGATGAGTTCGCGCAGGCCGGCGCGGAACATCCGGCCCGCGGTCAGATGCAGCTCCGGTCGCAGCGCCAGCAGTTCATCGGAGGAGACACCCCGCAGCGTCAGGGCGCTGAGCTTGCCGTTGTCCGCGCGCGGCAGGTTCACCGTCGCCAACACCTCCGCCGAGGCGATGGGCTTGTGATTCGCATCCTTGAGGATTCCCGGCGCATCGGTGATGGTCGGGATGGTGTCCCGTGCCATGTTGCTGCCGATCTCATCGCCGGCCTGGGCATGCAGCACGATGGCGCGGTCAGCGCTGCCCGTCGAGGTCATCGCACCGGCAAGGCCGCCGGACAGTGCCAGCACCGACAGCAGCACCGCGACGACTCCGGCGGTGCCGATCACGATGACCAGTGAGGAAGCGGTGCGCGAGGGCAGACCGCGCAGACTGATCGATGAAACCGCGAACAGTTGTTTGAAGAGATTCATTCAGCGTCCCGAGAGCGCCGCGACGATATTCAGCCGCCGCGCCCGCACCGCCGGCGGAACCCCGCTGACCAGCGCGAGCAGCACGGCGACCGCCGATCCGGCGACGTAGACCATAGCGGGGACGTGCATCGCCCCGATTCCCTGCGCCGCCAGCAGCGGCCCGCTGGTCACCCACGGCAGCACCCCGGACGCCAGGGCGACCCCGAGCGCGGCCGAAATGAAGCTCAGGACCAGCGCTTCGACCAGCACCAGCCATTGGACGCCCGCGTCGGTGAACCCGAGCGTCTTCAACACGGCCAGCTCCGAGGTGCGCTCCCGGACCGACTGGGCGATGGTGTTCGAGGTCAGGAACAGCAGCGTGAACAGCACGGCCGCGACCACGCCATTGACCAGGAAATTGATGTCGCCAATCTGGCGCAGCGTGGACTCAAGGAAGTCCTTCTCGTTGGCCGTGGTGGTCTGGTCGGGCGAATTGGCGAAGCGGTCATCGATGGCCTGGGCGATCGCGGCGGATTTCGCCGGATCATTGATGCCGACGTAGAACTCCATGGACTGGTTCTTGCCGGTCGTGATCGCCTCGTTGATGTAATCGTAGTTGGCGAAGATGCGCGTGGCCCAATCCGGCTGCTGGAGCGTGTAGGTGCCCACGATGTCAAATACCCAGTCAGCGGAGCCGTCGGTCTTGGTCGTGTTCAGGCTATGCACCGGAATGCGATCACCGATCTTCCAGCCGTACTCCTTGGCTATCGTGACGCCGACGATTACACCCGATCGGTTGCGGGCCATGGCCGCGAGCTGCTGCGGCGCTACCAGGATGTCGGCATTGATCTTCGCCATGGCGTCGATCTCGGTCCCGATCACCAGTATGGGATTGTTGGGACGCTGGTAGGTGCCGATCAGCACGTTGACGGACGCCACCGCGGTGACGCCGGGTACCGCCTGGATCTCAGCGGCGTGCGCCAGCGGCATCGCCGCGCCCATCTGCACGCGGCTCATGACCACCAGGTGCGAGACGCTGGTGATCTTGGTGATATTGGCGATCCCGACATTGATGCCCTGCAGGGTGCCGAACAGGAAAAACGCCGTGACGATCGAAAAACACGTGAGCAGCGTGCGCGCCGGTTTACGGCGCAGCGCCGCCCAGACCAGCGGCAGGTACTTCAAGCGGCCGTCCTCGATTCATCGCGCGCCAGCGTCCCCTTGTCCATGTGCAGCAGGCGCGTGGCATACGCGGCGGCGCGCGGATCGTGCGTCACCATGATGATGGTCTTGCCCTGCTTCTGGTTGAGGATGGTCAGCAGCTGCAGGATCTCCTCGGCGCTTTCGCGATCGAGGTCGCCGGTCGGCTCATCGCACACCAAGAGAGTCGGATCGGCAATCAGCGCGCGGGCAATCGCGACTCGCTGCTGCTGGCCGCCGGAGAGTTCCGTCGGTTTGTGACTGGCGCGATCCGACAGCCCGACCAGCGCCAGGGCGGCCGCGACGTTGGTCTTGCGCTGGGCGCGCGTGAGCTTGGTGAGCAGCAGCGGCACTTCGACATTGCGCTCGGCCGAGAGCACCGGCAGCAGGTTGTAGAACTGGAACACGAAGCCCACGTGACGCGCGCGCCAGGCGGCCATCTGCGAGCCCGATAGCTTATCCAGCCGCTCACCGGCGACCGTGATCTGACCCTCGTCGGGCTTGTCGAGGCCGCCGATCAGATTGAGCAAAGTGGTCTTGCCCGAGCCCGACGGCCCCATGAGCCCGAGGAACTCACCGCTTTGCACTTCGAGATTCAACGAGTGCAGGACTTCGACCCGCTGCCGTCCGCGTGTGTAGCTCTTGACGACATTCTGCAACGAAACCACCGCAGCCATTGAGACTCCCCTTCGTGATCAGTTCGATGCGTTCGATGCGTGTACCGCATCATTCAGGAATGAGACCCGCGCGCCCATTTCCGGCAGGATGCGCGGATCCTTCTCTTTGAAGCCGACCCGCACCTTCACCGTGGCCTTCGAACGATCGGCGGTCGGGATGATGGCGATGACGGATCCCGGAATGCTCCAGTCCGGATAGGCGTTCAAACGCACCGTCGCCGACTGTCCGACGTGCACGCGGTTGATGAAGTTCTCGCTCACGTCGACCTCGACTTCGAGCGAGTCCATGTCGACCATGGTGCCGATACCCGTGCGCGCGAAGCCACCACCGGCGGTGTTCGGCGAGACGATCTCGCCCTTCTGCGCCACCTTGACCGTGATGACCCCATCAAAGGGCGCCCGCACCGTCATGTCATCTTCATTGCGCTGCGCGACTTCGACGTCGGCCTGCGCGACTTCCACCATGCGCTGCTTGACGGCGAGGTCCGACTGGACCGCGTTGTAGGCGGCCTTGTCCGTGTCGAAGTCCTGGGCGCTGATCACGGCGGCAGCCTTCTGCTTCTGGTTGCGCTCGAAGATCGGCCCCTGATCGGCGAAGGCGACTTTGGCGGCATCCAGACTCGCCTCGGCCTGGGCCAGAGTCGCCCTGGCGTACATCAAGGCGGCGCGCGTGTTGGTGTCATCGAGTCGCGCGACGATTTCACCCTCCTTGACCCGCTGGCCCTCCTCGATGCGCAGGTCGACCACCCGTCCCAGGGCTTTGGCCGAGACCGTCGCCTGGCGCTGGGCCACGACATAGCCCGAGGCATCCAGGGCCGTGCTCCCCGCGGGCGATGCGGGTGAACTGCCGGAATCGGCGGCTGCGCCCGTGCCTGCGGCATCGGCCGCGGAGCTTGCGGCCGCGCTGGTGGCCGTGCCGTGCGGGCGGAGGAAGAACCAGCTGCCGATGCCAGCCACGATCACCAGGATCAGCGCGTAAACCACCCAGATCGGAACCGAACGTCGTGATTCAGGTGGGGAACGTGCTCCCTGGCCGCGATCGATCCGCAGCTGCTCAAGAAGTTTGGTCTTCTCATCCATACGCCAGCCGAATCCCCCCGAATTGGCGCCGAGTTTCTTGTGATGGTGTTATATCACACCAAACCAGTTTGACAAGACCCGCAACCGCTCCATCACAGACTTGCAAGGAGATGCTCTGTGCCGCGACCGGCGCGGACGTGCGGGAGAACCGACCCGACGCGAACTTACTGCGCGGGGCTGTGGCCGCCGCTCAGGAGCGCATCGATCTCTTTTTCGGCCGCCAACCAGTCTTCCGCCTCGCCACCGGGCGCGAAGCCGCGGCGCTCGCCGCGCAGATAGGCTGACAAGGCGATCATGCCGCGCCGTTCATCTTCAGTGACGGCAAGGATGGTGGTGGTGGCGATGACCGCCTGGGTCTTGGCGGTGGCACGGCGTTTTTTCGGTTTCGCCGCCGCGGCGGCGGCCTCGACCGGCGCCGCCGGGGGTACGGCAGCAGCGGATATCGGGCGGGCAGGTTTCGGGGGATCGGACACGCGGCGGTTGGCCATTGCGAAGTCTCCTCGTTCGGGACAGAAGCAACACCCATCGGACCATGCAAGTGCGGTGCCCGATACGGTCAGCTCTCGCGTCGGGACTTACTCGCGGGCTTTTTGGATTTTACCCCCGAACGCTTGCGCGCGCCCTTGGCGTTTGGGGCCCCGACCGTCTTGGCGATGCTGATCAGGTATTTGCGGAAATCCGTGCCGAGCGAGGGATGGCCGAGCGCGTATTCCACCGTCGCCTGCAGGTACCCGAGCTTGCTGCCGCAGTCGTAGCGCTTGCCGCTGAACCGATAGGCGTAGACCGCCTCCTCGCCCATCATCGCCGCAATACCGTCGGTCAGCTGGATTTCACCCCCGGCGCCGCGTCCGATCCGCGCGAGATGCTCGAATATCGAGGCGGTGAGCACGTAGCGTCCCACGACCGCGAGATTCGACGGCGCCTGATCCGGTTTGGGCTTTTCGACGATGCTGCGCACCCGGCCGGTGCTCGACTTGTCGGCCTCGATCTCCACGATGCCGTACTTCTCGGTGTCCTTGTGCGGCACCTGCTCGACGCCGAGCACACTGGCGCGCTTGGCCATGTAGACCTCGGCCATCTGCTCGAGGCAGCTCGAAGGATCACCGCGGATCAGATCATCGGCCAGATGCACGAAGAACGGCTCCGACCCCACGGCCGGCTGCGCGCACAGCACCGCGTGGCCCAGACCCAGGGGTGCGGGCTGGCGGATGTAGATGCAGGTGGCGTACGAGGGCAGCACGCTGCGGATCTGGTTGAGCAGGTCGCTCTTGCCCTGTGTTTCCAGCAGATGTTCGAGTTCATCGTCCGAGTCGAAATGATCCTCGATGGCGCGCTTGGAAGCCCCGGTGATGAACACCAGCTTGCGCGCGCCGGCCAGCAGCGCCTCCTCCACCGCGTACTGAATCAGCGGCTTGTCCACTACGGGCAGCATCTCCTTCGGGCTGGCCTTGGTGGCCGGCAGGAAGCGGGTGCCTCGTCCGGCAACAGGGAACACGGCAGTCCGGATGGCCGACGGTGATCTCATGCGTAATCCTCGAAGACGCGGGCGTTGAAAGGGGGCGGATTATGTAATTGTGCGCAAATTCCTGCTGCAAGTGTAGCGAACGATGCGCACGCCGCTGTGATTGGCGAGCCGCTCTACCGGTTGTAGGAGTGCGTGAAGGTGGGCCGGGGTCGGCCAGCCGCGAGGCGGCTCAGTCCCGGATGGGCTGATCGGCGCCGTCGTTGACCCGCTCGCGCAGATCCTTGCCGGGTTTGAAATGCGGCACGTACTTGCCCGAGAGCGCGACGGCCTCCCCGGTCTTGGGATTACGCCCCTGGCGCGGCGGCCGAAAGTGCAGTGAGAAGCTGCCGAAGCCCCGGATTTCGATGCGCTCACCCTGCGACAGGGCATCGCTCATGATCTCGAGGATCTGCTTCAGTGCCAGCTCCACGTCCTTCGCAGGCAGATGCTTCTGCTTGGCCGTGATGACTTCGATCAATTCCGATTTCGTCATGAGTGCCCTTGCCGAGTTTGCCTCATCGCAAACGACCCATAGACCTCAGGGTAGCGAGATCCATAGGTCATTTGTTGCCGGTCAGCTGCGATCGCCGATCTGTTCCTTCAGCAGGTCGCCCAGGCTGGTGCCCGTGGTCGAGGTCTGCTCGGAGCGGTAGCTCTGCACCGCCTCGGCTTCCTCGTGCATTTCCTTCGCCTTGATGGACAGCGAAATGGTGCGCGTCTTGCGATCCACGCCGGTGAACTTGGCGTCGATCTCCTGACCGACCTTGAGCACGGTGCGCGCGTCCTCGACGCGATCACGGGCCAGATCCGAGCCGCGCAACTGGCCTTCGACGCCGTTGCCGAGGTCGATGATGGCGCCGCGGGCGTCGACTTCCTTGACCGTGCCGCGAACGATGGTGCCCTTGGGGAATTCGGCGATGTAGGCCGAGAAGGGATCCTTCGCCAGCTGCTTGATGCCGAGCGAGATGCGCTCGCGATCCGGATCGATCGCCAGCACCATGGCCTCGACCTGCTGACCCTTCTGGTAGTTGCGCACGGCTTCCTCGCCGGGCATGTCCCAGGAGATATCCGACAGATGCACCAGGCCGTCGATGTTGCCCGACAGACCGATGAAGATGCCGAAGTCGGTGATCGACTTGATCTGACCGCTGACGCGATCGCCGCGATTGAAGTTCTCGGCGAACTCCTTCCACGGATTGGCCTGGCACTGCTTCAGGCCCAGGGAGATGCGGCGACGCTCCTCGTCCACATCCAGGACCATGACTTCGACTTCCTGACCGGTGTGCACCACCTTGGCCGGATTGACGTTCTTGTTGGTCCAGTCCATCTCGGAGACGTGCACCAGGCCCTCGACGCCGTCTTCGATTTCCACGAACGCACCGTAGTCGGCGATGTTGGTGACCTTGCCGAACACCCGGGTGTTGGGCGGATAGCGGCGGGCAATGTTCTCCCAGGGATCCGCGCCGAGCTGTTTCAGGCCCAGCGAGACTCGCGAACGCTCGCGATCGAACTTGAGGATGCGTACCTCGATCTCATCGCCGACCTTGACGACTTCGGAGGGATGCTTGACGCGCTTCCAGGCCATGTCGGTGATATGCAGCAGGCCATCGATGCCGCCCAGATCGACGAACGCACCGTAATCGGTGAGGTTCTTGACCGAGCCGCGCACCACCGCGCCTTCCTGCAGGTTGTCCATGAGCGCGCTGCGCTCGGCGGAGAACTCCTGTTCGACCACCGCGCGGCGCGAGACCACGACGTTATTGCGCTTCTGGTCCAGCTTGATGACTTTGAACTCGAGCGGCTTGCCTTCGAGGTAGGAGGTATCGCGCACCGGGCGCACATCGACGAGCGAGCCCGGCAGGAATGCGCGGACGTTCTCGATCTCGACGGTGAAGCCACCCTTGACGCGACCGGTGATCACGCCGGTCACGATCTGAGAATCATTGAAGGCGGTCTCCAGACGCGTCCAGGTGCGGGCACGCTTGGCCTTCTCGCGCGACAGACGCGTCTCGCCGTTGCCATCCTCAACGGAATCCAGGGCCACCTCGACCATGTCGCCAGTCTTGACTTCGAGCTCACCGCGCTCGTTCTTGAACTGTTCGACGGGGATGACGGCTTCGGACTTGAGGCCTACGTTGACGATGACGATGTCGTCTGTGACATCGACCACCAACCCTGTGAGGATCATCCCGGGACGGATGCGTTGGTTGGCGAGACTATCTTCGAAGAGTTGAGCGAAACTTTCTGTCATACCTGCTACTTGCAGGGGCAGTTGGTCAGCCCCTGCTGGAATTGTGGTTGATACACTGCAAGGGGCTTTCCACGGCCTCGTGCAACCTGTTCCCGTAACGCGTGAGGCGGCCTGTTACGGCCACAGCGAGCGGCTGCGTCCCAACGTCAGCACCTGTTCGACCACGTCCGCAATGCTGAGGTGCGTGGAGTCGATCACGTGGGCGTCGGGGGCGGGCCTCAAGGGCGAGACGGCGCGCGTCGAATCCTTGAGGTCCCGTTCGGCTATCTCGCGCGAAAGGGCGGCAAGGCTAACATCCGACCCCTTGTCTTTCAACTGCTTATGGCGCCTTCGGGCCCGTTCCTCGGGACTTGCCGTCAGGAACACTTTGAGGGCGGCCCGGGGGAATACCACGGTTCCCATATCGCGTCCATCGGCCACCAGGCCCGGCTCCCGGGCGAAGCGCCGCTGGCGCTCCAGCAGGGCCTCGCGCACCGCCGGCCAGGCCGCGACCCGTGAGGCGCCCATCCCGGCCGCGGCTGTCCGGACCGCACCGGTCACATCCCGACCGCCCAGCCAGATCCGCTCCTCGTCCTGCACCGCACCAAATTCGGCGTCCAGTCCCGCCGCGACCGCCGCATGCCCCGGAATATTGTCCGGTTCAAGTCCAAGCTGTTGTCCCGAGAGGGCGACCAAACGATACAGCGCCCCGCTGTCGAGCAGATGCCAGTTCAGGCGCGCCGCGACCGTGCGGCTGATGGTGCCCTTGCCGGAGCTGGTGGGACCATCGATGGTGACGACCGTGACCATGCCGCAAGGCTAGGAGAGGCTGATGCGCATGCCAATCCCCTGGGCGAGTTCGACGAAGCCCGGGAATGAAGTGGCCACGTTGGCCACATCCAGAATGCGGATCGGCGCGCGCGCCCTGAGGCTGGCGACGGCGAACGCCATCGCGATGCGATGATCGCCGTGACTGTTCACGGTGCCGCCGCCGAAGCCCTGACCGCCCCGGATCCGGATGCCGTCGGGCAGCAGCGTGTGCTCGACGCCGAGTGTCGTCAGGCCCTCGGCCATCACGGCCAGGCGGTCGCTCTCCTTGACCCGCAGTTCCTCGGCCCCGCGCACCAGTGTCTCGCCGTCGGCGCAGGCGGCGGCGATGAAGAACACCGGGAACTCATCGATGGACAATGGCACCAGGCTCTCCGGCACCTCGATGCCACGCAGCTGACTGGCGTGGACCTCGAGGTCGGCGATGGGTTCCCCCACCGCATCCGCACCCGCGCGACGCGGATGCACGGTGATCCGCGCCCCCATCAGTCGCAGCATCGTCAGCAGGCCGGTGCGCGTTGAGTTGACGCCGACGTTGTGCAGCAGCAGCCCGTGCTGCGCCGCCAGCGCGCCGGCGACCAGGAAGAAAGCGGCCGAGGAGAAATCCGCGGGCACTTCGATGGCCGTGCCGAGCAGCGGCTGGCCACCCAGGAGACTTACCGCTGCGCCCTCGCGTTCCACCCTGACACCGAAGGCCCGCAGCATCCGTTCGGTGTGGTCACGCGTCGGCGCGGGCTCGGTGACGCGGGTGCGCCCGTTGGCACCGAGTCCGGCCAGCAGGATGGCGGATTTGACCTGGGCGCTGGCCACCGGCATGGCGTAGTCAATGCCATTCAATACCCGGCCGCCGTGCAGCAGCACGGGAGGACGGCCCTCGTGCGTGGTGATCGAGGCACCCATCTGTCGCAATGGTGCGGCCACCCTTTCCATGGGACGACGCATCAGCGAGCCATCGCCGATCAGGGTCGAGGCAAACGGCTGGCCCGCCAAAAGCCCCATCGACAGGCGCATGGCGGTGCCCGCGTTGCCCATATCCAAAGGGGCGGCCGCGGCCCGCAGACCCTCCATCCCCACGCCCTGCACGATGACCCGGTTCAGCTCCGGTCGTTTGATCTTCACGCCCAGCGCCGCCAGTGCGTTCAGCGTGGCCAGACAGTCCTCGCTCGCCAGGAAGCCGGAGATGTGAGTTTCACCACTGGCGATGCCACCGAGCATCAGCGAGCGATGTGAAATGGACTTGTCGCCCGGCACGGTGATCGAACCTGCGAGGGTGGCGCCGGGCGCGACCTGGTATTGCTTCACGGCGTGACGGCGCGCGGATAGGAGCCGAGCACCCGCAGCAGCGAGGCGCGCTGCTGCAGATCCGCAAGCGCGGCGGCCACCGGTGCATCCTCGACATGTCCTTCGATGTCGATGAAGAAGACATAGTCCCATTTGCGCTTCTGCGACGGTCGCGATTCGATGCGGGTCATGTTGATCTGATGGGTCGCGAACGGCTCGAGCAGCTTCACCAGCGCGCCGTAGGAGTGGGTCTCACCGATCGAGGCAATCAGCGTCGTGCGATCCTGGCCGCTGGGCGTGAAAATCTTGCGACCGAGCACGAAGAACCGCGTGGTGTTGTCCTGGCGATCCTCGATCTGCGGGGCCAGCACCGTAAGCCCGTAGACCTCGGCCGCGGTCGCGCCCGCGATCGCCGCGGTACCCTGCTCATCGCGCGCGCGGCGCGCGCCCTCGGCATTGCTGGTGACCGCGACGCGCTCGACGCCGGGCAGATGCTCATCGAGCCACAGCCGGCACTGCGCGAGCGCCTGCTGATGCGAGCAGATGCGTTTGATCCCTTCGAGGGACTGCATCCGCCCCATGAGGAAGTGATGGATGCGCAGCTCGATCTCGCCGCAGATCTGCGCCGAGGAGCTCAGGAACCGGTCGAGGGTGTTGATCACCATGCCCTCGGTGGAGTTCTCGATGGCGACCACGCCGAAGTCGACCGTTGCGGCCTCGACCTCGTGGAACACCTCATCCACCGAAGGCAGCGGCAGCGCGCGCACCGCGTGACCAAAGTGCGTGAGCACCGCGGTTTGCGTGAAGGTGCCCTCAGGTCCCAGAAACGCGACCTTCAGCGGCTCCTGCTGCGCCAGACAGGCCGACATGATCTCGCGGAACAGCCGCAGCAGATCCTCGGTGCGCAGTGGTCCCTGGTTGCGCTCCTTGACCAGGCGCAGCACCTGAGCCTCACGCTCGGGGCGATAGAAGTCGACCATGGAGCCGGTGCTGGTCTTGGAGATGCCCACCTGCTGCGCCAGACGTGCGCGCTCATTGAGCAGCTGGTGCAGCTGCGCATCGATGGCATCGATCTGTTCGCGCACGGCGCCCAGGTCCGTCGCTTTGGGTTTGCTCATGGTATTAGGGGATCCGTGCCGCGAGTACGCCCTCGATGTCGCGAATCTGTCCGAGGATGGACTGCGGGACCGCCGAATCGATGTCGATCAGGGTGTAGGCGTACTCGCCGCGGGACTTGTTGAGCAGATCCGCGATGTTGAGGCCGGCCGCCGCGAGCGAGGTGGAAATCTGCCCCACCATGTTCGGCACGTTGCGATTGGCGACCGCCAGCCGCGTCACGCCGGGCACGCGCGGCAGCACCGCTTCGGGGAAATTGACGCTGTTACGAATGTTGCCGTTTTCCAGATACTCGCGCAGCGTTTCGGCCGCCATCACGGCGCAGTTGTCCTCGGCCTCGCCGGTGGAGGCACCCAGATGCGGCAAGGTCACCACCCGGGCGTGATCCTTGAGCGCGTTGTTCGGAAAGTCGCAGACATAGGCGCCCAGCTGTGCGCTGTCGAGCGCGGCAATCACCGCCGCATCATCGACAATCGGCGCGCGGGCGAAGTTCAGTATCACTCCGCCCTTTCGCATCAGGTTCAAACGCGCCGTGTTGACCAGGCCGCGGGTGTCGTTGTTCAGCGGCACGTGTACCGAAATGACATCCGAGCGGGCAAAGAGGTCATCCAGCGACAGCGCCTGCTCGACGCTCGCCGAGAGCTGCCAGGCGCGGTGCACGGTGATCTGGGGATCGTAGCCCAGCACCTTCATCCCCAGGGCCTGCGCCGAATTGGCGACTTCGACACCGATGGCGCCGAGGCCAATGACCCCGAGGGTCTTGCCCGGCACTTCGAAGCCGACGAACTGCTTCTTGCCCTTCTCGACCGCCTCATCGATGGCGTGATCATCGCCGCGCAATGAGCGCGCGAAGGCCCAGGCCTGGCAGATGTTGCGTGCCGCCAGAAACAGACCCGCGAGCACCAGCTCCTTGACCGCGTTCGCATTGGCGCCCGGGGAATTGAATACCGGTATGCCGCGCTTGCTGAGCTCGGCGACCGGAATGTTGTTGGTGCCCGCACCGGCACGGGCCACGGCCAGTACCGAGGTCGGCACGGTGGTCTGGTGCATGTCGGCGGAGCGCAGCAGGATGGCATCGGGCTGGTTCAGGTCCGAGGCCACCTCATAGCGTTCGCGCGGCAGGCGCTCGAGGCCGCGCGCCGAAATGTTGTTGAGCGTGAGAATCCGGTAGGGGTTACCCATTGCGACGCTGGAACTCCTTCATGAAGCCGATGAGTGCCTGCACGCCCGCGAGCGGCATGGCGTTGTAGATGCTGGCCCGCATGCCACCCACCGACCGATGTCCTTCGAGATTGGTGAGCCCCGCGGCCTGCGCCTCGGAGAGGAAACTCTTGTCGAGCTCGGGGCGCGCCAGGGTGAAGGGCACGTTCATCCAGGAGCGGCAGTCCTGCGCCACGGGATTGCGGTAGAAGCCGGACCCGTCGATGGCCGCGTACAGCGCCTGCGCCTTCTCGCGGTTCAATTTCTCCATCGGTCCAAGGCCGCCCTTGCCGAGCAGCCACTTCAATACCAATCCCGCCAGATACCAGGCGAAGGTCGGCGGCGTGTTCAGCATGGAACCATCATCACTCATGGCCTTGTAGTCCAGCACCTGGGGGGTGCCCGGGCGGGCCTTGCCGATGAGATCCTCGCGCACGATCACGATGCACAGCCCCGCCGGACCGACATTCTTCTGCGCGCCGGCGTAGATCAGACCAAAGCGGCTGACATCGATCGGGCGTGACAGAAACGTGGAGGAGAAATCCGCGACCAGGGGGGCCTGCGTCACCTCGGGGACATAGCCGAATTCGACCCCGCCGATGGTTTCGTTGGGCGTGTAGTGCACATAGGCCGCGCCCGGGGTGAGCTTGAGACTGCCGGGCGCCGGGACGGTGTTGTAGCCGGATGCGCTTTCATCGGCGGCGACGTTCACCTTGCAGTAGCGCTTGGCCTCGCCGAGCGCTTTCTTGGACCAGGCGCCGGTATTGAGGTAGTCGACCGTCGCGTCGGCGGTGGCCAGGTTCAATGGAATGCCCGAGAACTGCGCGGTGGCGCCGCCCTGCAGGAAAATGACCTTGTAGCCGGAGGGAATCGCCAGCAGCTCGCGCAGCGAGGCTTCGAGCTCCGCCGCCACGCCCTGGAAGGCCTTGCTGCGGTGGGAGACCTCCATCACGGACATGCCGCTGCCGCGCCAGTCCGTCAGCTCCGAGCGGGCCTGCTCGAGAACTTCCAGGGGCAGAGTCGCCGGCCCCGCGGCAAAATTGAATACGCGCACAAAAGCCTTCCGGTGAAACACGAGGGGTGCAAAAAGATGGTACCAAGCACGCCCCCGCGCCGGTTAGAACTTTTCGGTAGGCGCTAAGGCGTTACCGGCGGCGGGGCTTCCGAATCCGCACCCTCGGCGTCGCCGTCGGCCTCCAGGCTCTCGATCCGCTCGATGCCCGTGAGTCGCTCACCATCGGCCAGGCGGATCAGCCGCACCCCCTGGGTATTGCGTCCCAGCACGGAGATCTCATCCACCGGCGTTCGCACCAGCGTGCCGGTGGAGCTGATCAGCATGATTTCCTGACCCGGCGTGACCTGCAGGGCCGCCACCAGCGCGCCGTTGCGGTCCGAGGTCTGCAGTGCGATCACACCCTGCCCACCGCGCCCATGTTTCGGGAAGTCATCCAGCGGAGTGAGCTTGCCATAGCCGTTTTCCGAGGCGGTCAGCACATTGCCCTCACCGCAGACGATCAGCGCAATCAGTTCCTGCCCCTCGTCCAGTTTGACGCCGCGCACGCCGGCCGCATCGCGGCCCATGGCCCGCACCTCATCCTCATGGAAGCGAATGGCCTTGCCGCCGCTGGTGCACAGGATGATTTCGCGTCCGCCGTCGGTGAGCGCCACGCCGACCAGGCGATCGTTGTCGCGCAGATCCACCGCGATGATGCCGCTGGTGCGCGGCCGCGAGAACGCGGTCAGCGGGGTCTTCTTGACCGTGCCCTGGCTCGTTGCCATGAACACGAAATGCTGTTCGTCGTATTCCTTGACGGGCAGCACGGCGTTGATGTTCTCGCCCTCCTCCAGTGGCAGCAGATTCACCATCGGCTTGCCGCGCGCGTTGTGTCCGGCCTGAGGCAGCTTGTAGACCTTCAGCCAGTAGACCTTGCCGCGATTGGAGAAGCACAGAACCGTATCATGAGTGTTCGCCACAAATAGTTTCTCCACGAAGTCTTCGTCCTTCACCGCCGTGGCGGCGCGACCGCGGCCACCCCGGCGCTGCGTTTGATACTCGGTCACCGGCTGCGACTTGGCATAGCCGGCATGGGACAGGGTGACCACTACATCCTGAGGCTCGATCAGATCCTCGGTGGTCAGGTCCAGATGATCGCGCGTGATCTCGGTGCGACGCTCATCGCCATCGGTCTCGCTCACCTCGAGCAGCTCGGTCCGTACCACTTCGGTGAGCCGCTCGGGCCGCGTCAGGATATCACTCAGATCCGCAATGGCCACCAGCAGCTCTTTGTACTCTTCAATGATCTTGTCCTGCTCAAGCCCGGTGAGGCGGTGCAGACGCATGTCGAGGATGGCCTGGGCCTGCACCTCGGAGAGCCGGTAACCCGCCGCCGACAGGCCCAGCTCAGGGGCGAGATCGGACGGCCGGGTCGAGAGCGCCCCCGCGCGTTCCAGCAGCTGCGGCACCACCCCGCCCGCCCAGGGCCGCGACAACAGCCCGGCCTTCGCTTCCGCCGGGGAGGCGGCCGCGCGGATCAGCGCGATGACATCTTCGATGTTGGCCAGCGCCACCGCGAGGCCTTCGAGCACGTGGGCCCGCTCGCGCGCCTTGGCCAGGTCATAGATGGTGCGGCGGGTGACGACCTCGCGCCGGTGGCGGATGAAGGCCTCGAGCATCTCCTTCAGCGACAGCAGCTTCGGCTGGCCGTCCTGCAGGGCCACCATGTTGATGCCGAACACGGTCTCCATCGGGGTCTGGGCGTAGAGATTGTTGAGCACAATCTCGGCCACCTCGCCCCGTTTCAATTCGATGACGACGCGCATCCCGTCCTTGTCGGACTCATCGCGCAGCTCGGAGATGCCGTCGATTTCCTTGGCGCGCACCAGATCCGCGATGCGCTCGAGCAGCCGCGCCTTGTTCACCTGGTACGGCAGTTCCGTGACGATGATGGCCTGGCGTCCCTTGCCGTCGATGTCCTCGACGCTGGTGCGGGCACGGATCGAGAGGCGGCCGCGCCCGGTGCGGTAGGCGGTGGCGATTTCCTGCGCGCCGTTGATGATGCCGGCGGTGGGGAAATCCGGTCCCGGAATGTGCTGCATCAATCCCGCCAGGGTCAGCTGCGGATCTTCCAGCAGTGCGATCAGCGCGTTGACGACTTCGGTGAGATTGTGCGGCGGGATGTTGGTCGCCATGCCCACCGCGATACCGGTCTGCCCGTTGATGAGCAGATTCGGCACGCGCGCCGGCAGCACCGCCGGCTCGCTCTCGGATTCATCGTAGTTGGGCGTGAAATCGACCGTTTCCTTGTCGATGTCCGCGAGCAGCTCGTGCGCGATGCGTGACATGCGCACCTCGGTGTAGCGCATCGCCGCCGGCGCATCGCCATCCACCGAGCCGAAATTTCCCTGGCCATCGATGAGCATGTAGCGCATCGAAAAGGGCTGGGCCATGCGCACCATGGTGTCGTACACCGCGCTGTCACCGTGCGGATGGTACTTGCCGATCACATCCCCGACGATGCGGGCGGACTTCTTGTAAGGTTTGTTGTAGTCATTGCCCAGCACCCGCATCGCGTACAGAACCCGCCGGTGCACGGGTTTAAGGCCGTCGCGTACGTCAGGCAGCGCGCGACCCACGATCACGCTCATGGCATAGTCAAGGTACGACTGCCGCATCTCATCTTCGAGGTTGACGGGCAGGATTTCGCGGGCGAATTCTGTCATTGAGTCCGAAGGCTTTTAGGCCGGCACAAAGCGTAAATTTTAGCATAATGCGTCGGCCTTCACCCCATTTGAGCAGGAGCCGCAGGTCATGAATGAGGATCGCGTGGAAATCGGCAAGTTTGATGCCATTGCCCATCGATTCTGGGATCCGGGCGGGGACTTCCGTCCGCTGCATCTGATCAATCCGCTGCGCACCGCCTATATCGCCGGACGTTGTGAGCTGCGGGGTGCCCGCGTGCTGGATATCGGCTGCGGCGGCGGTCTGCTGTGCGAGTCACTGCAGTCACGGGGCGCCAGGGTGACCGGCATCGACCTCGCGCCGGCGATGCTCGAGACCGCCCGGCTGCACGCCGCCGAAAGCGGTGTGGCCATCGATTACCAACTGCTGCAGGCCGAAACGCTCGCGGCCGCTGCACCGGGTTCGTTTGATGTCGTGACCTGCATGGAGATGGTGGAGCATGTGCCGCAGCCCGCCTCGATCGTGGCGGCCATCGGCGCCCTGTTGCGTCCCGGTGGCGCCGCCTTTGTCTCCACGCTGAATCGCACGCCGAAGTCGTTCGCGCAGGCCATCCTCGCTGCCGAGTACCTGCTGCGACTGATCCCGCGCGGCACTCACGAGTACGCGCGCCTGGTGCGCCCTTCGGAACTCGCGCAGTGGGCGCGCACCGCGGGACTGGCGCTGCGGGACGTGAGTGGCCTCGCCTTCGATCCCTTCACGGCGCAGGCGAGCCTGAGCCGTGATACCCGCGTCAACTACCTCGCCCATTTCATCCGTGAAGGGCCTCCATGCTGATCGGTGCGGCGCTGCTGGTGGGGCTGGCACTGGGGTATCTGGCCGCGCAGGTCGTGGCCGGCCGGCGCCGTGAAGACCAGGTGTCGCAGCTGGTGGCGCCGCTGCAGGCGGCGCTCGAGGCCACTCGAGCCCAGGCGCAGCAACTCGATATTCAGCGGCGTGACACCGAGGCGAATCTGCGCGCCCAGATCGAGCTCCTGGCCCGTGGCCAGGCGGGCCTCGAGCGCGAAACCCGCAATCTGGTGACGGCCCTGCGCCGTCCCGAGGTTCGCGGCCGCTGGGGCGAGCTGACGTTGCGGCGCGTGGTCGAGCTGGCGGGCATGGTCGAACAATGCGACTTCACCGAACAGCTGCACGTCAGCGGCAGCGGCGGTGGGTCGCGACCGGATCTGATCGTGCACTTGCCCGACGCCCGCGAACTCGTGGTCGATTCCAAGGCGCCGCTCGATGCGTACCTGGCGGCACTCGAGGCGCAGGACGAGGCGAGCCAGCGGCAGCATCTGCAGCGCCACGCCCAGCAGGTGGGCGCACGGGTGCGCGAACTGTCGGCCAAGGCCTACTGGTCGCAGTTCGCGCAGTCGCCGGAATTCGTGATCCTGTTCATTCCCGGCGATCAGATTCTCGCATCAGCACTGGCGGTGCAGCCGCAGCTCATCGAACAGGCGCTCGCGGCGAGCGTCGTGCTGGCCACGCCCGCGACCCTCATGGCCGTACTCAAATGCGTCGCCTTCTGCTGGCGCCAGAACCAGGTGGCGCAGAATGCGCGGCAGATTCAGGAACTGGGTGGGGAACTGCACTCGCGACTGGGCAGCTTCCTCGCACATCTGAGCAAGGTCGGAAAGCAACTGGGCGGGGCCGTTGAGGCCTTCAACGCTGCGACCGGCTCCCTGCAGCGCCAGGTGGTCCCGCAGGCGCGACGGCTGCGCGATCTGGGAGCCAGCGGCGAGACGCCGCTGGAGGCTCCCGCGGACATCGACGCCGCGCCCAAGGACCTGCCGTGACGCAGGCCATGCAAGGCACGCCGCGCTATTTTGCGTGGCTCTACAGCGGCGAGCGGATGCAGGCCATTCTCAAACCGCTGTTCGGCATCGAAGCGCAGATCGGTGCCGCGCTGCAGCCGGGCCTGGAGCACAGCGTGGCGCACGCGCGCCTGAGCTGGTGGGCCGAAGAGGCACAGCGGTTGCGTGCGGGAAGCGCCGTGCACCCCTTGTCCCGCGAGCTGCTGGCGCTCAAGCCCGCCGGGATGGCGGCTGGGCCGGATGTGTCCGGTCTGGTGGATATCACCACCTGGGACCTGGCCGCCGCCACGTTCGAGACGGGCCAGGAACTCGCCGGCTATTGCGACCGCTGGGCGCGCGCCGTGACGCAGCTGGCGGCGAGCTGGGCGGCACCTGACCTGCCGCCGCAGGTCACTGCGGAATTCGCCCACGGCCTGGGCGTGGCGCTGTGTGAACTGGACATGCTGATCTGCCTGCAGCACTCGGCTCGGATCGGACGCGTGCGCCTGCCGCTGGATGAGCTGTCGGCGCTGGCGGTGGCGCCCGATGCACTCTCCCAGACGCCCTGGCCAAGGGCCCTCAGCGAGCGCCTGCGCGAGCGCCATCGACAACTGCGGGGCCAACTGGCCGCCAGCTGCGCACAGCCGTCGTCGCCGGCGCTGCGGGGTCTTCGGGTATGGGCGGCACTGATGCAGCAGCATTCCCATCGCGCTGAAGCCGCCCTGCCTCGAAGCTGGCGCCGCAGCCGCTGGGATGGCATCAGCGATGCGCTGCGCGCGTGGCGGGCAGCGCGCGGCGCCATGCGGCGCAGCGCAACCTCTCAACACCTGAAATCCGTGGAGCATCCATGAGCGCACCGGCCTCTTTTGATCCACGCGTCACGCCAATCAGCCCCGACGAACTGCAGGGTCGGGTGATTCTGATCACCGGCGCCGGGGCGGGCATCGGTCGGGCCGTGGCCGAAAGCTGCGCTCAGCACGGCGCGACCGTGCTGCTGCTGGGCCGCAATGGGCGGCAGTTGAACGAGGTGCACGCGCAGATCACCCGCCAGCACGGCGCGGAGCGAGCCGCGATCGTGGAGTTCGATCTGGAAAATGCGCTGGCGAATGATTACGACGCCCTGTTCGCGGCCATCGAGGGGCGCTACCAGAGGCTCGATGGACTGCTGCACAACGCGGGCCTTCTCGGGCAGCTGGCGCCGATCGAACACTACGATGTGCCCACCTGGTGCCGCGTACTGCAGGTCAATCTCACGGCGGCGTTCGTGCTCACGCAGATTCTGCTGCCGCTGCTGAAGCGATCCGACGATGCCTCGATTCTCTTTACTTCGAGCGGGGTGGGACGCGTCGGTCGCGCCTACTGGGGTGCCTATGCGGTCTCCAAATTCGCGCTGGAGGGATTGAACGAGGTGTTGTCGGAGGAGCTCTCCGGCATCACGCGCATCCGGGTGAACTCGCTGAACCCCGGCGCCACGCGTACCCGAATGCGCCGCCAGGCCTACCCGGCCGAAGATGCCGCATCACTGCCGGCGCCGCAGAGCATCACCCGCGCCTATCTCGCCCTGCTGGGTCCGGCCAGCCGCGGCGTCAGCGGTCAGCGCTTCAATGGTCAGTAGCAGTCTCGGTGGCGCTGAGCGCAGCCATCAGCATCGTCGCCTGCTCCTCATCGAGCAGACGGGAGCGGCCGCGAGCCAGTGACCGGTCCAGTGTCACCGTGCCGAGGCGGGTGCGCAGGACGCGGCTCACCATCGCCCCCTGGCGTTCGAACAACTGACGGATGTCCTTGCCACTGGCGCCGACCGCGACCAGCGTGTACCAGCGGTTGCTGCCTTCCCCGCCGGCCGCCTCGCAACTTTGCACCGACACCGTCGTGCCGTTGTCGAGCCGGCCCTGAAGCAACCGCTCGATGCCTTCCTGGGAAAGCTCGCCGTGAACCCGTACGCTGAAATCGGTGACCAGTCGGCGCACGCCGCGCTGCAGCCGCTCGGCGGTCTCGCCATCCGAACTCACCAGCTCCAGCCCGCCATCGATGACGGGCATCGGACTCACCGCCACGAAGCGGCGGCCGCCGCTGCGGGGCAGCTGTTGCAGCACTTCGCGCATTTCGACCCCGGGCGAGCGGTGCACGATGAATACCTTGATGGCGCTGCCGACCCGCTGACGCACCAGGCGGCCATCGAGTCGGACTTTGTCGGCGGCGAGGACTCGCATGCCAAGCGTCGCGGGTTGGCCATTGACGGTCAGACGCCCGGCCCGAATCCACGCCTCCACTTCCCGGCGCGAGCCCAGGCCGAGATGGGCGAGCGCCTTTTGCAGGCGTTGACCGGCCGCGTCTGTCATCTGGTTACGGGTCGCTGGATCGGTCGGCCGCCGCTACCTGGCCCTTGGACTCCAAGCCCTCATCCAGCGGATCACCCTCAGCGACCATCTCTTCGGCCTCGGCTTCCGTCTCGGCCTCATTGTCGAGGTCCGGATCCGGGTCCGAGTCGCTGCCGCCGACGGTGTGCACCTCGACCGCGCCCGCCGACCCCAGCTCCAGCTGCACGTTGAGTTCG
>Ga0210385_10000520_pt1 | contig 26996 bp, 18 predicted proteins | sample IncBWH26OmetaG_FD_160107 | JGI IMG/M metagenome (GOLD analysis project Ga0210385, IMG submission 160107) | Forest soil microbial communities from Barre Woods Harvard Forest LTER site, Petersham, Massachusetts, United States - Inc-BW-H-26-O ...
TGTTTCTGCTACGAGTTCTGTGGCAGCGACGCGGGTTGTGGCTGTGACGGCTACAGCGCCTGGTGCGAATCCTGCACCTGCAATTCCTTCTCCGGTTCCTCCCAGTGCAGCTGCCGCGCCCGCAACGCCTCCTGCGGAACAGAGCAAGCCGATGCCGGCACCCGTGCCGGTGCCAGCGGCGGCTCCTGCCCCGGCACCGAAAGCGCCGGTGACGCGGGTAGCGGTGGTGAACCTTGCGCCGTCTTCTCGCGTGACGCCAGCTTCAACACAAAGGCCGGCGGTGGTTGCGCCGGCAGCACCGGTGGCTGCTGCAGAGAGCGTCCCCGAGGTGACCATCGTGGCGGTTGCTGCGCCCGCACCGCAGAAGCCGGCGGCGAGCGTGAGCGCGCCGGTTCGTGTAAGTCCGGCGCCGGAAGTGCGTCCGGCGGAGCCAGAGGACGCAACTCTGACGGTGGAAGAAACTCGTGAGCCGATGACCGTGGTAATGACGGCGCCGGAACCGACGGCGACAGTGGTGAGGGCGGCAGAAATTACACCGGTGACGAAGAGATCGCCGCTTGCGGCGGCCGTCCGTGAGGCCGGGTACAGCGACGATGATGAAAACACGCCTGATCTGAGCGCTGCGCGAGCGCAGGATCTTGCCGCCTGCAACGTGTATTTTTCGGCCTACGGCGTGACACCGATGCAGCAGAAGTGGATCGCGGACGAACGGCGCAAAAGATTCCCCGGGGTGTGCCCTGCGCCGGAACCTGCGATGGTGGACTACGTGGTGATCTTCACGCACGACATGGACTTTTTCACGACGACCCTGCCCGACCCGATTCACACGGACCGGAATGGATTTTCGGACTGGAGTCCGGTGACGGCGACGGACGATACGATGATTCCCGTGTCGTCGTTGGATAAGGCGCATCACGAATATGCGTGGGTCTTCCGCGTGCACAGGGGGACTTACGATCCGTCGAAGTTCACCTCGAAGAGACGGCCGCAATTTACGAAGACGGAGTCGAGCTCGCATGCGTCGTCGAAGAGTATTGAGGACGCGATGGAGTTCATTTCGCAGACAGGCGCGAGCCAGTAGGAGCTAGCGAAGGCTGGCGAGATCGAACATGGTTTCTGTCCTGGCGTCGTCCGGTCCGGTCACTACAACGGTGGCCGGGCCGGATTGCACTTTATCCGCGCTGTAATCGGCAACGATCGAGGCTCCGTAATATCCGCTTGGATTGCGATCGCTATAGAGCGGCGTTCCCACTTGCGAGATCGCTGGGATTTCAGTTCCCTGCTTCAGACGAATATGGAAATCGTTCCAGAACTTCCCCAGTTGAGCTGTATTAAAAGGGGCCGACGGATAGGTCGCCGTGAAAGACATCTGCACCCGCACCCGGAATTGGATGGGCTTGCCGAAATATTTTTGTTGGACATCTGGAGCGCGCAGATTCGGGCCGTGCAGTGCGATTTCGTCTACGACAGAGGCGAAGGGCGTTTCGATCTCGATGGTGGCGATTTGGGGCCCGTTGGTGGGAATTGGAAATTGGTGCGTGTATGGTTTGAGGAACTCGGCTCTTTTAGCGGTGTCGCCGGAGCCGAGAAAATAGGCATCGCGGATGGCTTCCGGAGAGAGCGGATTATCAAAGGCCGTGGCGGCCGTGGTGAGAAGCGATACAAAGAATGACGCGGCCAGGATTGGCGGCAGCAGACGTTTCGGCCGAATTTCCATCGCGATGCCCTCTAATTAGAGATGCTGTAAAGAAACGGGTAGTGGCCTGCGGCGGCCATGAAGAAGAGCATGGGAAACGACATCCAGAAGCCGACGCGCGAAGCGAGGAACGACCAGCGAGCGAGATAGGCAGCGCGTTCGGGCATGGGTTCGCCGCGTTCGATGTTTTCGGTTGTCCAGAAAATCAGGCGTTTCTGGGCGCGCCAGACCACGTCCCAGGCATTGAGCAACATTAACAGGCCAATTCCACCGCCCGCCGCAATGGCCAGGTGATTGTTCGAGACGGGCGCGTTGGCGTTGAGTTCAAGCACGGCGCAGGTGGCGAGGAAAACGATGCTGCCGATGCCGATGGTCCGCACCCACGGGTTATCGAATAGGCCTTTGCGCGGCATTTGCAACGGATAGATCAGCGCGTAAGCCACGAGCCACACGGCGAACCATTCTCCAAACCAGCGCCAAGCCATGATCGCTTTGCCGTCGTTGACCGCGTCCACATAAAGCATTTGCCAGAAATAGCGGATGCCGGCGAGGACGGTGACGAGGGATGACCAGCGAAACCACCACATGGCGCGGCGCATGAGGACGGGGAAAACCTTGGAGCGGACGGCGGGATCGAGTTCTTTCAGGGTGGGCGTGCCGACGAGATTCAGGAAATAGAGCAGGCCGATCCAGATGATTCCGCCGGTGATGTGGATGTAGCGGAGGGCGATCTCTTCGTTTGCGAGCATATCGTCCTGAAAACGAGGCGGGCCGAGTCCCTGAAAAATGGTGAAGACCATCGTCATACATTCCCCCTGTCGCTTCGCGTAACGCTAACCAAGGGAAGGTCAGGAGTCAATGGCGGGGTGAGAAGTTCGGCGGGTACGGGCAGATTGAATTTGTGTTAGTTTGTGGAGGAACGTCGACAGGGGGCCGCTGAAAAATGGATCTGGTGAAGGGAAATATGGGCTGGATCGAAGTGATCGTGGGCCCGATGTTTTCAGGCAAGAGCGAAGAGCTGATCCGGCGGCTGCGGCGCGCGGAGATCGCGCGGAAGAAGGTGCAGATCTTCAAGCCACGGATCGATGACCGCTACTCGAAGAACGGCATCGTCTCGCATTCCGGGCTGGAGATCGCGTCCGATCCGGTGGAGGACGCGGACGAGATCGTGCGCAAGATCAATATCCTGACCGAGGTTGTGGGCATCGACGAGGCGCAGTTTCTCGGCGAGGGGCTGGTGATTGTTTGCCAAAAGCTGGCGGAGGCCGGGAAGCGCGTGATCGTTTCCGGGCTGGATATGGATTATCTTGGGCGGCCGTTTGAACCGCTGCCGGGGTTGCTGACGATCGCCGAGGAAATTACCAAGCTGCTGGCGATCTGCATCCGATGCGGGAATCCTGCGGTACACACGCAGCGGCTGGTTCATTCGGACGAACTGATTGTGGTGGGCGCGAAGGGGATGTATGAGGCGCGGTGCCGTCGATGCTTTGAGCCGGAAGTGGCGTCCCGGCCGCATGATTTGAGTGCTGCGGCTGCGGCCGGAAAGTAAATCAGCCGTCGAGCCGTATTTGCTGGAATTCGATGGAAATCGATTTCGCGTTTCCGCACGAGTACGAGGTCAACGAAGTCGGCGATTATCCCGGCGACGGAAAATTCGGCTCCCCTGTCTTTTTCTATCCCGTTCCTGAAAATCGAATCAGAAACGGCGCTTCCTGGCTAAGGATAAAAGCGCGTGGCAGCGAACCATGGATTGGGGCATTTGCGTTTGGCGATACCTCGCCGTCGGCGCTCTCAAGAGTCGTCAGCACACCTGATCCTCGTCGTCTCTGCGTAATTTCAAACGGGGCGGCTTACGTTGTGAGCGTCGATGAGCCTCACGTTTGGGACGAAATTTACATCTTTCCCGTCCTCGATGCTCGTCCGGTGGTGAGCCACGGTCTCCTGCTCCTAAGCGACTTCACCCACATCGCCGCGTACGGTGTCGCTGCGCTTGCGTGGAAGAGCCCGAGAGTCTGCTGGGACGACCTAAAAATAGCTAACGTGACCCCCGATACCGTCGAAGGAGCGGGTTACGATCCCACGAACAGTTTGTCGCCGGCCATGCGGTTCGTGGTCGACCTGAAGACAGGACGCTCATTACTGCCCGCGCCTGTTTCCGGCGACGGGAAGCCGGTGTGGTAGACAGTCATAAGGAAGGTGCGCCGGAGTTCATGGGCTGCGCTGCCGGTCGAGGGCCCAGCGTGCGTGTTCGGCGATCAGGGCTTCGTCGGACGATGCGAGTTTTTCGAGCAGTTCGATGATGCGTTTTTGAACGGGCGATCCTTCCTGGAGTTTTGAGTTCCCCAGAGCCACGCAGGCGTTGCGTACGAGACCGCGCCATTTTGCGCGCTTGGCCGCACTCTTGCGGAATATTCTGCTGAATTTCTCCTGCGACAGCGACGCGAGCCATTCGAGTTGGGGCTCGAGGAATGAGTTCCCTCCCCGTCCGTCATCCTCTTCGGCGGCGGCCACCTCGAATTGGCGCGGCTGGAAGGCGGCGAGCGAAGTGACCGAGGCTTTGCGGTTCCACGGGCAAACGTCCTGGCAAATATCGCAACCGATTACAGCGGAGCCCATTGGCGCGCGCAAGTCTTCTGGAATCGCGCCGCGCAGTTCGATGGTGAGATACGGAATACCGCGGCGGGAATCGAGTACGTAGGGCGCGGGAAAGGCATCCGTTGGGCAGGCGTCGAGACAGCGCGTGCAACTGCCGCAGAGGTCGCGCGGTGGGGGCTGACCGGGCGCGATCGACGGCGCGAGATCGAGCGTGGTGATGACGACACCAAGGAACGTCCACGAACCGATACGCTGGTTGATGAGGAAGGTGTTCTTCGCCAGCCAGCCGAGGCCCGCGTATTTTGCGGCGACGCGTTCGATGACGGGGCCGGTGTCAGAGTGCGCGCTTGTTTCGAAAGGCTCAGGAAATTCGGCGCGCATCGCCGCGACGAGGGCGTTGAGCTTTTCGCGGAGCACGTCGTGATAATCGTCACCCCAGGCGTATCGCGAAATCCAGCCGCGAGGCGCGGCGCCGGGTGCGACGTCTTCCAGTTCCGGCGTGTGAGGATGCGCCGTGTTGTAGTTCAGGGCGACGACGATGAGGCTGCGTGCGCCCACCAACGCCAGGCTCGGATGGGCACGGCGCGGATCGTGGAGATACTTCATCTCGCCTGCGTAGCCTTTGGAGAGCCAGTCGGGCAGGTGGGCGAGGTCGTCGAGACCCTCGACGGGCGCAACGCCGCAGAGGTCGAAGCCCAGGGAGAGGGCTTGGCGTTCGATCCAGCGCGATTTTTGGTCGGGAGTCATGTTGGCGATGCGGGTTAAAGGGTGCGGAGACGGTCGAAATCAGTTCCCCGGGGGCTAAAGCCCCTATCAATCTATCGCAGTTATGTCGGAACTAAAGCTCCGACCCCCTAAAAGACTGCCCTCTTTTCTCTGCGGCGTTCCGTCCGAATAGCTGCCGCAAATGGGGCGAGCAAACCGCAGATCCCTCGCTTTGCTAGGGATGACAGCGGCGTGTTGTGTGGCGCCCTGGGGCGCATCACGATAACCCCGCCGTAACCAAGTCGAGTGACCATGGGCCCCATGATGCATCAGTTACGCGGGCGGTTAAAACCCTAACGCACGTGGCCTATTTGACGGGCCGCTGATACAATGTTGGCGCATGGCAGACTGGCGCCAAATTCAAGCCCGCATTCGCAAGGCGCGCAACAGCGCCGACCCGGTCGCGAAGCTGTCTGAACTTTATCAACGAACGCGCGACGGAATGGTAGCGTGGGAACTTGGCGCGTTTGAAGAGAAGAACGGAAGGAGCGACGAAGCTGTGAAGTGGTACAAAGTTGCAGCCGAAAAGTTCCGGCGCGCTGACTGGAAAAAGAAAGCCGAAGAGGCCTTGACGCGCTTGGGCGTGGAATTGCCCGAGAAGCACGAGACAGCGGCACACGATGTTGAAACCGAGGAATCCGTAGTGGACAAAATTGAGGCACGTGAAGAGGAAGTAGTCGTAATGCCTCTGGCGCTGGGAGAGATTCCCGAAGACGCCGGAGATGAAGAGAATGATGAAGCCGAGGAAGATTCGGCGCAACCAGTTGGCGAGGGCGCAGTAGCTGCGACGGGCGTTTCAGCCGACGGCGCAAAAAAGAAGCGCCGGCGGGGGCGTCGAGGAGGTCGAGGCCGCAGACGCAAGGGCGGAGTGGGCGCAACGCCGGGACTTCCGGCGCAGGCGTTCGCGTCGTCGGGCGTGGCCGCACCCACACATACGCAACCGGCGCCGCAGGCGATGGCTGCGGCAACATCTTCAGCGGAGCGAGTGCCGGAAAGAGCTTCGGAGAGGGTGCCGGAACGTTCCTCAGAACGGGCACCACGTGAGAGTCAGCGGGCACCGCGGACGGATCAAATCCATCCGATGCCACAGCTACCCTCGGAGCGTGCGGCGCATGGGCGCAGCGATCCAGCGCTGTCGTCGCGAATGGCGCATCTGGAGTCCTTGCTACGGCGCATGCTCTCAAGCCCCTTGCACAAGCTGGGCGAAGCCGAGGAAGCTCCCGCTGGACCCGGGGTGTTCGTGCTGTCGGAGTCTGACCAATCGACTTCTTATTATGTGGAGTCCTGCCAGACGCTTCGGGTAGGTGTGGGGAATCTGGTCCGCGGTGTTCGCGCGCAAAAAGGCAATCGCGGGCGCGGTTTTACGGATACAAATCTGAAGGAACGGCTGGCCGAGTATCTGGGCATCGATGAGGCGAAGGTCGCGCAGTACCTGCGGGATCATTGCGTGGTGCGCTGGATCCAGTTGGACGATGAAGCGGCGCATTTGGCACACTTTGCCATCGGGCTGCTGAGGACGCCTCTGAACGTGGATTAGGCGTAGGCGGAATCGGGATATGGGGGGGCCTTTGGGGGCATGTTCGGGCCTCCCGTTCGATGCGTTTAGGTACCGTTCGACCCCCTATTTACCCATTTGAACGCCCAAGGCTGGACGAGCAGCGCAATCCCCTGCAAACTCTAATAGGATAAAGAAGTTACGGGTGTCACACACACCCGTGGGGGTCAGGCTTCCTAGCTGGATCCGCCTGACAGGAAATTATCCAGGCTCGAGTCATAAAATAGGCGTGGATGTGTTTTCGACGACGTATCTCTGAGGAGAGACATGGCGAACTCATTTAGCAACAAGGTCTGGAAGACAGCAGACTGGGCATTGTGCAAGACGGCCGGCCTGACCTTCAACACGATCCAATTCTTCAATAAGCACAACCCTAATCCCTCGTTTACGCCGAAATGGTCTGACAAGCCTCTTTTGAAGTCGTGGGAAAAATCGAAGCCGACGCTCGGCTGGCCGCGCACTACGGATTCGCTGTGCCCGGAATGCGTGAAGGAAGCGCGCGAAGCCATTATTAATGGCACGAAGGACTGGACGGACCTAGTCCACGAGAAGGTGGGCGAGATCAAGGCGCAGATCATCGAGCGCGACGGCGAAGTCTGGATGGTGAAAGATTGCCCCGCCCACGGCCGGTGCGAAGACATGATGGCCATCGACGCCAAGTTCCTGGAGTGGATCGAGGGCAACTTCCCGGGCCGCGACATCCCCGCGCACAACGACGAAAAGCTGCACAATCACGGATCGAGCACGGTGCGGCACGGACGCGGCGCTGTCTTGACCGTGGACCTGACCAATCGCTGCAACATGATGTGCGATCCCTGCTTCATGGACGCGAACCAGGTGGGATACGTTCACGAACTGGGCTGGGACGAAATTCAGGAGATTCTGGACAACGCGACCAAGATCAAGCCGCGTCGGCAGATGTCCGTGCAGTTCTCGGGCGGCGAGCCGACGATGTCTCCTTACTTTTTCGACGCAGTCCGCTACGCGCGCAAGGTGGGATACAACAGCGTGCAGGCGGCGACGAACGGCATCGAGTTCGCCAAAAGCAAGGAATATTGCAAGAAGGCGTTCGAGGCGGGACTTCGCTACGCGTACCTGCAATTTGACGGCATCGGCAACGACGCAAACGGCCACCGCCAGGTGGGCAACTTGTTTGACGTGAAGCTGCGCGCCATCGAAAACATGCACGAGGCGGGCATTGAGATCGTGCTGGTGACGACGATCGTGAACAACGTGAACAACGATCAGGTAGGACCGATCGTGAAGTTTGCCATGGAGAACCCGAAGAAAATCTCGTTCGTGTCGTTCCAACCCGTGTCGTTTACCGGACGCGACGAGGACATCACGCCGGAACGCCGGATTCGCCAGCGGTACACGCTTTCGCACCTTGCGAAGGACGTCAGCGAACAGGTGGGCCAGATCGAACCGACTCGCGACTGGTTCCCGATCTCGTTCATTTCACCGTTCGCGGGCTTCTCGGACCTCGTCCATGGACAAGAATCGCAATGGGGCGCGCTCTCCTGCGGTTGCCATCCGAACTGCGGCGTGGGCACAGCGATGATGGTAAACAAGCACACCAAAGAGTGGGCGCCGATTTCGCGCTTCCTCAACGCGCCGCAGCTTGTGAAAGACGTTACGGCAATCACGGACGCGGCTCGCGGCAAGAAATTCTCGGCCTTCATGATGGCTTGCGCCCTCCTGAAGAACTACGACGCCTTCCAGGCGCCGCCGAGTTTGAAGCTCAAGGATTTGTGGAAGAAGTTTGACAAGACCTGGGCCGTCACCAAGAACGCGGACAAGAAGTATGGCCGCACCAACCCGGAGCGTACGTACGAAGATGCCATGAAGCGCCGGACCGAAGACCCATGGAACATGCTTTTCATCGCCGGCATGTGGTTCCAGGATCTCTTCAACTACGATTTCCGCCGCACGGAAATGTGCATCATCCCTTACGCCACGCAGCAGGGCGAGATTTCCTTCTGCGCGTATAACACCGGCGTGGGCTGGCGGAAGATCATCGAGAACATGCACAAGAACGCGACCGTGGCCCAGTGGTACAAGGAACACGGCAAGCACGAGATTTACGCGAAGGGCAAGAAGGTCAGCCTCGATACCTATGAGCACTCGCTGAAGATCGATGCCGAAGACGCTGCGCGTACGCGTACTCTGGAGCACGATATTCCGCAGACCGCGGCCGAGGAAGACCGCATCCGCCGCAAGAAGGCGTTTGAAGAAGCAGCCAAGGTGCGCCGGATTTATGAAGAGCTCGTGCTGAAAAAGCCTCAGGAGCAGGTGGTGCAGATCGGCTCGCTGGCGCAGATTCAGATGGCGGTCCCCGGCGCAAACGTGAAGCCGGTTCAGATCGCTAATGCCAACAATAACGCTGCGCCTGCCGTGGCTGAGCCAGTCGCCGGCGACTAACAGCCCGATCGGCACAATTCAAGACATAGATGGGACGGCCTCTCCAGTTCGTGACGAGAGGCCGTTTCCTTTTAGCGCGCGTTTTCCGCAGGCTTGCCTAGAATGGGCTTTCATGCCAGATCGCACTCGCGTCCGTCAACTCGCTGCCGAATTCACCGAAAAGGGAGATCCTCTCGGTTGGTTCGAGCAGCTCTATCAAGAGGCTGAGCTTGGACGCTCGGAAATTCCGTGGGACGATCGCAAACCGAATGCTCATCTGCTCGCCTACTGGAGCGAAAATCCTGCCGCTGCCGGTAAGACGGCGCTCGTAATCGGCTGTGGATTGGGAGACGACGCCGAGCAACTTGCGGTCTGGGGATTGCGCACCACGGCGTTCGACATATCGCCGACGGCCATCAAGACGGCGCGCAGCCGCTTCCCGAAAACCTCGGTGAATTATGTGGCTGCCGATTTATTTCAAGCGCCAGTCGAATGGCACGGGGCGTTCGATTTTGTGTTCGAGTCGAACACGCTGCAAGCGCTCCCGGCAAATGTGCGTCCAAGAGCTATCCAGGCGATCGCGCAATTCGTGAAGCCGGGCGGGCGTTTACTGGTGATCGCCCGGGGACGCGAAGAGCCAGAGCCGGAGGGCGAGTTGCCTGCGCGCTTGACCCGGCGCGAGTTGGCGGAATTCGAGCGATGCGGGTTGCGCGGGGAGTCGTTTCGGGATGCGTCTGACAGCGAACCACCGCACTCGAGGCGCTTCCGCATTACTTACATTCGACCGTAACAGAGGCCTCGCATCTATTCGGCACCTGAGGGCAAGCCGCTTGGCACCACGAAGTCACCGGCGATACGATCGGGCTGAAGCGGGAGACATGCTTTGGGTGGCTTGATTTCGCCCGCTGTATTAAGATCGAAACGAGTCTGCGGTACAGTTCCCCGGTAGCTCAACGGCAGAGCATTCGGCTGTTAACCGAAGGGTTGCTAGTTCGAATCTAGCCCGGGGAGCCATTTTAATTCCTGCCCTTATTGGGTTTACGGCGCCTCTGCAGAATCAATCAAAGACGCCTTTCGTAGCCCATGCAGCCCAACTAAGTCAAAACCGAGGCCTGCACGATCATGCCATTCGCGCTGCTACGTTTCGTCATCCTTCAATCCGATTGCTTAGAGGTCGGTTATAGCCTGGATTGAGTGACCGAAGTTTGCCCCTCACGTCCCTCACGCCGGATTCAGTCGCTCGAACCGGATGGACAAAAGGGCAGGCCGCGCTCTGCGAGTACGGCGTCCGCTGCAGCGAGAGAGCCTTGACGAAAAGGTCCGTGGGGACGCGGAGAAAAGCGGATGCAAGTGCAATCAATTTTGGATCGTGCATCCCGAGGACGCTGCGGGCTTTTCGCAAAGATCATCTATGTCTGTCAGGCTCAAATCGAGAGCCAATGAGTCGGATCGTACCGTGGGTTAGGGCAAGCTCACGCTCCTTGCAAAGAGGCAAGACGCAGCTTCCTGCGCGCTACCAATCGGAATATTTCGTCCCGTTCAGCGAGGTGTCCGTCGATTCGCTATGGACGTCGAACACATCCTGGCCGCCCCATGTCGGCGAATCGGCATCATCCTGCACAGACCGCAGCTTCCAATCGGCTTGGCCGGTCATTGGATCAACCGGGATCTCCCTGAGGAATTTCACGATGCGACCGGATTGTCCGGATTCCTGTACACCGTCGACGAGAGCTTGCAAAGTTTGGGGGTAATCTTCTGTTCCCGGCTGTTGCAGCAGCTGATTCTTATCCGCGGCCACTTTGTAACGATCGATCGCGTCGCGCATCTCGCGCAAATCGTTCCTCAGCCGCGTCTCCTTTTCGCGTTTCACAGTCACGCGCGCCAGCGGCAGGCTAACCGTCGCCAACACAATCAGAATTGAACAGGAGACCATCAGCTCCAACAGGGTCATCCCGGCGCTGCCTGGTCTCTGGAGATTACAAATCATCGACATTACGATCCATCAAGAGGTGTCGCCAATCGCCCGGCCGTAAGCGCACTTTATCTCTTGCGCGCCGCGTCCTCATAATTACAACCGCATGAATATTGTGAGAGGTTGATCGCTCAACGCGCCATTTACGGCCGCTTCATTCCTCTGTAATCGTTTCCGATCTAACGTTGCCCTTCCGCACAACACAAAGAACAATGCACACTCTGTTCGTCGATCTTGTAACCGCATGTAGAACTATCTGCGCTGCCCGTAAGACCCTCGGTGAATGATGGACCAGCGCAAGATTTGCCTGATCTTCGGCGCGGCGATTTCGCCGATCGTCCGGGTTCGTATGGACTATTCTTTCCGGTTATTCGCGGCCATTTACGGCTACAGCGTCGCGGAGCCGTCCGATCGTTCGGCGCGTCGCGTTGTCTACGGCGGCGCTTCGTTAGGCGAAGATCGAGCCGGCGCCATACGAATCCCGGCAAGATACGATCCGCGCGCAACGCAAACAGCGCTTCCTCACTTCGACACGATTCGCTACGCGGATGAAACGTTCTCCGTTATCCACGGCGTCGACGAGTCCACCGGGGATCCTGATTGGCTCGGAGAGATTTTCGAGTGGGTGTCCGGCGGTCTCGAACAGAGCATCGCCGCAAGGGATTCCGTGGGACGGATTCCCTACTCGGAGACAGCATTTTCCAAACGCGGCCTCTCTCCGTTCAAACCTCACGCAGCGCTTCTAATGGCCTGGTTTGAAGACGTGCTTCAAGAACGCAATCGGAAACTCGTGAAACCGACTTCTCCGTCGCCTCACTTCGAGCACGCTGTGATCTGCTCTCACGATCTCGATTTTCATTTCACCGGTACGCAGTCTGCGCTCTCTCGAATCGGAAAGAACGTTCTCATTGCAGCGCGCGATTATCGCAGCGCTTCTTTCTTCGCTTCCAATCTCCGGATGGCCGCGCAAGTCTGTGCCGGTGCCGCGGTAGGTAACTATCTGCCTGAAATGTTTGAGCGCATCGAATCGATGGGATTCCGCTCCACTATCTTTGTTGTGGCTAACGGCTCTCACCGGCGTGACCCGAATTACAACCTTGAAGAGGTCGCTGTGCACCTGAATCAGGCAGCATCGCGAGGCTTCGAAATTGCCCTGCACGGCTCCTACGACAGCAACTGGATTTCCGGAAAGTTGAGAAGCGAAGCGGCAAGGCTCGGTCAGGTTATGGGGAAAAAGCCTTTGGGAAGCCGCCAGCACTGGCTGCGTTTCAATCGGCACGAGGATTTGTATCGCGAGGTGCGAATGTCCGATCTGCTTTACGATTCCTCGCTCGGCTTTTGCGAAACCCATGGATTTCGCAACGGCGCAAACTTCGCCCTCCCTCCCTATGATTTCGCGCACGAGCGCCCGTGCTCGTTTTTGGAAATTCCCATGGTACTGATGGACGGGAATCTGCAATCTGCGTCTCAAAGCTTGCGCGCCGATCCGCAGGTTCTCGCGGATGATCTTCTCTCGGAAAGCAGGAAATGGGGTTGGGGAGGAGTTTCGATCCTCTGGCACAATCCGATCGATCCGATCCAGGTCCCCGAGGAGATCAATCGCGTTTTCTGGCAGTTGGCCGAGCAACGGAGCCGCCATGCCGAAACATGGATGACTGCCGAAGAATTCATGCGGCTGAGCCTCGCCCGCTATCACAACGCTGGCCTGCTAAAGGAACTTTCTTTCAATGCTTAGAATGCGAATCGAACGCGCGCCCTTGAAAGACGCCGAAAACGAGGTGATTCTCCGCGAATACAATCGCCTCACCAACGCTGGAATCCCGATGAGCGAGTTCGTCCATTGGGTCGCGAATAGCCCTGCCGGCAAAGCATGGCACGGAATACTGGAAGCAGAAGACGGACGAGTCGTCGGTCATACGTCCGTGTTCCCTTTCCGCATAGGCTTCGCATCGGGCTCTGTGATTCCCGCCAAATCGGAGTTTTCCCTTCTTCATGAAGATTTTCGGAAGGAAAAGATTGTCGGCTTCGAAAAGGCGGGCAAATCTGCGTTCATCGTTCTGCTCGATCACGTATTTCGGCATTCGCAGGAATTCGGCTGGGGGCCGATCTTCGCCTCGACCAACGAACGCAATCAGGTGTTCACGCGAAAAGTCGGTCTGCGTCCGGTCGAATTTCCTCTGTGGGAGTGCCTGCTCATATTGAAGCCGCGAGCCGCCGCGCAGTTCACTCCGAATATGAACGAGTGGCAACGCAGGGGCATCTTGTCCACGGGCATTGCCCAGGTAGCGATCCGCAGCATGCTGACGCCCTTTCTTTCGCATCGCAACGGAGTTCGCGAAATTCCGATGGGCGCAAGTAGCGTCGCCGTTGAAGGGTCTCGCTTGGCATTTTTCGAAGACGTCGATTCGCTTCGTTGGCGCTATCTCGACGGGCAGTATGCCCGCCTGCAAATCGAGCAATCGCCCGGGGATTACGTGATCGTCAAACGCGGATCACCCACGAAATACGTGCGTGTCTGCCAATGGCATATCGGGCAGCGAAAGCAAGTTCCTTCGTTCATCTCGGCGCTCATCGGTCTGGCGCAGCGTGACGGTGCTCTCGGAGTGCGATGGGCAGTCTACGACGGCGAACCGATGTCTGATGCCCTGGTGACGAGCCTGAAATGGGCCGGTTTTCTTGCAGCGCGCCGCACTCGCATCGTGATGGTCCATAAGCTGGGCGAGAAATATCTGGATCGTTCGCTGTGGAAGATGAACGATTCTTTGTTCAGCTTTGATCCTTAGACTTCGGTCACCGTTCAGGACGTCGTATCCACACCAGATTTCACGCTCAATTTATGCAGTTGTTACCTTGGCACTTCGCGGCCGTGTAAGGATTCGCGTTCACTCGTTGTGCCGCGTCGCAACGGCACGCCACGGGTGTGACTTCGTATCCAGATACCCAGCTTGGAGATCCTTTGCATGAAACCTGTCGTTCGGGGCGTCATCCTAATCGCAGTGCTTCTCGTAGCCGCAGTTTGTAGCGTTTTCTTCACAGCACACGGACAATCAACGGGACTCGGTGGGATCATGACGTACGACCCGGTGAATCAGTGGATGATGTTCACGGACCCGACCGGCACCTGGCACGCACCACTGGCCGTGACGAACTCGGCAGCGCCCAAGAATAGTGCCGTCGAATTCACCGTCAACACGGACGATCAATTCGTGGTGCAAACCTACGGCGCCGGCAATCCCGAGTCGTTTCTTGATCTCGACACCGACGGCAGCGCTTCCCTTTACGGTTCTGGAGGAGGAGGAGTGGGAGTCGAGGCGGCGACTGGCGATACGTGTATCCCGTCCACGCAGCCTTCGCCTTGCGGGAAAAATTCCCTTCGTGTCGCCGGGAATGGCATCGTCAAGCAGTACCTCGGCCAGCCCACCGCGGGCAACGGAATAGCGACGATTCTTTATTCCGCCGATGCGAATTTGGGCGGCACCTTCGGCCCCTATACGATTTTCACCACCGCGGCATCCGGTTACGGCGCGGGAGGGTTGTACAGGCTCACGGGTTACATGACCGTCACGGGCGCGGCAGCACCCGGCTCAACGATGCAATTCGTGTTGAATTACGCCGACGAAGGGGGACTCGAGGCGCAAACCAGCGGCTCGCCCGTAAATTTTGGATCGGCCGGGGACAAGCTGCCATTCAGCCTAGTTTTCTATTGCACCCCTGGTCAGCCAATCTCGATCTCGACAATCGCCTCAGGCGGGAGCCCGAACTACACGGTCCACCTTCGCCTCGAAGCACTCTGAGGCGCCCTGAAACGGTCTGACGCGCTCTGAAGGCAAGCGGCGGAGCGCGTCAATCGCGCGTTCGCAAGGCGCTAGTCGCTCTCTAAACAAACGGCGTGGATTGACCCGCCGCTCGTCACGCACTGTCCGCCCTTCGTCAAGTCGAACTGCCAGCGATGCCGCGGGCACGTCCACAGCTTCCCATCGGCAAGCCAGCCTTGGCTCAAGTCCGCGCCCTGGTGCGGGCAGAATTGATCGATCGAGTAGCGAATTCCGTCCGCCTCGATCACGATCCTCTTGCCGCGCTCTTCGATTTCCAGCAGCCGCGCGCAAAACCAGTTCATGTCTTCGGGTTCCATCAACAGAAACCCTTGAATCAACGTCTGGTAGACGTCGGGTCGCCGGTTCAGGCGCATTCGAAACGTGAGTGCAAACTCTTCCCACGTGATCGCGCCGTCGAGCACACGCTGGATTTGCCACGAGGGCGCCTTCAGCGAATAAAAGTCTGCGTCGCGAATCGCCATCACGTGCTCTACGCGATTCTGCGGAAAATCGATTCTCAGCAATTCTTCGAAGTCCGTAAATCCGAAATAGAGCGGCACGGTCACCCGGGCGCGCAGCTTGAACGCATCGAGTTTCGCCTGTAGCGCGTTCTTTAGGCGTCCGAGAGTGCCGGTCATTGCTTCCGCCGAATTGCCATTGCGGTGCGCTGCGAAGTGCTGCTCGTATCGCGACGCGTACGACCGGATGTAACTCTCAAAGAACTCTTCGGTGACGCGCTCGCTGGCGTTGAAGCACACCTGCCAGGCGCCGCTGTCGAGCATATCTCCCGGCATCACGTCGATCATCTTGATATTCGCGTTCTGTAATCGCCCGCCGAGAAAGTCCAGAAACTGTTGCGCGCGGAAATATGTTCACGGTCTCGAAGTTCAAATGAAGCAGCGCCGGATCGAGAAAGCACGCCGGCCCGGCCGACGGTAGAAATATCTCCGGCTTCACGGCTTCCACAGCTCGTGCCACCATTTCGAATTTCCCCAGCAGCTTGTGCCGCGAAATTCGCTGGTACTCGTTCTCGTCGTAGTCATAGCAGGTGGGATGCCAGGTCGCGCCGGAGAACTGGCACGTGAGCACCGAGATGGGGCCCTCCTGCGCGCGAATCGCAGGCACTTCGTCGTAAAGTTTGCAGTCATTCAAATTCAAGAAGCTCTTGCCGTCAGCCTTCACCAGGATCGCCGAATCTCGATTCAACCCGGAGTCATCCAGGTAGAGCTTCGCGACTCCGCCCGCGATCGGCATAGCCGCACCATGCTTGCACGTGACAAGGGCGGCGGGTCGAAGTTTCGCCAATTCCTCCCTCAACGCGGCGCGCTCGAAGAGCGGCACAAGAAACGTGATTTTCTCCACCGGCAGCGTCGCCAGAAAAGCCGGATCGAAATGATCGCGATGCTCGTGGCTCACATAGACGAACACCTGCTTGTCCGTATTCCGCAGTTTCTCCCGGATTTCAGAAGCCAAATGATGGTTGCACGGAAACTGAAACCACGCGGAATCGAACGCCCCTTCGGGCGAGAGCCACGGGTCTGTGACCAAAACCGATTGCTCGGTCTCAACTAAAAATCCTGCATGTCCGAGATAAGTGATTTGCATTTGATCGCGGCGAGTTTCGCCGGGACCAGAATGATCGGGGGGAATTGTCAGCGCGGGAATACTCGCGTGTTGGAATTGGATGAATACCCTTAAAAAGGCGAACGGGCCGCCCGATCTCAGTGGCCCGTTCCCCAGTTCGCGTGAAGCGCCTACTGTGTAACTGTCAGCGTTACCGTATCTTGCGCGACTGCACCGTCTGCGGTGATCGTCACAAGAAGGTTGTAGGTGCCCGGCGTAACGCTTCCCGCCGGCGCCGTCACATTCAGCGTCGAAGTTCCCGCCCCTCCGTTGATCGAGGCCGGGGTGAACGCCGCGGTGGCGCCTGCGGGGATTCCGCTTACGGCAAGCGACAGATCGGCATTCGCAGAGTTGTTCTGTGTGGTCAGATTGAGCGAGTAAGCCGCCGTGCCGCCCGCGGAAGCGGAAACGCTTTGCGACGATGGCGTCACCGAACCCAGAATCAATTCCGCTACGGGTGCGACGCCAAGGTAAACGCTTCGGCTGTGCGAGAGCAGACCGCTCACAGCCGTAATCGTGGGCGAATACACTTGCGGTTCGGGAGTCGCGTTTGACGTTACGACAGTCAACGTCGAAGAGCCCGAACCACCCGTGACCGGATTCTCGCTGAAGCTCGCCGTAACGCCTGCCGGCAAACCCGAGACGCTCAGCAGAACCGATCCGTTGAATCCGCCCGTCGGCACAATCGTGATCGGAAAGAGCGCCGTCCCGCCCTCTGCGATATTCTGCACGTCGGGTGCGATCGTTCCGCCAAAATCTCCCACGGAACTATCCACAGTCACCGCGATCGTCGAACTGTGCGTCAGCGTTCCCGAGTTTCCGGAAAGTGTCACGTTGTATTGGCCGAGCGCGACCGAACTCGACGCGGTGAGCGTGATCGTCGACGAGCCGTTTCCTCCGTGCACCGTCACCGGGCTGTAACTCGGCGTGATTCCCGGGGGCAGATTCGTCACCCCAAGCGTAACGTCGCCGGTGAATCCGTAAAGCGGCGTGAGATTTACCGTGAACGACACGCTACCGCCCGGCACCAACGTCGAATTCAACGGTGCGACCACGCCCTTGAAGTCAGGAAGCGGCGGCACCTGCAATTCGAGCCCCAGCGCGGAAAGCGTCTGCAGTCCGCTGTTCGTCGATTGAATTGTCACTGTCTCGTCGAAAACGTCCAGCAGCCCGTCGCCGTTCGCGTCTCCTGCAAGCACGAAAGTCGGCGCGCCCGCGGAACCATTCGACACCGGGAAAGTCCCATCTCCCTGCCCGTAGTAGAAATATCCTCCGGTTGCCAGGTCAAGAATGCCATCGGCGTTGAAGTCGCCCACCAGCAGCGGCGTCGTCACCGAAGTTACGTTGGGCACGTTCGGCCCAACTGAAAATGTCCCGTCGCCGTTCCCGAGCGAGACAAATATGAATCCTTGGATGGTTGCTCCCGAGGTTTCCACCGCGGTCGCAACGTCCAGCTTCCCGTCGCCATTGAAATCGCCCACCGAAGCCGTGATCGATCCCACGAAATCGGATCCCGACCCGGCCACCGGTTGCAACGAACCAAAACTGCCGTCGCCATTGCCCAGCAGGATTCCGGAAAAGTTGTAACCCGGCGAAGAGGGATCAAACGCGCTGATGATCAAGTCCAGCTTCCCGTCTCTGTTGAAGTCTCCCACCGCCAATCCGTCGCGCCCCACGTACGAGAGCGGCGAAGAAGGTCCCACGCGAAACGTGCCGTCGCCGTTGCCCAGCAACACCTGAACGTCGCCGAAACTCACCAGCGCAACGTCCAGAGCGCCATCGCCGTTGAAATCCGCGATCACCGTTGAGGACGACGCAATGCCGCTATAGTCCGTCTCGATCGGCGCCTGAAACGTGCCGTCGCCATTGCCCAGCATCGTGGCGACGAACCCGGTGGTTCCCCGCTTCCCATTCACGATCAAATCCAGTTTCCCATCGCCATTCACGTCGAAAACGTGGATTCCCGTGACCACCGAGTTTGCCGGGCCGGCGCTTCCGACTGCCGAGTTGAACGTTCCATCGCCATTGCCGTGCAACGTGTAGATGTTCGGCCCCGACGCGACCACGATGTCCAGCTTGCCGTCGCCGTTGAAGTCTCCTTCAGCAGGAGGCGAAGTAAGATTTGCGTTCCCGGTGATACTGCGCGAGCTGAAATAGTTCTGCGCCACGCCGTCTTCCACGCTGAAATATTCCGCGTTGGACGCTCCGCCACCCGGCGCCGGACTCACTACCGTAATCGTTGCGGTCGTTGGCGTCACCAGTGCCGAAGTAGGGACGCTTGCGGTAAGTTGCGACGAGCTCACGAACGTAGTCGTTAGCGCGGCACCGTTCCATTCGACAACGGATCCGGAGACAAAGCCTGTTCCCGTCACTGTGAGTGTGTAGGTCGACCCTCCAGGCGCCGCCGCAGGCGTCATAGGATTGAGAAATGGAACGGGATTGGGCGTGATGGGTGCCGCGTGAACTGGAAATGCCAGCGCAAACAAGGCAACAACGAACGCAAGATATCGGCTGTGAGCCGTTGAAAACATAATTCTCCTTTCGGAATTTGCGGAATGGCGTGCACTGATAGCGTCAACGTGCGCCAGCAGTGTTCAACAGGCGTGAAGGTGGGCTGAATAGTTCGTAAAGTTTATGTAACAGTGAAGGATTGTTATGTGTCAGTTAACCGCAGATTCCGAAGCGTTGACTTGTTTCAATCCGGGTCAACGAACGCAATTCCGGATTCTGTTTCTGATTGAATCCCGATCAGCACGCACTGATTGGGCGCGATCATATAGAACGACGCGTTCACCGTGTTGCCGGAGGTAAAATCTCCTAAAAGCGCCGCGGGCACTGACATCTCGCCGTGTCCGAGCGTCGTGTTCACCAGCCGGTAAGTTCCCGCGAATCCGCCGTTGATCGCCTCGCCGTCTTCGGAGGCGAGCGACGTCAAATCGCCCAGCGCCGCATACGTGCCGTTCGACGAATTAAAAGTCAGCGCCAGGTCCCAGTTCGGAATGTTCGAGGAAGCCGATCCTCCAAGCCCCGCAATCATATTCCCTGACAAATTCGCCAGCGTAAACGGGCTTCCCGTCTGTGGCGTCAGCGTGCCGGAAAACGCGTTGTTCGTGATCGCCTGCGCCGGAGGCGTTCCATTCGGCGTGGAAATGTCCGTATCGATGAAAAATCCCGAGCCTTGGTCGTACAAATAGATCACGGCCGAGTCCACGAAGCCGGATTCGAATCCGCCTGGATAGGAAAGCACAGTTCGCCCTGTTGTCGGATCGAACGACGTGATCGTTCCCGCCGCCGGATTGGAAGTCGTTATCGCGCCCAGATCGTTGCTGTCAAACGTCATCGTGAACGCATTCGCATTCGAAATGGTCATCACTCCGATAATCACGTCCGGCCCCGGCGTGCCGCTGCCACTGGCCTCGTCCATTCCCGTCAATTGCAACACGCTCGTGGTGTTGATGCTCGTCGCGGTCAGCGTCTTCTGCAGCACCATGCTACCCGCCTGCACCGTGCCAAACGTCAAACCGCCGCCGGTCTGAATCAGCTTCACGTGCGAGGAGTCCACCACGTAGTACGCGTAATCCGTCGCCGCGCCGTTCACCACGATGCTCGTTGTGCCGCGGCCGTTGCCGTCCGGCTTGCCCATCGCGCTGGAGCTGATCGCCTGATCCGCATACGTTGGCGCAGCATCGCCTGCCTTGCTCTGGTCGATCACCCCGCCCGTGATCCCTGTCGCGTCAATCACAAGCTGCCCGGCCGAAACGATACGCCCGCCAAATGGCGCATCCGAATCAAGCCCAAACGCATAGTTGCCCGAAGGCGTCGCTGTCGCCGCCGCAGGGTTCTGCAATTGGACCGCGCCCGAATCGAGATAACCGCTGCCGTCGAGTTCGATAATTCGGCCGCGCGTCCCGTCGGCGGACATCGCGAATCGATACTTCAAATCGATATCCGAGTTGGGAAAAGTGAAGCTGCTAATCTCCACGGACACTCTCGGAATCCCATGGAACGACACGTCGACCGAATACGTACCGGTCGCCGTCGGAACATAGTTGATTCCGCCGCCGTTGTCGAAATCGATTTCCCCGCCGGTGATTTTTCCGTTCCCGTCCGCGGTGATCGACCCAGCCATCGCCATTGGCTGCGCGGAAAACGAATCGTAGCCGCGCAGCTCGAAAATGTACGCGCCTTTCAGAAGTGATGCCGCGCTCGCAATCGTGAAGCTAAAGCTATCTGTCGCGGACGAATTGCTCACAGAGACGGCTTTGATCGTCGGATTCGCCGCAGCACCTGTCGGCAGCGTAGCAGGAGGCGTATACACCGCCGCAAAACTCGGCGCAGCCGAAGCGGCCAACGTGCCGCAAGCGGGCGAACAGGCTGAGCCGCCAGCCATCAGCGTCCAGTTCACTCCCGAATTCGTCAGATCGTTTGTTACCGTCGCGTTTACTTCCACCGCCGAGCCGCTCGCCACGACGGACGAAAACTTATTCGGGATCGTCACGCCGGTCGGCGGAATGATCGTAAAAAGAAAGGAGTAGTTTTCGCTCGAGTCCGCCACGGACGTAACCGTGATCGTAGCCTGTTGATTGAGCGGCGCTTTGGCCGGCGGAGTGTACACGGCGCTGAGATTTCCCTCCCCAATCGTCGCCGCCAGCGTCCCGCATCCCGGCGAACACTGCGTCCCGGCGGCCGAAAGCAGCCAAGTCACTCCTTGGCCTCCCGCGTCGTTCTTCACCGTCGCCGTCAGAGTCACAGGTGCGGAACCCGCCTGCACCGTGTCGTTAGGAAATACGTTCGTGACCGAAACCTGCGGATGCGGAGTTCCAAGATCCTTGCCGCTGCAGCCTGCAAGCGCAAGCGCGGCCAGTGACGCGATGAGAAAATTCGAAAGCGAGAGGCGCATTGAGAGCAAGTGAGATCCTCTGACAGCGAACGGATTACAAATGGACAACAAACGCTTAACGAACGCCTAACAAACGCTGTATCGCCGGCAGGGTTTTGCGAACGTATACGACCGATGTGAACCTGATGAGAACGCCGTGCAAATGTTTCGGCAGCGGCCGGAAATCCGTTCAGGTCGCTGCCGGCATTTCCGTTCGCCGAGCCAATTCCCGCTCGGCCAAATTCATTGGTGCTTCAAGTCCAGCGGATTCGTCGGCATCTGCGGCGGATAATAATGAACCCTCTGGGTGCTATCCGTGACGGCCAGCGGCTTCGCATCCGGTGCAAGTTGTTGCCTCACCCAGTCGAGAAGCTTTCCATTTTCAGCGGCCGGCACAAAGGCTGCCCCATCTCCAAATTGATCGATCTCGGTTGTGGGTGGCGCGGCCTGCTCCATCGCTTTCTGCGCGTCGTCCGGCATGTGGCCGTCTTTGCGGATGTCTTGAATTCTCACGCTTCGTGCTTGCACCTTCGGGAACCAATCCACGGGATCGACCCCCGAAACCGTCTTGAGAAATTCGGGCTTGTTCAGTGCCGGAATCTCTTCCGAAGGTACGAAGGTCGACTTCGCAAGAAACGTCGGCCAGTCTCCCCAGGGAGTGAGCACGTCCAGCACTTTGATCCGCGGATCGACAGCCGACGCAAGTATCCCGATCCCACCCCCCGAGCCTTGCCCAAGCATCCCCACCCGCGTCATATCGAAATCCCCGCGGCTCTCCAGATAATTAAGGATCATTTGCACGTCGTGGACGGTTGCTCCCATGGACTCCGGCAGCTGATTGAAAAAATCGTCTTTCAGCGAACGGTATTCCGTGCGCTGTCCCGTCACTGCCGAAACAAAGCCCACGGCGGCGAATCCGTTCCCGGTTGTGGTGCCGCACCAGTAGTCGTCTTTGAAGCGGTCGGTGTCCTGCGGATAGCTATAGAGATAGAGCACCACCGGCGGCTTCGGCACGTTCCGCGGCTTAACGATGTACACGTCGATCGGATCGCCCGGGCGCCATACCAAGTGCCAGCGTTCGCGAATGAAGGGCTTGTCCGGCATGTCGTCTTTCTCGCCCAGCACCTCAATGCTCAATTTCAGCTTGTTCTCCGCCAGCGGCAGCTTCGAAAAGTCTTCCTGGTAGGTTGCGCGATCTTCCTTCGGAAGATCCGTCGCAAAAGGCGATATCTTTAGCGGGTTATCCGGCAGCGGAGTTGGAGCTTGCCGGCCTGCGGAGGCGTGTACCACCAGCAGAAATGGTGCAATCAACGCAACTGCCGCCACAATTTTCGTCCGCGAGACGAGACGCATGGAACCTCACCTTCACTTGATTTTGCTTCCGCCCGACCTTAGTGCCCGGAAGTGCCAACCCAATGAACGCCGCGTGAAGAAAACGTGACTCGCACCAAGTTCTTCGAGAATCTGCGTCGCCGTCTCCACAAGCGCGCGCAAAAGAGAAAAGGCAGACGGATCGCATCTCCGCCTGCCTTTTCCGTTGAACTGGTTTCTTACTGAATCCAGGTCAGGAACTCGTTGCCGGTGAGGGCAAAGTATTCCTGGTCCTGAATCGACAAGAAAACCTTTCCGGCCATGTCGCCACCCTCTTCAATGCAATTCGGGGCGGTCTGGTCGGCTGCGCAGAACCCAGTCGATGCGGACGTCGTTCCGTTGTTGGCGTCCAAGCCGTCGATGGGGTAGTGGCTGCGGAACACGCCAAGTCCCGTGGTAGTGCTCGAGCAGGATGCGTTCGCGCAATACACGGAAGGAACGATGTCGGGCAGGTTGATCTCGGCCTGATCTTGCGCCGCCAGGATGAGAGTGGTGATGCTCGGGCCAGTTGTAGGAGCCACGTAGCTCTTGTAGTACGCAGCCCTCATGATGTTGAATGCACGGTAGCCGCCGTTCTTCACGTTATCGAATGTCGGCAAAGTACCGGTGCACGCGAAGGTGCCCAGGTTGAACGCGCCGCTGCAAGTGGGGAAAGCGCCGTTCGAAACCGAGTAGCTCGAATAGAGCGGATCGGCTCCGTCCAGAGTCAGGTAGTTAATGTTGGTCTTTCCGGCCAACGAACCCACGCTCCAGAAGGCGTACCCAATGCTGTTCGGGTTGTTGGTGGAGTTGACGGCTGCCACCATTTCGCCGGTGCCGATGGCGCGTGTGCGGAATCCGCCATAGGTCGAGCCCTGCGTGCCGGCTGCGTTCGCCGGGTTGGCGCAAGCAACTGTCGGCGGCACGTAAGTCGCTGTCGCGGGAGGTGTGAAGCAACCCGCCGGAGTCGGACCAAAGCCGTATTCCTGGCTAAAGTCGCCGCCGTGTGCGTCGCGGGTGTGAACCACTTGCCATTCAAACGTATTGTACGTTCCAGATACCGGTTCGCGTTCCACCACGTGCAGCACCTTGGCGCTGCCCGTGCTGAATCCGGCGATCTGATCCGTCAGGCCGACCAATCCTGACCAAACCAGTGAAGCCGTCGTTGCGTTGATGTTCTTTGGCAGAATCGATCCCAGGCCACCCGTAGCGGTGTCCGTCTTGTTGTAGAAGAGTACGACGGGTTCCGCGCCCACCGGAAGCGTTGTCGAAGCCGGAATCGACAGCCCGCTAATAGGATCCGTGCCCGAAATCGAGAACGCCACAACCTGCGCCGAGGTCCGCGAATACGAGCTATTGATCGCGGTGCCGACCCCACCCGCGGGGCCGTAACCGAAGCAGCTCACATCCGTCACGCCCGCTCGGTTGCACGCTGCGCGGCCGTATGCGAACTGTCCGTCTTCGGGACGAATGTCCGTGAAGACGATGTTGAAATGTGCGCCGTTCACCAGATTATAGACTGGCGTCGGAAGTCCAGTGGTCGCCGTGTCCGTCACGAACGAAACTGCGTTCGCGCCGGGAGTCGATGTCGCTGCCGAGCTGAGGCTCAGCGTGGCGTTGGTGCTTGCGCCCTGTCCGTAGAACAAACGCAGGCCAACGATCGAGTCAACCGAAAGAAACGCGCATACAACCGTGGGGGTTGTGCTGTTGTCCCAGGCAACCCACAGGTTTCCAAATTCTTCCGGAATCGTTCCGCCGCGGGAGTCAAGGCCGCCGGCGAAGCCCGAAGCCGTCTTCGTGGACCAGAAATTCGTCCCGCAGGCCGGTGCTGCAAGCGTAATCGGGTCCTGCGTCACCGCTGCGATTCCCATGCTGGGGAAGATTCCCGACGATCCCACAGCTACGAATTGCGGCGCCTGTGCATAGCTTGCCGAAGCGAGCAACATTCCGCCCGCCACGAGCAAACCTGCTCGACAAAGCTTTTTCAAATTCATCTGTCGTTCTCCTCTCAGAGTTTAAGCAGTGAAGGGTTAGCGGATGAGCCTGCGAAGCTCCCTGCTTCATCCGTGCGAGGACGTCCCCGCGGTGAATCGGGCGCAAAAAGTTTGAGTTCGGCCTTCGTAGTCGGCGTCTGCACTCTCACGCGTCGAAAGAGTTGTCCATGAGCTGGACCCCGAAGCTCGGCAAGCGATGTGCGGCGTTCGTTTCGGCTCCCGCCGCACTTTTTCGAATTCGGGGACGCGTCACTATTGGCGAGTTTTGTTAAGCAGTAATGACGCGGACAGAAATCTAAGGTGAATCAATCGCATTTTTTCCGGTTGCGATTGCATTTGTGAACGCGGATTGAATCGCGAGTTGGGTTTCGAAGAGTAACGCTGCGAATCGTTTGCATCGCCCGTAAAAGTTTTGTTCATCGCGCGCGGCCGCGCTTTCTTCTCCGCCTGCAAATTATTGACGTGAATTCAACTCTCGACTCATCGCAACGTAACAGTCTGGATGCGAAAGTGTCCCCGCTTGGGAAGCTCTCGCCTTTCCTTCGGACAACGGAGCCTCAACCCGGCAGTCGCTCCGAGTTTCGATGTTTCGTCCGCCGCGCGAGCGCTTGGAAGATCTTCACCACACCAGACATTTACAAGAGGAGTGATTCCATTGAGACGGATTGTCTTTTGCCTAGCAGTTCTGATCGCGCTCACCGCTTCTGCGCCGCTCGCTTCCCTGGCTCAGGCGCTCGCCGCTGCAAGCACGCAAACCCCCGCCGCCAGCGGTTCGATCACAGGAACTGTTTCAGATTCGACAGGCGCGATCATTCCCGGTGCCACCGTAACCCTCATAAGCCCATCCGGCGCTCCACTCAGCACCACGTCCGATGAAACCGGCGTCTACCACTTTGACGGTCTCGCGCCTGGCACATACAAAGTCGAGGTCAGCTCGGCAAGTTTCGAGACCTTCACAAAAGACGCCATCGCCGTCACCGCCGGCCAGCCTGTCCACGTGGACGCAAGCCTCACCCTTTCCGCCAAAACTCAGAGAGTGGAAGTAACGGCAGGCGGCGTCACGCAAATCGAAGTCGAGACCTCGCAGATCTCCGGCACCATCACAAATAAGGAAGTCGTCACTTACGCGCTCAACGGCCGCAACTTCACCCAGCTCGCCGCGCTCGCTCCCGGCGTCACCAATCAAACCGGCCAGGACGAGGCCCTCGTCGGCGTCAAAGGCAGCGTGAAGTACAGCGTCAACGGCGGCCGCGTCGAATACAACACGTACGATATCGACGGCGGCGACGTCCTCAACGCCAGCCTCAACGGCAGCAGCAGCACGCTGATCGTTTATCCGAGTATCGATTCGATCCAGGAGATGCAAGTCCTCACTTCGAATTACGGCGCCATGTACGGCCGCAGCGCCTCCGGCACAATCCTCGCCACCACGAAATCCGGAGGCTCCGTTTTCCATGGCGACGCCTATTTCTTCGCGCGCAACAACATCCTCAATTCACGCGGATATTTCGATCCGCTGGGCGCCGCACCTCTCTATCAGAAGTACGATCCCGGAGTCACGATCGGAGGCCCGCTTTACATCCCGGGCCATTACAATCCGAATAAAGACAAAACTTTCTTTTTCTTCTCCGAGGAATATCGTCACGATCGCGAACCGGTCGATTTCAATCAAGCCGTTCCCACCGCCGAAGAGCGCGATTGCTACAAAGCCGTCAATCCGACCGCAGCATGCCTCGCTAGTCCCGAGGGAGAGTTCGGAGATTTCAGCGATCTCTGCCCCGTCACCACCCCCGCGGACAATGAAGCCCTCTTCAATCGGCAGCTAGGCGCGGCCGGCGCTTTTCCCGATTGCCCGGGCCGGCCCATTGGAGGTCAGGAGAATCCGCCCCAATTCGAAACGTTCCAAAATAACCTCATCCCCATTGACGCGCGCTCTCGCGCCCTTCTCGACACAAATCTCATTCCGCTTCCCAACGCCACATCCGGCTGCAACACCGATCCCGGCTACACCGGATGCTACGTCGCCTCTGTCTCACCTCTCACCACTTGGCGCGAAGAGCTCGTCCGCGTCGACCACAACATCTCCCCCACCGAAAAGATCTACGGCCGCTATATTCATGACGCGTGGAGCACCATCGTCCCCGCTCCGCAGTGGGGATTCATTCACAATAGTTTCCCAACCGTCCAGAATGATTTCGTCGGCCCCGGCACCAGCGTCATCCTGCATTTCAATAGCACCATCAAGGGCCGCATGGTCAACGACGCCGCTTTCGCCTTCACCACCGATCACATCAAGCTCACGGACCTTCCCGGCCCCGGCGTCACCACGCTCGACCGCTCGAAGGTTCCTGT
>Ga0210385_10000522_pt1 | contig 26958 bp, 34 predicted proteins | sample IncBWH26OmetaG_FD_160107 | JGI IMG/M metagenome (GOLD analysis project Ga0210385, IMG submission 160107) | Forest soil microbial communities from Barre Woods Harvard Forest LTER site, Petersham, Massachusetts, United States - Inc-BW-H-26-O ...
CTTACGTTCGAGCGCCATCCACTCCGAGATATATGGGGAAGCGTTTTTAATCGCAATCCCGTCGTCCTCGCAAGAATTGAGGAACCGGACACCTTCCACGCTGATCAGCGCAACGGCGCCGACGTCCAAAACCATGTGCGGACCCGCGGCCTTGATCTGCTGCTTGAGTTCATCGAGATGTTCGCTTCGCAGGTTACCGACCAACTGCAGAACTGCCTGCTTCCCGAGTGCGTGCCTATCAATCCTAAGTGTCATGATTTCGGACTCCGCGCTACGGCACGGCGCACTGCGAGGTCAGGGCAACAAGTGGGTATACATCCGCTACGTGGTTGTGGGTCGCTGTGTATTCGCCACCGGGCACGGCTCGAGCCCGTGCGCTGCTGCTGGCAGCGGTCCTTCGAATAGATGCTGTGCTTTATCGCTCCCTGCGAGAATTGTCACTGACGCCCGCATGCCCTTGATGAGTTCAGGGACCCCCGTCACCCTAATTGCTGCCAAGACAACCGTCTTTGCGTATTCGACCATCTTTGACGATCTTGACCTCGATGGTGAGCAGCCTCGCCAGATAGAGCCGCTTGAATTTGGCGCCAGCCGAATCTGGATGCGTTGTCTAACGACTGACCTTGAGCCACCGATCCCACGGCGGCCTTTCACCAAATTCCGCAGCGAGTCGCTCAATCAGATGGCGAACTTTCGTGGACACAAATCGCGACGAAGGCACGACGCTGTGTATGCCTAATTCGGCGGCCGAGTACTGGGGCAAGACTCGCACAAGCGCCCCCTGATATAGCGATTCGCCGAATACGAAACTAGGACCGAAGACAATGCCGCCTTCTTCGAGCGCTACGGCCAGAAGCAATTGCACATTGTTGGTCAAAAGGTGCCAGGGACCGTCTATAACATGCGAGCGCCCGCGGGAATCCTGCAGTGTCCAATCGCCGGGGGATACCGCTTCGCTATAGGCGAGGCGCGGATGCTTGCGGAGCTCATTTGGAGTCTTTGGCTCACCTAGGCGACTTAGATAGGAGCGAGCCGCACACATCACCATTCGACAAGTTCCAATCCGACGTGCCACTAAATTTGAGTCCGGTAGGCGGCCGATGCGGACTGCTATGTCAATGCCCTCCTGTACGACATCGATGAATCGGTCGCTCGCCAAGACTTGCACCCGCATTCCAGGGTGATCGTGCATATAGCGGGCAAGCGGACCGCCCATCTGGAGAGCCGCAAAGCTTTCTGGTACTGCTATCTTTAGCGAACCCTGCGGGGAAGTCTGTAACTCTCCGGCTTCGCGTTGGGCTTCTTCGAACTCTTCTAGAATGCGGCGACTGCGCTGGTAATACGCGCGACCGACATCGGTCACGTGCAGCCGACGCGTTGTGCGCTGTAGAAGTCGAGCCTTCAAAGCCTGCTCGAGTGAATCAATGTGCCGCCCCGCCATGGCCGGGGTGATCTTGTGACGACGCGCCGCGGCGGCAACGCTGCCCTCCTCCACCGCCGAGTTGAAGATCGCCAAGCTAGTCATGCGATCCACAGCGAGTCCTCCATTCGATACCGTTGGTATCGAATGTATAAACGAATCGCTGGATTATCAACAGCCCTTTCCGTTCGTACGCTCACCGGGACAGTCGGCGAGCACAACGCGCGTGAAAATCCAAGCCAGCGGCATTCACATCAATGTTCGTGATCGGGGTCGGGGCGAACCCACGTTGGTGCTGCTCCACTATTGGGGCGGCTCTTCTCGCACCTGGGCGGAACTCATCGACCAACTCGAAGATCGGTATCGATCGATTGCCATCGACCAACGCGGCTGGGGTGAATCTGACGCCCCGCCTCAAGGCTACGGCATTTCCGATCTCGCCGATGATGCGCAGAGCGTCATCAGCGCTATGGAAATCAAGCGCTACCTGGTCGTCGGGCACTCGATGGGCGGCAAGGTCGCCCAATTGGTCGCATCACGACGGCCGGTGGGCTTGGTGGGGCTTGTCTTGGTCGCGCCGTCTCCGCCGAGTCCCACCGTGCTTGATAACGAACAGCTGCAGATACTCCAGCCCCTGATGTTGTCGCTCGAGCGATCCGGGCGTTTGTCCTCAACCTGTAAGCCACACTCGTCCGGATTCATTGAGCGCACCCATATTCGCACTCTTCAGCATCACGGCGAATGCCACGCCCATCTGGCGCACGTCTTGGGTTTTATAGCCCGCGCAGGAGAATGACCCATGAAAATCGCACTCATCGGCGCCTCGGGTAATGTCGGCTCTCGCATTGCTGCCGAACTCTCATCGCGCGGCCACCAGATCACGGCAATTGCCCGCAATCCCGGCAAAATCGCTGTGCTGCCGGGTATCAGGCCGATCGCCGTTGATATTGCCGACACCGGATCGCTGGCGGCCATACTCAAGGGACATGCAGCCGTAATCAGCTCTGTCCACTTCACTGCCAGCGATTCCGATCAGCTAATTGGGGCGGTCAAGGCCTCGGGTGTGCCGCGTTATTTGGTCGTAGGAGGTGCGCAGCCTTCAGGTGGCGCCGGGCAAACTCCTCGTCGATTCTCCCGACTTTCCGAAGGAATACGAGAGCGAGACACGGGCTGGCTGTGTCTTCCTCGACCGATTGCGCGCCGAAAAAAATCTCGACTGGACCTTCCTATCACCATCGTATGTGTTCCAGCCCGGCGAGCGCACGGGAAAATTCCGCCTCGGTAAGAATGACCTGCTGGCGAACGAAAAGGGCAGCAGCATCTCGTTCGAGGACTTTGCCGTCGCCCTCGCGGACGAAATCGAAACACCGAAGCACTCGCGTCAACGCTTTACCGTCGGTTACTGACGATTGGTCCTTAGCGTCACATCAGCTCGATCGATCAGCACGCTCTTGAGGATCGAATTTGTGAACATCCCATCCAACGGCGTCTCTCTTCATGTGACGGACCAGGGCCAAGGCATACCGGCCGTCGTATTCCTACATTGTTGGGGCGGCTCGACACGCACCTGGGACCGCGTCGTCGCTGCCCTTTTACCTCGATACCGGACTGTGGCGATCGACCAGCGCGGGTGGGGGGCATCCGAACGTCCGACCCGCGGCTACAGCGTCGCGGAGCTCGCCGATGACACTAAAGGCGTGATCGAGGCCCTCGGCTTGGAGCGGTACATCCTCGTCGGCCACTCCATGGGCGGCAAAACGGCGCAGCTCGAGGCATCTCGCCGCCCCAAGGGCTTGGTCGGTCTGGTCCTAGTCGCTCCGGCTCCTCCCTCGCCGTTGAAAATCCCCGAGGAGCTCCGGGGGATGTTGGAGGGGCCCAATGTACGCGAGTTCGTCGCTATGGCCCTCGAGCAGATGCTGACCTACAAGCCGCTCAGTCGCGAGGATGCCGAACTTATGATCTCCGATGCCATTCGGGGCTCAGCCGAGGCCAGAGCTGCGTGGGGTCGCCAGACCAGTCTCGAGGACATCACCGACGCGGTTAGCCACATCGACGCGCCGACCCTCGTGATCTCGGGCGATCACGACAAGATCCAACCCATCGAGATCCTTGAGCGCGAGCTGTTGCCCCGGATCTCTGGCGCCGCTATCCAGGTTCTTCCGAACGTCGGGCACCTGTCCCCGCTTGAGGCCCCTGAGGAGATTGCCCGGCGTCTCAATAGCTTCGCTCAGGGTGCTTTAGTGCAGGCCCTGATGAAGGACTGAAAATGCCATCTCAACTAGAAAGCACCTTGTCTCAACATCCCACCGTGCCGCGCGAGATCGCTAGCGTCAGGATTCCGGACAGCCTACTAGCGCAGAAGGCCCTCGATCTGGCCTATCGCGTCTCACCACCCGTTGTATGGACGCACGTGCTTCGGACCTTTGTCTTTGGTGCCCTAGTCGGGCGGGCGCAGAATCTACGCTACGACGAGGAACTCTTCTTTCTGGCCTCTGTACTGCACGACCTCGGGCTTACGACCGAGTTTCGGGGCACTGAGCGCTTTGAAGTGGTCGGCGCTGATGCCGCCGCGGCTTTCCTGAAGAATCAAGGCGTCGACGACGAGCGGCGCGCGATCATCTGGGACGCCATCGCGCTGCACACCTCTGTTGGCATTGCCTCACGCAAGCGCCCCGAAATCGCGCTGGTCCATATCGGCGCGGGTGTCGACGTCTTGGGGCTCGAGCTCAACAAGCTTCCGCCGACCCTCGTCGCACAAACAATCGAAGCACTTCCGCGTCACGATTTCAACAAAGCGTTTTTCTCCGTGCTGCTCGACACGATCTCCCACGCGCCGCAGAGCGCGGCCATGACCTGGATGTGCGAGATCGCCAACGAGCACGTCCCGGGCTGCCACTGCCCGAGCTTCACTGGTCAGCTGCAAGCAAGTCCGTTCAAAGAGTAAATGGAGACCTCAACGGTCCCGTAGTCTTTTTTTTTAAAATCGATCGCTATTGTGCAATTCGATCCGAATATGCGAGCGCCCGGTTGTAGACATCGACAAAGCGAGTCATGCTCCGAGCCGCCCGTTCCGTAGACGACTCTTCATCTTGGATATTTCAGCGCGAGGCAAATCTGATGACATCCTCAAGCGCCGTCGCGGCGAACAAAGCGCTGGTCAGCAAAGTGATGGACGCCGTTTTTGTCCGGCGCGATAGTAGTGTTGTGGAGCGGGACTTCGCCAGGGCATACATCCAACACAATCCCGCGGTCCCCAACGGTCGAGATGCCATTCCGGCCCTAATTTCGCATCTGGCTCCGGGGTTTCGCTATGAGCCGGGAATGATCGTCGCCGAAGGCGACCTGGTCATGATTCACGGTCGCTACACTGGTTGGGGCCCAAAGCCCATGGTAGCGGTAGATATATTCCGCGTCGTTGACGGCCGGCTCGTTGAACATTGGGACGTTCTGCAGGAAGAAGTCCCTGCTGCCGCCACCGCCAGCGGCAATTCGATGTTCTGAAAAAGCTCCCTGCTCACGGAGAACCCCTCTTATGGATGCGCGCGCGACAGCGTCTAACCGCTACCTCGAGGAAAACGATATTTGCGACGCTTACCGACGCGTTCTCATAAAGGCGTGCCGCTCCTTTTTCCGAACGATTTTCGTAACGGCGCCCCCAGGATACGTCTTTGGAGCCGTTTTTCCGGTGAAGGCCGGACCAACCTAGCAAACTGAGGAGGTCACTGTGCAACTCAAACATTCTGTGGCAGTCGGAGTTCTTTTGTCCTTCCTCGCAAATATGCCGACGAGTGCTGCCGACTCAGATCTGACCGGGAAATGGGTTGGAAAATTCATCGGAGTCCAGATTGAGATACCAGGGCAGACGGACCCGTTTGGTTACCTGAATGGAGAATCCAGAGCCATCCAGGGTCCGCGATTCATGGAAAACACGTTGCACATCGAGTTCGAGACTCAAAAACAAGGTCTCGCGGTGGGGCTATGGAATGCGGGTGAATTCAAACAACAATTTGTCTGCGCACAGCTGACTCAGACTCAGTGGGATTGCGTGGACCCGGGCGGGCGTGCCAGCGTGGAGATTAGGTCGGCAACCGAGATCAAACTGTGTTACTTGGACAACAGGGAAGGCGCTCAGGGCGCTGGCTGTGCCCTCTTGCGAAGGGCAGCTGGATGAGCCGCGTCGAAGTGGATTTGGGCACTTGACCTTCAAGAGAATAGGTTCTTTGCACGCGACTCCACAATGTCCGCCGAAGCGCTCGCACCCCGGCGTTACGAACGCAGGGGCCAACGGATATGCGCTGTGCAGGATCAAGGCCTCCACTCGAGACGTGACAAACGGGCTTGGACGAGCTTGCGTCGTTCGCACAGAGACGCGAACCCTCGCGCTTGGCTTGACCGCGCGATGGTTGATTCGGGGCCGGCTAATTCCTGAATGCGCAGGTCCACCGCAAATGGCCACAAGATTGCGCACGGCCGATCTCGGCAATTGAATCGCCCTATATCAAAGTCGGGCTGCAGCCGGTAGCAGCAGAGCGTGAACGGACTTCTGTCGCCGGTTGCGGTTGGCCCGCAGTGCGTTCTTTCGGAGCTGTGAATGTTCGCCGATTACGATCTTGTGCGCACCCAAAAGGTCGCGGTAAAGGGGATTGAGTTTGCGTATCGAAAGTTTGGCGTTGAGAGTGCCGTCCCGTTGATTCTCTTAACCCACTTTCGTGCTTCCATGGATAACTGGGATCCTCTTTTGCTCAACCTGATCGCTAAGGAAAGGACGGTTGTCGTGTTTGACAACAAGGGCGTGGCGAGCTCCATGGGAGCTACCCCGGAGACATACGGCGCAATGGCTGACGACGCCGCCGACTTTATTGCCGCGTTGGGCTATCCAACGGTGGACATCCTCGGATTCTCGATCGGTGGCGCCATCGCCCAGCAGCTGCTTTTTAAGCACAGCGGACTTGTCAGAAACTGCGTTCTAGCGGCATCCATGCCCCCGGGTGGCCAGGGTATTCTTGCAAGCAAGCCAGAGGTCGCCGCCGTGGCCACCAAAGCAGTAGTCGACCTCGACGATTTCCTGATCCTATTCTTCGAAAGCAGTCTCAGAAGCCAAGAAGCGGGCCGTGAATACCTGAAGCGCCGTTCGGCCCGCACGATTGACGTGGAACCCGCAACGACGAGTCAAACGATGGAAGCACAGGGGAAGTCTCGCAAAGCCTGGGCCGCGATGGATGTGACTCAAGGCGTCACCGATCTGAAATCAGTGAAGCAACCTGTACTCGTAGCAAATGGAAGCAACGACGTAATGATCTCCAATCCATATTCCTTTGCTCTGTATCAGAGTCTGCCGAACGCACAACTCATTCTGTACCCGGACTCCGGGCACGGCTTTCTATTCCAATATCCAAAGCTGTTCGCTGTTCACCTATCCATTTTTTTGAATAGCACAGTTCCTTAACAACTCTCACACTGTTCCCAGAACCATCGCTCGCGCTCGCCACAGAAATAATGGCGACCCCACAACCGGCCAATTCTGTTTCAGTTGCTAGTGCCACCGTCCGTGCGGCCAGACGCACCCACGACCCGTCACCTCCGCCCGGGCGTATCGCCACTCGTGCACCGGCCCGGACGCCCACCCGGGCACCTTGACGCCGTTTATGGGACAAGCACTACTTTTCCGCCCGCCTCGCCGTCCTCTACGAGCTTCTGCGCCGCGTCCGCCTCGCTAAGCCGGAAGGTCTTAGCGACCGGGATACTGAGATGCCCTCTGCGAACCGCTTGGGCCAATCGGGAAAGAGCCGTCGGATTCGGCTGGACGCTGAACGCCTCGATGCGAATAGCTCTCCCTGCTGCCGCCTTGGGTGTTCCCAAGACCGAAGCCAGGACCCCTCCCCGCTTCAACTTCGTAATCAACTTTCCGAGAACGTCGCCACCTACTGTGTCGGCGATTGCATCCAGATCCTGAAGCGAGTGGATCTCCGCGTCGGAGTCGATTGCGATGACCTGATCGGCCCCCAGCCCCTGAGCTTGCGCTTTCTGATGTTCGCGTACTCCGGCAATGACGTGGGCCCCGCGCTGTTTCGCGACGTAGACCGCCGTGCGCCCAACCCCGCCGAGCGCCCCCGTGACCAGGACGGTTTGTCCGCTCTGTGGCCCGACATGGTCGATCAACGACGCCCCGGTCGTAGTCACAAGGGGCAGAGCGCCGGCGTGTTGCAACTCAAGGCCGTCGGGAACCAGGGCCAAGTCTCCGCTCCGGACCACCACAAGTTCGGCATAGCTGTGAATAGTCACGGCCATCACTGTCTGGCCCGGCTTAAAGTTGGAAACACCAGCACCGATCGCCGCGACTTCGCCGGCGACGTCACGCCCCGGAATTACCGGGAACTCGAGAGTCTGTATTCCCTTAAAGTCGCCACGACGTATCTTCAAATCGATGGGATTCACACTGGTGGCCGCGACCCTTACAAGGACCTCGCCCAATTCAGCCGTCGGCGCAGGAACATCCTCGTATCGGAGTTGATCTACGCCTCCATACCCATGCATCCGTACGGCCTTCATCGTCGCACCTCCGCTTGGACCGCTGCCATTGCCACCAGGAAAAGCGCGACAGCGAGCTGCCGACTCACTTCAGCTGGCATCGCCTTTATCGTAAAGAAGGGCGCGAATGTCCGCAAAACAGTCTATGTTTCCGGTGACATTTACACGCCATTGGGCTTCGTACGGCTCAGTAAGTCTTATAGGGAGGAACTTTCCAGACATCACGATCTTTACACGGTCCCCAGCGCCCGCTTGAAGTAGACAGAGTCGCAAAGCCAGAGCCGGTCGCTGCTCCTACCCGATCCGGAAAGACGATTGTCTCGCAAAGACACGCTGTACCATTGCAATCGAAGGCAAAGGCACTCGTCACTGCCGGGATGACAACGTGACGGCACTAAAGCCAGCACACCGATTGGACCGATTGTTGTATTTCGTCCTCGCGCTGATTGTCGCCGGGATCGTGGTTTCTGGTTTCAGTCGCACGATTGGTGCAAGGCTCATCCATCCGCCATCGCCGCGCCCGACTGTGCTCTATGTTCACGCGGCCGTTTTCGGGAGCTGGATTGTGCTCTTCATCACACAAACCGCCCTGATTGCGACACGAAACGTGAAGTTGCACCGAAAGCTAGGTGTGCTCGGGCTCGCGCTCGGTGTTTCGATCCCGATCATAGGCGTAGCAACTGCGATCGTCCTGGGAAGACTGCGGGTGCAGCATGCCGACACTACGGCGGCGTCATCGCTGGTTCTTTCGCTCTTCGACATGATCGCATTCACGGTTCCGTTTGGACTCGCCGTCTATTGGCGGACGAAGCCGGATTTTCACCGTCGCCTCATGCTGCTGGCAACGTGCGCGCTTACAAGTGCCGCCATCGGTCGATTGATACCACAGAGCTGGCCCGACGAATGGATCTACATTGGCGTTGATGCGCTAATACTCTTTGGCGTCGGCTGGGACTTAATCGCCACGCGACGCCTCCATCTCGTATACCGCTACGGGCTCCCGACGCTGCTTTTTGGCCAGACGATCGCCATATATCTCGACGTGAGCGGCTCACCGCACTGGCTTGCCATCGCCCATCGGTTGATCGGCTAGAGTTCGCCGTGACTCGGCAACGATAGCGGCCGGCAACTCTGCATATGAGGCGGGAAGCAAAGGCGGCGCACTGAGGCAGTCATTGAATGCTCGCCACGTAATTCGACGGCAGCTGCAGCCGTTGCGCCAGCTCGCGCAGCTTCGTTGCGTATTGCGGGTTACCCTCTGCGGCACCCGGGTGATTGACCAAATTGAAACACAGCGCGGGCACGACTGACCCATCGACTAGGCGCGTGAGCACCGCCTCGGGTCGATAGGCGCTTACGCTCGGATCTGAATACAGCCGGTCCACTTCGGCGTGAGTAAGCAGCATATTCACGCCGTACACTTGACCGTTCGCTTCCGGAACCAGTGTAGCCCGTTCGCGGATGCGAAGCGCGAATCCAGGCAGGCTGACCAAGCGCTCTTCGCTGGGCTGCAATCCCTTTGCCCGAAGCGCTTCAACGTCCATAAACAGCCCATAGAAGAATACGTTGATGCGACGCTCCGTCACAAATGCTCTCCTTAGCTGCCGCCTCAGCAGCTAGCGGATAAAATACCCAGTCACGAATTCGGCTCTCTGCGGGAGACCAACTCATGAAGACACAGAGAAAACTGAAGGATGGCGCGCAGTGCAAGGTGACTGCCGGTACGCATGCGGGGAAGTCTGGCATTGTCAGAGACATCAAGACCAGTAAGTCTGGTCAGATCACGATTACCGTCGTGCAGAGAAACGGCGTTCGGCTCAAGACACTCGCCAAGAATGTCGTCGCCGCAGGCGCGTGAATATGGCGTTGCCGTGCGTTCGCTGTGAGCTGCAGGCAAAACTGCATTTAAGGCGCGCGCGAAGACAGGCGCACTGAGAGGCCGTCGGCGAACGGTAGGCCGCACCCAAACCCAACCTCCCGACACGGTCGCGCCGCGGTTAGTTCGATACGACGCGTGCGTTGAATGAACCTAGCGAGCCGGAGGAATCGGCGAACGCGGCTAATCGCTCATAGTGAACTGCGAGTAGGTAGAGCTCGGTGTAGAGCTCGTCATCCTCGAGCATCGCAAGGCGATCACGAATCGCAATGGCCAGGTCGCGATAATGGCGCGACTGTTCGGGATGCTTTGAGGCAGTTGACGCTGGGTACGTCATCATTGGCCCCCTGCTCGGCGGCTGCTGAAAAACCAGAATGACACGAGCGGTTCTACTCGCAATCAGCGCTTACCGCCATGCGTCGGCAATCGCCTACGTCGGGGACGGTCTGCAAAATGTCGTCTTGCACTTAGGCGCGGCTTCATACGGCTTCGCGAGCTGAGCAGTAGCGTGTTGCCACCAGATAAATACCAACCAAGCGATTTTGTGCGTGGGCGAGATTACGTCCGAACGAGCAACCCGCACCGAAGCTGCAATGTCGAGCGCTGAGATGAGCAGAAGAATACCCCACTCAACTGCCGTCCACGCCATATTGACTCCTAACGATCCTGAGCGGCGGCCTGCCACCGTCGAACAAACGGCGAGGGCACAATCTCGTCGCGCTCGCGGCGTAGCTGCGTCACGTCTCACGGCCGCGCCAGCGGTTGTTGGGGGTCGTTTGCGACGTTTAGTCAATGATGCAAGCGTGGGCGGACTACCTCGATGGACTACGAAGCAGCGATCTGCGCCCTCTTTATCCGACTTCTGTCTGATGCGAACCCTGACCCTTTGTCGGGCCGGTACTCTGCTCCCCAGGCGATGGTTCACCTGCTGCTCGCGCCTTGAGGCTTCGCTTTCGCAGGCTGATTACCTAGATTCTCTCTCATGGCTTGATTGCTGCGCACCCCGGGTCCAGATCGAGGACCCGAAATTAGCTGCGGGATCCGGGCGGAACAGGGATCGAGCCACCAGCATTGCCAGTACGGAGCCGACAAACTGCGCGACAACGTATCCAGGCACGTCAAGCGGCCGGATCCCTGAGAAGGTATTCGACAGGGATCGCGCGATGGTGATCGCCGGATTGGCAAAGGATGTCGATGCGGTGAACCAATACGCAGCCCCGATCCAAGCCGCGACCATCCACGCGGCGTCCCGAGCTCGCGGGAGTCCGAGAACAATCAGAATCAAGCCGAACGTTGCAACCACTTCCCCCAACCACTGACCGAGCCCGGTACGAACGTGCGCAGACGCCTGAAGCCAGGGCAGATCGAACATCGTATGGGCGAGTACTGCGCCGAGACAGCAGCCTAGGACTTGAACGATGACATATGCGCCTCCCTCTCGCCATGACAGGGAGCCGCGGGCAGCCTGCACGAGTGAGACCGCCGGGTTGAAGTGCGCCTGACTCACCGGTGCAAGTAAGGCAATGAGCGCGGCCAGCGCCGCCACTGTGGCGAGCGTATTCGCGAGCAGTGCGATCGCCGAATTGCCCCCGGCCAAGCGCTCTGCCATTACGCCCGACCCGACGACTGTCGCTGCGAGCAGCAATGAACCGAGCCCTTCGGCAACTAACCTTCGCGTGAGGCTCATGGCAAATCGACGAAGCTCTTGCCGATCGCGTTCAACCGTTCTTTCAGCGTGGCGTTGTCCAGCGACTCCAACGGCAGACTGGTGAAGGTCTTTATTTGGCCTTCGAGCGTCCTGAAAGTGTCGCGGAACGCCGCCCATGTGTCGCTCTCGGATCCTTCAACCGCCGCTGGATCTGGGATACCCCAGTGGGCAGTCATTGGGTGTCCCGGCCAATCGGGACAGATCTCGCCGGCAGCGTTGTCACAGACGGTGAACACGAAATCGAGCCGCAGGCCGTGGGGTTGCGAAAATTCGCCCCAGGTCTTACTGCGAAGGCCTTCGGTCGGAAGGTTCGCGCGTTTGAGTAGCTCGATCGCGACGGGATGCACCGTGCCCTTGGGATGACTACCGGCGCTGAATCCCTTAAACCTGCCCTGCCCCAGCTGATTGACCAGCGCCTCCGCGATAATGCTGCGCGCAGAGTTGCCGCTGCACAGAAACAGGACGTTATAGGGCGGAGCGGACATGGAGCTACCGGGAACGAGGGAGCATCTTCGCCATGCACGTCGCTGAACTCGAACACAGCGACCGAAACTCTTCGCTCGCAAGCACGTCTTCGGGCACCGTGCCGCGATCAATGACCTGATACCCGCGACAGGCAAAGAATTCTGCGGCGGTTTGCGTAAGCAGAATCAGTCGGTTGATCTGCCGTTCCCGCGCCACGCGTTCAAGCTCGCTTACGATTGCCTGACCCAAACCGCTGCCGCGACGGGCGGGAGCCACAACCACAGACCTGAGGAGCGCCGCCGAGCCGAAGCGCTGCAGCGCTCCGGCCGCAATCACCTCATCACTTGCATAGCTGACTACAAACTCGGGACGCGCTGACGCGAGATCATCGGTCGGCAATCCGCAGCGCTCGAGCAACGCTTGGATACCGGGCAGATCCTGCGCAGAGGCCGGTCCGATCCGCGGCATAGGTTTGCCTTCAGCTCGGCGAACAGCACTTCGGATTACTGCAGTCGGCCCCTTCCTGCGCCTCCGCCCGGATCTCATCGGTCCCGTAGACGGTACTTTCGCCTGTGGTCAGAAAGGTCTCCCACGGTAGGTTCTGGGGATCGTAGATCCAGCTTTTTTCCCCGCGTGCGTAGCAGCATGTCGTTTCCCCCTGCTCGATCACCGGTGCTTCCGCGCCCCGAAGACGCTCGTACACCTCAGCAAGCTCCACTCGATTCTCCACCTGGATCCCCAGATGCTGCACACCCGGTTCATCGTCCCGCTGACTGATCGCGAAGTTCACGCGGGGGTCCTCCAGCATCCATTTTGCGTAGTCTGGCTTCCGCACGCTCGGCTCGGCTGCGAACAGCTGCGAGTAGAAACGAACGGAGGCATCTAGATCACTGACTGACACGTGAACGTGTAAGCGTTTCATGCGCGTTTCCTCGTCGGTACTTCGCTGCGCTGCGGCTCGCAGCTGATGCCGCAGTCACGATCGGCCAGACTGCAACAGTTTTCGGTGAGAAAGCCGACTAGCGCGCTCATGCGCTCGAAGTTCGGGCTGTAGAAGAGATTGCGAGCCTCGCGGCGGCTTACGATCAGCCCCGCCTGCATCAGGCCTTTGAGGTGAAACGACAGCGTCGGCGAAGGCAGGTCCAGGCGGGCGGCAAGTTCCGACGGGGTGTAACCCTCTGGTCCCCGCTTCACGAGCATGCGATACACCGCCAGGCGCGATTCGGATGCCAGTGCACCCAATGACTTAATAGCATCTTGCGATTTCATAGTTTCAATTATATGGAAATATAAAGAGAGCTGCAACGGACGTCAACAGACGATCTCGTGCCATGAGTGTCACCGGCATACGTGCACCCCTTCTCCAAACGCGCGGTCGTTTTGGTTGCTCCGGCGCTCAATGGGGTCAGACGGTTACGGCTGATCCCGGAGGTCGTGATCCGAGAAAAAGCCCTGAACCTCGGGGTGTTTCGCCGCGCGCATGCTCGCCGACGAGCTCGAAGCGGACTGGAGCTCCGTGCGGATCGATTCTGTGGACACTGATCCTAAGTGGGGGTTGAAATCACGGGTGCCTGCTGCTCGGTGTGGCAGAGCTAGCCGCTGCACAGACGGGTGGGCACCTCATGCTTGAATCCGCTAGGCGGCGCTGAGCTCACGAATATCCCATCTCGGTCGTGGCCTTGCCGCGGAACACCCAGTACGACCAGCCGGTGTACATGAAGACGATCGGGAGCAGAAACAGCGTTCCGATGAGTAGGAACGCCTGCGACTGCGGTGCGGCGGCCGCCTCCCACAAGGTGATCGTGGGGGGCACGATATAGGGGTACAGGCTGATCGCGAGACCCAGATAACACATGGCGAACAGCCCCAGCGCAGCGATAAATGGCGCGACCTCGCGCCCGCGCGCCAGAGACCGCCATAGCCACCAGGCGATCGCCGCGGTCGCGATCGGCACTGGGACAAGGAACGCGATATGAGGCCAGGAAAACCAGCGCGCCGCGATCCGCGCATTCATGAAGGGCGTCCACAAACTTACCAGGCCGATCAGCGCGAGCGTGCCGAGTAGCCCGAGGCGGGCTTTCCGACGTGCCCACTCCTGCAATACGCCTTCGGTCTTCATCACCAGCCAGGTAGCTCCGAGCAACAGGTAGCCAAAGACGAGTCCCACACCCACCGCCAGCACAAAAGGATCCACCCAGTCCCAGCTGCTGCCGGCGAACTGTCGGCCGTGGACTTCGAATCCCCTCACGAACTTGCCGAGTACGCAACCCTGGGCGAACGTTGCGACGAGCGAGCCCCAGAAATACGCTCGACCCCAGCGCTTGCTCGTGGTGCGCGCGCCGGAGCGGAACTCGAACGCAACACCACGGAAGATCAGACCCAGCACCATCGCGACGATCGGGAAGTAAAGCGCGGGAATGATGACCGCAAAGGCAAGCGGGAAAGCTGAGAATAACGCCAGAGCGCCGAACACCAACCAGGTTTCGTTGCCGTCCCAGATTGGCGCAACCGATGCCATCATCAGATCCCGCGCACGCTCGTCCGGTGCGAATGGAAAGAGGATGCCGATACCGAGGTCGAAGCCATCGAGCAATACGTACATGAATACGCCGAACCCGAGCAGGATCGTCCAGACCGGTACCAGATCAAGGCTCATGGCTGACTCCTCAAACGTCGGCTCCGGTGGCTGCGGAAAGTGGCCGCGCAGGGCGCTCATCGAGCCGCAGTTCGTGACCCTCGATCTGTTCGGGCGGTCCCTGCCGCACCAAGCGCACCAGGTAGTAGGCGCCGGCGCCAAAGATGACGATGTATACCGCGATGTAGGTGAGAAGCGATGCGAGCACGTTGCCGCCGGTGAGCGTCGGACTCACTGCGTTCGCCGTGCGCAGGAGTCCGTACACTACATAGGGCTGCCGGCCGACTTCAGTCGTGATCCAGCCTGCAGTCACGGCCACATAGCCCGCCGGAATCACCCAGGTCGCCGTGCGCAGAAAAATCCGCGTGACAAAGAGGCGCTTGCGCCAGGCGAGCCACCATGCCCAGACCGTGAGTGCGAACATGATCGTCCACATGCCCACCATAACGCGGAAGCCGAAGAACACCGGCGCCACCGGCGGGCGATCGGATGGCGGGAAGTCTTTGAGTCCCCGCACCACACCATCCCAACTGTGCGTGAGATAGAGACTCCCCAGCTTCGGGATCGCTAGCTCGGCACGATTGCGCGCGGCAGCCTGATCAGGTAACCCCAGCAGCACCGCTGGCGCTCCCGCTCCCGTTTCCCACAGACCCTCTATCGCCGCGAGCTTCTGCGGCTGATGAGCCAATGTGTTGCGCCCATGGGCATCACCGATCAACGCTTGCGTCGGCACGAGCACCGAGGCAAGGATCACGCCCATCGTGATCATCACCTTCGCTTCGTCGATGTGACGGCCGTGGCGCAGGTGCCAAGCAGCGACACCGAGCACCGTGAACGCCGTCGTCAGGTAGACGGCGGTCACCGTATGCAGCAGTCGATACGGGAATGACGGGTTGAAAATGACCGCCTCCCAATCCGTTGGGACGAAACGGCCCTCGACCATTGCGAAGCCGGCCGGCGTCTGCATCCAACTGTTGGCGGCCAAGATCCAGAACGCGCTGAACAGCGTCCCTGTTGCAACCATGACTGCCGCGGCGAAGTGCGCCCAGGGCGGAACGAGCTTGCGTCCGAACAGCAGCACACCGAGAAACCCGGCCTCGACGAAGAACGCCATGAGCGCCTCGTAGGTCATGAGCGGGGCGACGATGCTGGCAGTCGCATCGGTATACCGGCTCCAATTGCTGCCGATCTGGAACGGTATGACAATTCCGGACACCACACCCATGCCGAACGCCACAGCAAAGATCCTGGTCCAGAAGGTCGAGATGCGCAGATAAATCGCTTTTCGGCCGGGCTGCCTCGCAGCAAGGCGCAGGCCTTCCAGCACAACGATGTACGAGGCAAGTCCGATCGTGAAGGCGGGCAGCAGGAAGTGTAATGCGATGATAAAGCCGAATTGGATCCGGGAAAGCAGAGCAGGATCTAGTTCCACGCTTCTTCTCCGCAGGTATCTGCCGTCTGACCGACCTCGTTTGGAGGCCGAAGGCTTGCCGGTTGTTACCCTGTGCGCTTAAGGACATTCTACGCCCGCTCCTCGGGCGAGGCCCGCACTCGCCTTAAGATGTTTGAAAGAATGGTTCGCTCGGGCCAAATCAAGGAATGGATCCAGCAAGATCCAGATTTGAACGCTTCACGCGGACTGAGTTATTCCAGCCAGGCTAAGTAGCCGATTCAACAGGCAATACTCCCGATATGAATGGCCGCCTTGCGTAAAGCTCTTTGCCACCGCGACCGACCGGAGTTGGCCAGCGTCTCTTAAATCGCCGTTGACGTCGCGGTCACCTTGCGCGCACTGTCGGGGCAGACCAGCGGCCGGCACACAGCAATAGGCGCGTCGGCCTCAATAAGACATTAGGGGATCTCAGCATGAAACGTACAGTCATCGGCAAGCGCGCAGAACTACAGCTGAGCTTCGCGCTCAGCGCAATGCTGACAGGAGTTGGCGTGGCGAGGGCTCACGCGCAGTCATTGTGGATGGCTTCTCAACCACGCAGGGCGCGGATGAGATCCGGCAGTTGCAAGATTCTCGCGTCAGTGCCGGTTGCGCTGTTCGCCAGCTCCGCCTTCGGCACAGCGGTCACTGCACCACCTTATCTGGCGCCGGGATATCCTGCCACGGTCGACTGGGTAATCGGGGCATCGCAGGCTGGGGTTCAGAGCGGCACTCAGGGGATCATCAGCGCCCAAAACGGCTCCAGTGTCTTTGTCGCACTGTTCGCGAACAACGGCGTCGCCAACTTCAAGAATCCATCAGGTCCGGGCACCGCAAAGGTGATCGTAGACATAAACGACTCGACATCTGTATATGCAAAGGCCCCATCAGTGCCCCCGAGCCCGCCCAACTCGGAAGATCTGTCGAACTTTACGTCGGTACAAGTCGGGGCGCAGGCTTACGTACAGGTGCTCTGCAAGCCCGAGTCACGTAATGATCTTTGCAGCGTGGGGACGCGAGTGCCGCTGTCCTGGGAGGGTAACTATGCCCTGTCCGGCGCCAGCGGCTTCTATGGCGCAGACAACCAGGTCTCGGCTACCGTCAGCGGCATCTGGGAGTTCACTAAGAATTGTGCAGACGCCTGTACCTCCGGTGTATTTACGGGAAGTGCCAATGTGCGGCCGAACGAGATATTGCACTGGACTCTAGGGGCGGGCGCATATTCGCTGAATGGCGGACCTACCGGCTTCGCTTACATTGACCCCTACTTCTATCTTAGCCCGGCGGAAGTTGCCGACGGATATTCACTCGTCTTCAGCGAGTTCGTCGGGAATACAAGTCCTACTTCGGTTTCGAGTTCTCCCGTGCCAGAACCACCGTCGCTTATGCTTTTCGTCACGGGTGTTATCTTCGGCGGAATAGCTCTGCGGCGGAAACGCCGCTGGACGCCGCTCCTGTAGTTGGCAACCACGATTGGTGCGACACCGCGAAATGACCGCTTCCGGATCGCCAATACGTGAGAGGGAACTTCTGCTCTTTGGCCGCGAGCCGCCCTCGCGGAGAAAGCGAGCGAACGCTGCAGACATCCGTGCAACTAGGTGGTTGACGCGCAGAAGCAATCCGGCCGCTGCCTCGCCGCCCGCAGGGCCATTGGAGTGTGAAGGCGCCCGTCGCACTGCGGCGTCCGCTCTGCTAGAGGTCCAAAGTGCTTCATCCATTCGATGTATTCGAACGCCACACCGACTTCCGGCCGCCTCCGCCGAGCACTCATGGCGCGTGAGCGCAGTGTCTGTCGGCTGCCTTGGCTTGCAGGGCGAGAATCAACTTCAAAGCGGACAATTGCGATCAACCGCTCCGTGAGCACGCCAGATGGCGCGTGTGCCTAGCACTTGTATGGTGTTATATGCGGTCACAGCGGTCCCCTGGCCGTGCTTACGGGTAAGTGCCCATGCGGATGGTCGAATTCGCTCGCGGTTCACTCGCTGTCGCAGCGGCGAGCCTGGGTGTCCTGACGCTCACCTATGGTGATCTGACGCCGCTGGGACAGTCTCTACCGGCCGGGATTCCTGGTCGCGACATTTGGATCTATGGACCTGCGTTACTCCTTCTCGTCGCGGGCGCCGGTCTTTGCTTCAGGCGTACGGCGTTGCCAAGTGTGTTGACGATAGGGGGATACCACTCGCTCTGGGCGCTGAGCAGCGTACGCCCGATCCTCGCAAAACCCCTTAGCGTTGGCTCGTGGTATGGCTTCTGCGAAGCGCTGACAGCTCTGGCTGGCGCTTGGATTCTTTACGCCCTTCTGCGGTGGCAGCGACACAGCCCGAAACTGCCTGTCGCCAGCGCGCGTGCCGTCCGATTGGCTCAAATTTTTTTCGGCCTGACCTGTGCTTTCTACGGGTTGTCGCACTTCCTCTATGCCGAGTACACCGCCAGCATGGTGCCGAGCTGGTTGCCTGATCACTTGCGGTTCGCTTACTTCACGGGGCTGGGTCACCTTGCCGCTGGAATGGCCATCGCTTTGGGAATCCTGCCTCGGCTGGCAGCCACCCTGGAGGCGCTCATGATGAGCTTGTTCGGACTGCTGGTCTGGGTCCCGAGCTTCTGGGCGAACCCCCGCCCCAAGTGGGCGGCACTGCCCGCAAGTCAATGGTCAGAGCTCGTCGTGAACGTAGTGTTGGTAGCGTCCGCGTTGGCCGTCGTTGCTTCCTTGAGCAGCCGCCCGTGGTCTTTCGCTGCGCGTTCACGCGCGTGCGACTAAAAGCGGTAGCTGCCGAGGCGACGTTCAGGAGCACTGTCGAAGTCACGATAGAGGCAGAGCGACAAGAGCTTCTCGCGTCCATGGACCAATTCCCGAGGCACCCCCGACGTGGACTCACTCGGGCTGATGAGCAAGTGCAACCCGCTGCCACCAAAGAGCTTCCGCGGTGTACGCGCGGTTTTGCGTTGCGATGGCGAGATGACTAAGCATGGGGTGGGGTAACTCATTTGGGGACGTCGCACCCGCCCCTGGAATGGGTGAAGGTCCTGAAGGCTGCGAAGTGAGGTCCAGAGCAACCATAGCGTTGTACTTCGAAAACCGAGAGCCTCCGGTAACGTCCATCGACCACTTAGGCGCGACAGGGTCTTAGCTAGCCGGATCCCTTCAATGCGGTGACCTCGATTTCGATCTTCATGCGTGCGTCAGCGAGACCGGCTGAGATCATCATCGCCGCAGGGCGGACATCCCCGAAGAATTTCCGGAGAACCGGCCAACATTGCTCGAACTCGGAGCCGTCGGGCAATACATACGTAACACGAACGACGTCCCGCATACTCGAACCGGCCTGGCGTAGGGCCACTTCGATGTTCTTTAGACATTGCTCTGTCTGCGCTACCACATCGTCAGCTATCGACATGGTCGAGTAGTCAAACCCGGTCGTGCCCGAAACGAATACCCAGTCACCGGCAATCACGGCACGGGAGTAGCCAATCTGCGCCTCGCAGGTGGAACCAGAACTGATGAGTTTCCTCGGCATGCGTTGCGACCCCTAATTGTCGTCAGCCGCGGTTCAATTGGCGTCGTGAGAGCATAATCCCTCCCCGTGCTCGCGGCGCAGTCTAGTCAAGTTTCACGGTGCGCTCCAAGCGGGGTTAGCCGCTGGCGACGGAGGTCATCGAAGGAAACTGTTCGACTACCTCAATTAGCCCCACGATGTTCGAATTGAACTCGGTCAAATCGCCAGCGGGAATCCAATATTCAGTATGAATGGAGCTACCCACAGTTTGAACCGGGTAGCGACTCAAGTACGGCACCCTTACCTGGAAGCGTGTGACGTATCCGGCCCCATCGGACTTAACGTTCCAGTCCCGCGCGATTTGAGTCGCATATTCGCGATTCGTGACCGGATAAAAGATCGGCTGCTCTGGCAGTCGGGGCGGAAAACTGCGCCAACCGGAGCGACGAATGAGCTCCAACTCAGCGAGTCCCACCGGACGATACAAGGTGACCGTCTCCATGGCAGCTAACTATGATTATCCGACCCAATCGTCGCGTTTCATTGCCCCTATTCTGTCGCAAAATGATCGCTCATCCCACTTTCCCATAGCTTCGTCCGGGAACTCCGGCCGGGAATTGAGCTTCTGGAACCCCGTGGCGAGCAAGGGCCTCGAGCAGCAGTTCGGGCGGTTCTTCGCGAGGCTCGTCCGTGAGTTGGAAGACGCCCCAGTGAATGCCGACGGCGCGCGCGGCCTCGAGGTCCTGCAAGATCTGCACCGCTTCGTTCGGATCGGTGTGCTGAGCACTCATGAACCACCGCGGTGCGTAGGCGCCGATGGGGATTAGCGCCAGATCAGGCCGACCGATGCGCCGGCGCATCTGTCGGAATATCTGCCCGTCCCCATATCCTGTATCGCCCGCAAAATGAATCCGGCCGGCTCCGCTGCTCAGCATGAATCCGGACCACAGTGCCATGCGCCGATCACGTCCGGTACGCGCCGACCAGTGATAGGCCGGGACAACCGTGACTTCGCCTCCTTTCCCGATGTCGACGCACTCCCACCAGTCGGCCGCCTGCACTCGCACATCGGGAATTGCTCGGCGCAGGATCGCGTCGTTGCCCAGCGAGGTCACCATGAGTGGAGCGTGCACAGCAGAGAGGCGGCGCAGGGTGACCATGTCCATGTGATCGTAGTGATTGTGGCTGAGAAGCACGGCGTCGATCGGCGGCAAACGCTCGAACGCAATTCCTGGGGCCAACACGCGACGAGGCCCAGCAAACGGAACCGGACTCGCTCTATCTGACCAGACCGGGTCGGTCAGAACGTTCAAGCCATCCGCCTGAATCAGCACGCTTGCATGGCCGACTATCGTCACGCGCATCTCGCCGACTCGCGAGTCCGGAATCGCCTGGTGCGCAGCTGCCGTCCGGGGCCAACGAGCAGACTTCTCCTTGAGTTTCCACCGAAGAAGGTCACGCAAGCTGCGATCGGTGCTGGGATGACCCGGGTTGAAAAAACGCAGGCCGTCAAAATGATCACTCTGGGGTCCAGCGTAATATCGATTATGGGATTTCACATCACCAGCTTTGCCTTCCAGCCAGAGGCGCGGCTGGACGCGTGGGTTGGCAGACCAATCTGCGAGACGGCACCAAGGTGGGCATAAGGAAGACGCATTACACGGCGATCCGGATTGGGCGAGAAGCCGATGAAAGTAAGCGTACGGCATATGCCTCGGGGCGTGGGGGTGTTACCGGGCGGACAGCCTCACGTTTCACTGGGTCAACTCGGTGACAACATCGATCGGCTCCGACCGAAATCCATGAAAACCGCGAAAGTCCGTCGGCCGCTCAGTGCAAATTCAGGGAAGTAACGAACTCGACGTTCCCGGACGCAGCTGGCTGCAAGCTGCTCGAGACCTGGCAACCAAGGAATCAATGGGTTACGCGCTCGGCCAAAGTGTGGCCAGGAGTGGGGCGAAGTTCAAAGAGCAGGTACGCCGCCCGTCAATCCGTTGGTCGTTTGCCCGACCCGATGACACGGCGTTTGAACGCAGCTACGACTGCCGTTGACCCCCGGCTGCCTATCGCGACCGGGCGCCAAACAGAGCAGGCGCAATCACCATCAGCAAGAGAGGAAGCCACATGCCTTTCGACTTGAAGAGCCTCGGCGCGGGCGATCATGAGTAAGCTGAATGAGGTGGGGGTGGCCTCGCCTACGCCCCCATCAAGCTGTCGGCGCTTGAACAACCGCGGCGAGCGATGCTCGGTCGAGTGCATGTTGTGACAGATATGCCAATACTTCAGTCGCCTTCTCATCAGGAGCGAATGATACTGAAGCCGTTGGCAACGCCCAGATCGTGAACTCGTAATGATGTAGACCGGTGCCCCTGGGTGGACACGGTCCCGCATAGCCGGCATTACCAAAATTGCTGACCACCGCTTTGGCATTACCGGGTAGCGATCTTGTGCCTTGCGGCAACGAGGTCGCCGTCGCGGGTAGATCGACCAGAATCCAATGCGACCACTGCGATGGTTTCACATCGAGATCGATCATGGTCAGGACCAAGCTCCTGGCGGTACTTGGGGCGCCACTCCAAGTAAGTTCGGGGGACAAATTGCGACCGCCGCAGCGCGGGTAGATGTGGGCAGCCGGGATCGGTTCACCTGGGGCAATGTCGGTGCTAGTCAGTGTCATGGCTGCCAACGCTGGGCTGCACAACAGCATGGCCATGGGAAATAACCACGCGGGTGCTCTTCTCATAGGCGGCTTGGTCGATACCGAACTAGTCGTTTGGCGGACTCCGGGAGTTTGCGCCTCCGAATTGGGGCGGTCAAAATTCGGTAGGTTATCGAAGGCCCAAACGACGAGTTGGCCTCGGCTTAGTGCGCAGCGACGTACCCAGGGTTGTCGCACACGGCCATAAACTGCGGAAATCGCAATGCTTCGCAGCCTCATGAAGTGACGAAATCGGGAGCGTGAGGGGAATCGCTGGGAAAATCGACCGCGTATAACGCCCAGGAGCAGCGAACGAGGAAATCGAAATCGGTGCCGTTTATTCTTTCGGTGTCTTCCTGAGGGTACCGTCACGAATCACGTTGGCAAGCAGCACATCGACGAGGGTCCCGCCGCTCGCGCCGCCACCGGCTACGATGTCGGGTACGAGTCTCACGCCTGATTTGGCCAATGCCTCGGCAACTTGCACTACTGCGTAATTGCCGGACTCCATCGAGGCGATCTTGAGTTTGATGACTTCGGCCTCGGCACTGCCTACGGCGCGCGTCTTCGATGCCTCCGCGTCCCCCACCGTTCGCACGACGGTGGCGTCTGCGTCGGCGTTGATCTTCTTGCCTTGCGCCTGACCCTCGGCAGCCTTTACGTTCGCCTGGGCATTGAAGTCTGCGATCGCGACCTGGCGCTCAGCATCGACCACCTTGGCTTGGGTGACCGCTAGTGCGTTCGCCTGTTCGAATTGCTGTCGAACCACCTGCGCTAGGCGTTGGGTTTCGTAGGTCACCCGCTCTTGCTCAGCGAGCTTACGATCGGTCAGGGTCTTCATCAGCTGATCGGGCGGCACGATGTCCCCGATCAGAGTATCCACTGCACCGACATTGTATTCCTTGAGGGCCATCGAAATGGCGTCGCGGGCTTCGCCCTGACGGATGGAACGATTTTTTAGGAAATCAATGATGTCGGAACCTTGTGCGGCATTGCGAAAATAGTTGCCAATCGTGGGCTCGAGCACCTGCGTGACCAGCGCGGACATGTCCCCGAACCGCGCGATCACTTTCGGCGCATCATTGCGCGGGATGTGGATGATCTGCGAAACGTCGAGGTTGAACTTGAAGCCGTCGGCTGAACGCACCGTGATGGTGGAGAGGTTCGCATCGAGCCGATGTGCCTCGGTCTTGCCGGTCGCCCAGTTGAGCACTACGTTGGCAGTGGGTACGTTCGTCACTTTCTGCGTATAGGGATTAATCGGATACTTGCCTGGATCCAGAGGTTCCACCCAGACGCCCTTCTCTCCGCGACTCACCAGATTCCCATGTTTAAAAGAGTCTCCTGATACATCCTTGCCTTCCTTGCCGACATAGGAGATGACAACCCCCACGTGGGCGATGGGCACTTCGGTCATGTCCACCATTTCTATCGTCGCGAAGCGCGGATTGATGAAATAGCGCCCAGCGAGCAGCACTTGCTCTTGGAGGCCCTTGCCTCCCTTGCCGTCGACGAAGACCTGAGGACTCTGAAACATGTTGTGACCCTCAACGATGGGGCCCGCGATCTCGCCGGCCGGCAGCGAAAATCCCTCACGCGTGGTGACCACACCGACCTTGTTGTCCGGAATGTCGACGGCATCGGCGAGGGTGACCGCGAACAGAAACGGATTTATGCGGTACGTGCCCGGGGCAATGATGGCCATCTGTGGCCCGCGCTCGCCGCCCGCGGCCATGAAGGCGGATGCATCCTGGAACGAATCGCACTCGACGTGCCGTGCGATCACGCGACCGGCGCTCAAAGCCTTTCCATCCTTCGCTTCGATAACGCCGATCCGACCTGGCGGCACCACGACCGCATCTGCAAGCCCAACCGTAAACAAGAGCGAGTTAATCCGATAGGTACCCGGCGGGATCATCGCCATCTGCGGACCCCGCTGACCTTTGTTCTGCAGGAACGCGCGCGCATCCTGAAAGGAGTCGCAGGTCACCTGTTGCGCGACAATTCGGCCGCTCGGCAACGGTTCTCCGTCGCTAGCTTCGACGCAGCCGACCTTTCCCGGGGACACGGTAAGGAACTTCGTCAGCTCAACGGCGTACTGCCACGGCCACAACCCCTGATGCAGCCCTGGCGCAAGTGTGTCCGCCTGGTAACCCGCTTCACCGTTGAGGGCGACGATTCGGCCGGCCGGTAGGCTTCGATTTTTGCCGAACATCACGAATTTCTTCGTGACGATCCCAATGCTGTCGTCCGGAACGATGACGACACCAAACAGCCACAGCAACCAGCGGTAGAAAAGCACGGCGAGTATCGCGGCCGCGACGCCGATTGCGAGCTCCCAGTGAGAAAGTAGATAGTTCACCTTAGAAACCTTTCCGGGCGACGAAGGTCAGTTGTGCAATTAAAACACGTCCCAGTGGCATAGGCTTCACGCGCGTGTCTTTGACCAATTGACCAGACGTTGTGCAGCTCGACACGAAGCTAAGTTTAGGGGTCCGCCCCAGCGAGCCGGAAAGGCTCCTTGGCATGATTGACCTCATTCGAACGGGCTTCGCACGTGAGTGGATAGAACGATCCGTTCTTCCCGCAGTGGACGACACTTCCAAGAGTCTCGTGATGAAGATTGTAACGTTACGGCGTAACCCCAACGACAAGTGGGCGATAAGCACCGAAAGCGCACTGCGGCAACTCATCGGTTCGACGGTACCCCATGCCAAACATCCCCGTGTGTTTTGTAATGCGGTCGGCTGTCTTGTCTACATGGAGCGAGATCTACGACGTATCCCCCTGAGTGCGATCGTTGCCACCGAACATAGCGGCCCACTTGCACGGGAACTTCGGATCAAGAAGGAGGATTTGGGGCATCTAATACATGCCGTTTGGGGACCTGGGATCCCCTGGGAGCTCACCGTGATTAGGAGACCGACCGGGACGTCCCCATGAGCCTTAGGTGAGACAGTTACACTCCCATGCATGCCAATTTCCCGGACCCTGGCGATCCAGCGCGCCCGGGAGATTGCCAAGGCGCGTAAAGCCACGGTGAGCTCGTGGCGAAGGTTCGATTGAATCCGTCCGCGTCATTTTTCGCGACTCCAGACGACGCTACACGGGCGGCCTTCGACCCTATGGCCTTCGGCGTGATCTTCGGAAAAGTGCGCGTCGACGTGATATCCGTAAGGGGTCCCCGCTGGGCGTTGCCCTACCGCAAACGGGGCGGCACCTACGAGTCCTTCGACATAGAGATCGGCGCTGCCGTCTGGGCGCAGCGAGCCGTCGATTTGCAACCAGCCGGCCTCGTGAGCGGCGCCCTTCTCTCCATGCAACATACCGTTCTTGACAGTAGATGGAAATCGGAAGGAGTAACCCAACGCGCCATTTGCATTCGTGCAAGACAGTGTCGTTTGCCAGAGGCCGTCGAATCGCGTTGTCGGCGTCGCAGTCCTGGTCTTCTCATCCCCCTGCGCGCTCCAGCTGCTGAACACGCCCAGGACCAGGAGGAAGGCGGCGCGACCTGCTCCACATTCGATTCGAGCGAGGTATTCCTGAGGCCCGGGCGTCGACATATTCTTAGCGGCTTCGATCAAGGCGAATGAAGCAAGGAGCCCTCCGCATACGGAGGGCTATGTTACTGGAAGATGTGAGCGTCCGCTTCCAAGGGGGGCCACATCATCCGGTTCTTGAGTGGTCACGCCCCCACCAGCCCCTTTCCACTGACATCCGTAACGTTGAAAGCTTCGCCGACCCCTGCGCCGTCGAGGCGCGTGCAGTGGGGAATCGCGAGTGCCAGCCGGAGTCGGAGTCACACACCGCACGGCCGACGGCCAGCAGGGTTCCGATTTGGCATTGAGAGCTTTAACGACAACAGCACTCCCATGAAGTTCGTCGTCTCGACCCTGGGCGCACATCTTGGCTTGAGTTACCGGGAAGGCGCTCGCGCCATGCTCGCCATTCACGGGACAGGCGGGGCACTGTTTGCGACCTGTTCGTGTGCGGACGCTCAGAGAATTCCGACCGCCATTACCGCTGAAGCTACCCGGCACAATCACGCTTTGCTGTGCCGAGCACTGAGCGTCTCCACCTGAGCTGCTACCAATGTCCTCTAACAATCGTCAGGGGGTATAGATATATCAGAGGAAAGCAAACGCAACCTTGTCGTAGGGCGCCGTCGATCACGGCGCCACGTTGCCTCAGACCGGCTCCTCAGGGCATTCTGCCCCGGCAGGTAAAAGATCAAGAGGGCGGGGATGCAGGGGGAGCCGCGAACCGAGGCGAGCACACCGGCTGGGGCGGTATTCCTGAGCTATGCCTCGGAGGATGCTGCGCCTGCCAAACGCATCTGCGATGCGCTGCGGGCTGCCGGCATCGAGGTTTGGTTCGACCAGAGTGAGCTGCGCGGCGGGGATGCCTGGGATGAGAAGATCCGGCGCGAGATCCATGACTGCGCGCTCTTCATTCCCGTCATTTCCGCGCACTCGGACGCGCGCCGCGAGGGCTACTTCCGCCGTGAGTGGCGCCTGGCGGTGGAGCGCACCGGCGACATGTCCGAGCGCGCTCCGTTTCTGCTCCCGGTCGTCATCGACGAGACGGTCGAGTCGCGGGCGGACGTGCCGGAGCGGTTCCGGGCAGTTCAGTGGACGCGTCTGCCGGGCGGCGAGACGCCGGCGGCTTTCGTCGAGCGGGTCAAGCGGCTGCGGTCACCGGA
>Ga0210385_10000524_pt1 | contig 26793 bp, 33 predicted proteins | sample IncBWH26OmetaG_FD_160107 | JGI IMG/M metagenome (GOLD analysis project Ga0210385, IMG submission 160107) | Forest soil microbial communities from Barre Woods Harvard Forest LTER site, Petersham, Massachusetts, United States - Inc-BW-H-26-O ...
GGCGTGGATCTGCCTCCCTTCGTACTACCCGGAGCGGCCAATATCGGCGATGGCTATAGCCGCGGCCTGGAATTGGAGCTCGAGGCGCTGCTGACGCAGCATCTGTCAGCGCACCTCGACTACACCTACGACCAGACCAAATTTACTTCCATCAACCCATTATTCGCCGCCAATGCCTCCTTTCCCTCAGCGCCGCCCGGTGGACCCCTGCCGGGCACACCGCTCAACAGTATCGCGGTCGGCTTCGCCTACGATCACCTCGCCTTGGTCGGCGGCGAATGGCGCTTCGCGATCGACGCCCATTACCAGAGCTCAGTATTGCCGACGCTTTCCGAGACCTCGCCGATCGTGCCTGGATTTACCATGCTCAACACGCGGCTCAGTTATACGCGCTCGCACTGGGTCGCATCGCTCTACTGCAATAATGTGACCAACACGCTAGGCATTACCTCCTATCAGGATCCCGCCCAGTTCGGCAATCGCGCGCAAGCTATCATCTCCGAGCCGCGCACGGTCGGGCTCTCGGTAGCTTACTCGTACAAAGAGCGGTGATGAGCCTGCAATCAGCTGCAATCCGCGCGCATCACCCGGTTGGAAGGCGCCGTCACTTCGCGCGCGGCTCAAATAGGAATGTCCTATCCAAGGTCGCGCTGCTGGCGGCCGTCGACTTATACAGCCGCTGAGACACCTGGAAGTCGGCGACCTTTTTCATTGCCAGATAGATAGGGCCGGGTTGGGCGGCATCCCCGAAGAGCTGACGGTTTTCATCGAGATCAAATATTTTCACGCCCTTGAGCATGACGGCGACCTTCGCCGGTGCCACCGACAGAGCGTTCGCAATGATGGTCTGCGACGCTTCGGGGTGCGAGCGAAAATAGGCGACCCCGGCATTCATACCGCGCAGGAATGCTTCGATTTGCTTCCTGTGGGCCGCGGCGAATCGATGGGTGACGGCAATGCTGTCAAAAATGATGTTCGGCGCCTGTTTGCTTGAAAACAGCACGTGACCTTTGCCGCTCGAGGTCACCTGAGTTACCCAGGGTTCCCAAGTGACGGCGGCATCCAATCGGCCGGCGATGAAGGCAGCACCGGCGGCGTCGGCGTCCATGTTGATCAACGTAACGTCAGACTGCCTCAGGCCCGTTTGAGCCAGGGCCTCGAGCAGCAACAGCTCGTTACATTGGCCGAATGTAACTGCAATCGTCTTGCCGCGGAGGCCGCCGAGTTCTTTGATATTGTTCTTTGCCACCACGGCGTCAGCGCCGTCCGATTCGTCGATCATCGCGATCGTGATCAAATCCACATCGTGACCGGCTACCACGGACATGACGTTGTCGGGAGTCGTCAGGGCGATGTCCAGGTCCCCTGAGATGGTCGGCGGAATCGAATCGGCCGGACCGGGGAAGGCGCGCATCTCGACCTTCACGCCCTCTTTGGCGAAAAAGTCTTGAGAGTTCGCGATGAAAATGCCGGCGAAGCCGACCCAAGAGTCATAACCAACCCGCAACACGGGAGTGTCGGCGCCAGCGGCGGAGAGTCGAAGGATCAGGACGATCCCCGCTGCGAGTAGTCTCATGCGTTTGTGCATTCAGGTGCGTCCTCGGGTGATAGAATTGCACAACTCATGCTGGACTGGCCAGAATTCATGCAGCGAGCGATCCTCATCGCTCAGGGCGGACTCGCCGTTGGTGAGCCGCCGTTCGGCGCCTTGGTGCTCGACCCGGCGGGGAATGTGATTGCCGAGGCGAGCGACCAGGTGCAAACTTTTCGGGACTTGACGCGCCATGCGGAGATCGAAGCGATTCGGCTGGCGGCGGCCGCGCGCGGCCCGGATCTTACAGGTTGTTCCCTGGTCACCACCGTTGAGCCATGCCCGATGTGCTTCACCGCAGCCTGGCTGTCACGCATCGGGCGCGTTGTCTATGGCACTTCCATGGCGGCGGTCGCCGCCGCCACGCGGGGCGCACAGCGCGAACTCATCGTGACTGCCAAATGGATGAACGGCGCAAGCGGCAGCGAGATAGAAGTGATCGACGGAGTCGCTGATCGCGAATGTCTTGAGTTGTTCTCGCCCGGAAATTCATGTTACCGACCGAGGTCGTGACCCGGGGTCATCGGGCGGACGAGGGGCTGCTCCGCAAGAGGGTCTGTGGGGGCGCCATCGTCGCACTTGCTCTTTGGGGCCAGGCGCACGCAGCGAATCCAAGCCATGGCGAGGCGATATTCAAGACCACCTGCGCCGCATGCCACGTGGCTGAGCGCGACGCCTCACGCGCAGACCTGGCGACGCGCACCGGGCCAAACCTGTGGGGCGTGATCGGGCGCAAGGCCGGAAGCAACAAGGGCTACGTGTATTCCTACGCGATGCGCACATCCGGCATCATCTGGACGGATCAGCAGCTGAGCCGCTATATCGCCGCCCCACAGAAGACGGTTCCCAATGTGCGCATGAATTTTCTGGGTCTGAAGGATCCCAACGACATCCAGGACGTCATTGCCTATTTGAACACGCTCAGGTAGCGGGGCAGGTCGCCCGGCTAGGAAATATAGAGAGATCCGAGATAGGCGGTCAGCCGGCCCATGATCAGCACCCCGGCCCACACGACACAGGTGAGCGCGGCGAAGCGCGCGCCGGAGACCGGGATCGCGCCCGCGGCTTCCCAGACCGGAATCTCGCGCCGCAGGAAGCGCTGATAGAAGACGGTGACGATCACCCCCGTTACGACCAGTGAAAACTTTACGTCGAAGACGCCATCGGTCAGGTAGCGCGCGGGCTTCGTCATCCACAGTGTCACGCCGCTCAGCACCTGGCAAATCACACCTGTCCAGATGAATGGGAAGAAGGCCCGGATCGAGCTTAGCGGGATGGTCCGAAAAAGCCCGAACAGGCGCAGCGCGATGATCAGGATGAGGCCCACCACGGTTGCGTTGCCGAACGCGTGTATGGTCAGGGCGATAGCCCAGCCCCAACCTTCCCGGACCCAGGTCGCATAGGCGGAGTTCTGGAGAACCTGCAGAAAATGCAACACGTCTTCCCCCTTATCGATCTGCCTCGTCCACGGACCTGTTCAGGAAGAACATGGCCGTGAAGGCGCCGCCTACGACGCAGGCCGAGACAGCGACCACCATCAAGAATACGTGCATTGGGCGATCTCCTTCGCGCAACTCGACTAGAGCGTGAGGTAAGGCAGCAGGCGGCCGCCCATGATCACGATGACCCAGGAAGCGAACACCAGCACCGCAACAGCCTTCGCGCCGGCGGTTGCATCATCGCCCGCCTTCACCTTCCAGAGGTCCTCTGACAGCGAAAAATACAGCACCGCAGTGGCGCCGATCGGCAGAAAGAACATCTTCGGCCAGAAGGACGGCTCGTTCACATAACGGCCCGTGTCGGCCATCAGCATCAGCATGCCGGTGAATACGTTCATGATGACGCCGAACACACCGAGCGGCAGCAAGCGGTGAACCGCCGAGAAAGGGATGGATTTGAACAGGCCCAGGATGCGCAGGCACACCACCAGCACTGTCGCGAACACCAGGGTATAGCCGAAGAAATGTACGGTCTGCCACGGCACGAACCAGATCACGTTGTTGATCAGCTGTTCGATCACCGTGCTCCAGCCGAGGGTCGGATCGGTGCGCAGGACGTCGCCTGCCACGTGGATCTCCGGGTGGTTGATCTGTCCCCCGCGGTGGCCGGTCTCGGCCATCACAGCCAAAGTGACAATCGCCAGGACGAGGACCACATTCAGCGAGAACCGGGAGAACCGGCGCAAGTAGCGATAGCGCCACAACTCGATCCAGGCTACAGCGCCGGTCGCACCCAGGCCGAACAGCGAGATCAGGGCCCAATCGCGATGCGCGTTGATCGCGGCCTGAGAGATGCCGGTCAGCGGTGGCTGGGTCAGGGAAAACATCGCCGCGGCGCCGGTGACATAGGTCGGCGCGCCGAGGATGCCGCAGATGACGAAGGCGGTGAGGGCCGCCCGCGTCATGCCCTCGTTGCGGCGGATGAGGCCGAAGCAAAAGAAGAAGAGCGTGAAGACGAAGCCGACGGTCGGGAAGTGATTGAGGATGACGTGGATATGGGCCCAGACGGTGGGCGTGCCCATATCCGGCGTCGGCAAGCTAAATTCCCGGTGGTGATTGATGTCCCAGCCTATCCAGGCGGCGGCGCCCATCAGCACCAAGGTGATGGCTTCCAGACCCAGCACAGCCTTCAATGCGGCGGCCGAAACCTTGGGCCGCTGCTGCCCCCGCCATAGCGCGACCCAGGCCGTCAGCCCGGACAGGACCACTGCCGCAATCGCCGCCAGCGACCATAGATAGTGGGCGTGCGCTTGCTCCTGGGAGGTGAAGGGCCGGTCTGCCAGCTGGGGCAGGGCCCCATGCCCGCTGAGATAGGTCGGCAGGGCCAGCACGCCGAGGCAGCCGAAGACGAACAGGCAGGCGCGCTTGAGGGTCTCATTATCGGTCGCCAAGGCGGCTATGTAGAAGCCCAAGGCGAATATCAGCCCGACCGAAGGGAATACGCTGACCAGGAGGTGAAAGTGCGACCAGGATTCTGGAATCAAATGCATCCACGTTTCCTCGCGTCACTTGTGTGTGGCGGCGATGCAAGAAATCTTCAGCGCAGTGAGTAGAAAGAGTCGGTGACGCGCAATCTCGAAAAGTTACGAGCGTCGCACCACGCAATTTCCCCCTCTTCGCCGACTATTGCTCGGTCTCGGTGCATGAAAGCACGGCCAATCGGGTTCGTCTACTACATTGATAAATATGGCGTATCTGCCTCTCCACGAATTTGCGGCGCGGGGGTGGGAAACCAGGAGCGGTACCTCAGCAATACGCTTTGGCGCGATCTGCAAGAACAATGGCGTCTTTTGCTAGTTACGCCGACCCGCCCTTGCGCCACACTGAAATGGTGAGCTGGGGTCCTGAGATCCAGCGACCTCGATGAAGCCGAAACCTCATGAAGGGTCATTCAAGTGAACACACCTGCAACCGCGATTCCCCTAAAAGCCTTTGCTCGCGCCTATATCAACGGCCAGTTCATCACTCCCCATGGCAAGCAGGTCGTCGATCTGGTGAACCCGACCGACAACAAGGTTATCGGCAAGGTCACCCTGGCAGACCAAATCGACACCCGAAAGGCCATCGGTGCTGCGAAGGAGGCCTTCAACACTTTTTCGCAAAGTAGCAAGGAATACCGGATGGAGCTCCTGCAGCGCTTGCACGACGCCGTGGCCAGGCGAATGGATCAACTCGTTGACGCGACGGTCACGGAATACGGCGCACCGCAAGACCGTGCGACGGGCTCCAACCACCTCGCGGCGAACATTTTCCTGCATTTCAAGAAAGTCCTCGAAGAATTCGACCTGGTCAAAACTGTCGGCACATCTCAGATCGTGATGGAGCCGGTCGGCGTGGTGGGCATATTTACGCCCTGGAATTCGAGCGCCGGCTCGATCGCGATCAAGGTGGCGCCGGCAATCGCCGCCGGATGCACGGTCGTCATCAAGCCCAGCGAGATGAGCGCCATGCAGACCGAAGTGTTGATGGAGGCCTTCCATGAAGCCCGGTTGCCTGCTGGTGTCATCAATGTCGTGACGGGCCTGGGCGAGGTCGTCGGGACGGAGCTGACGCAAAGTCCCGACATTCAGAAAGTCGCTTTCACCGGTTCGACGCAGATCGGAAAGCTGGTCGCCAAGAACTCCCTGGACACAATGAAGCGCCTGACGCTGGAGCTCGGGGGCAAGTCGCCCAACATCATCCTGGACGACGCCGATCTCTCCACGGCGATCCCGATGGCCATCAACGCCTGCTACCTGAACAACGGGCAGGCCTGCATTGCGGCCTCGCGTCTGATCGTCCCGGAAGATCGCCTCGATGAAGTGAAGCGGTTGGCCAAGGCGGCCGTGGAAAAAATCAAAATGGGCGATCCGAGGGATCAGGACGTCACCCTCGGCCCATTGGCCAGCACGAAGCAGTACCAGCGTGTGCAGGCGTACATCAAGTCTGGGATCGAGGAAGGTGCGCAGCTCGTCATCGGCGGGGAAGGTCATCCCCCGGGACTTGAAGGGGGCAATTTCGTGAAGCCCACCGTGTTCGCCAACGTCACCCGCCAGATGCGTATCGCGAAGGAGGAAATCTTCGGGCCGGTCCTGTCGATACTGACGTACAAGACGGAAGCCGAGGCCATTGAAATCGCGAATGACAGCGAATTCGGCCTCATCGCCTACGTAAGCTCGGCGGACAGGGAAAGGGCCACCCGTGTGGCGCGCAAACTCACCGCCGGCCGCGTCCTGATCAATACGTTGAGTCACGATCCGTATGCTCCCTTCGGTGGGTTCAAACAATCGGGAATCGGTCGGGAAGGCGGAATCTTCGGGCTGCAGGAGTACCTGGAACCCAAAGCGATCCTCGGCTAAGTAAGCAATAATGACTCTCCAGGTGCCCGACCGTTTCAAAGTCGCGAACGCCTTTTGGATAGGGCTCGCAAAGATCGGACTGACGCCCGCAGCGGTGCTGAGCCAAGCTCGCCTGCCACTGACTGTTTACGACGGCAGGAAGAACCTCGTCACGACCGCGCAGTTTTTCGCACTCTGGCGCGCCGTGGACGAGATCTGCGGTGATCCGGCCGCGGGGCTGAAAATCGCCACCCAGATCGACGTTGGCAATCGGCCACCGTCAACCATGGCCGCCTACTATGCCCGTGACTATCGGGATGCCCTGACCCGCCTTGCGCGCTTCAAGCAACTGTGTTCGCCCGAGGAACTGCAGATCAGGGTGAGCAAGGATGAGTGCGTGATCGAGCCTGTATGGCTCCATGCGCAGGAAGAAACGCCGTCTTTGTTGACAGACGCCGCCTTCGTCTCCTTCGTCGAACTGGGTCGCCGCGGCACAGGACATCTGGTGACGGCGAAAAGGGTCGAGCTGAAGCGCAGTCCGGAGGCGACCGGCTTCCACGCAGCCTATTTCAAGGGCCCGATCATGTTCGGGGCGCGACGCAATGCGCTGGTCCTGCACGCGACCGATCTTGATCGGCCGTTCCTTACCTACAATGCCGAGTTGCTTGACATGTTGAATCCGCAGCTCGAACGCGCCCTTGAGGAGCGCCGCGCGCAAAGTTCGATCGGCGAGCAGGTGAAATGGATTCTCAAACGCCTGCTCGCGGGAAGCCGCCCGGAGATATCGGCCGTGGCACGCGAGCTCGGGTTGAGCGATCGGACCCTGCAGCGTCGAATCATCGATGAGGGCGCAACCTTTCGCCAGTTGCTGCTCGAGGCGCGGCAGGAACTGGCGCACGAGTACCTCGCGCGGCCGGAGATGGATGTCACGGAAGTGGCGTTTCTGCTCGGTTACGAGGATTCGAATTCCTTCTATCGGGCTTTCCGAACGTGGGAAGGGACGACACCCTCTCAGTTGAAGGCAGCGCTCCGACGAGCTAGAGCGAGACAATAAGCACACAGCAAGAGGCTCATGCGACAGCCCCCGCCTTGCTAACGAAAGTACTTGGTGCACGTAGTAATGGGTAGGCGGACAAAAAAAGAGGAGGCACAGAGATGGACGCGGACATGGTTGCGTTGGTAACGATACCGGGGATGTTCTGTTGGTTTGCCTGGATGATCTTCAGCACGATCCGGCGCTACAAGATCGCAAAGGCTCAGGCAGCACTCATCTCCTGCTCTTCCGAGCGCGCCGCAAGCTTGCCGGCATAATGGGCGCGAAAACGCAAAATCCTGATCCTGAGGCACACGAATGAAGCAGCAGTACTGCGAGAGGGATCAAGAGGTGGCGGCCGCGGCCGCTGGTGGCGCGTGCGATGCGTCGATTCTCGGCCACGCGCGCAGCTGTCCGATCTGTTCAGAAATCCTGCTGATCGCCAGATTGCTAGCGGAAGATCGGAAACTTGCGGCGCACGAGATGAACAGTTTGCCGGATGCGCTCACGGTTTGGCGCAAGGCGCAGACTTTGGCGCGGGAGAGAGCCCTGGCGCGGGCTGGCTTACCGATTCGTGCCGCTCGAATGATCACCTTTGGGGTCGGGTCGGCGCCATCGTGGTTCCCCTCTTGATACTACGGACTCGATGGCTTTGGTCGGGGATGTCAGAGCTCGGATTCGGCCCCATTGCGCCCGCACACGGGGGTGTGGCCCGTGGGCTTAAGTGCGAGTCTGCTTGGGTTCTCGATCGCCGGCGCCTTCGTCCTCATCGGTCTGGGTTCCTGGTACATGCTCCGGGAAGAGTGATCGAACGCCGGTCGTCCGACCTCCGGCGGTCTTAGATGGAAAGCAGGCGCTCAAAGAAGGATCGGTAGCTGCGCAGTGCCAACCGAAGCTCCTCCGTAGAGTCCTTTTCCCCCTCGACCGCTGCGCGTTGGGTCGAGAAGGTCTCAGCCAGGCTCTTGATGACCTGTGCGACCAGCTCATCGCCCTGACGCACGGCGTTCTTGGGGTCATCCACGAAACCCTGTTGGACGATGTTCCAGCGCGCGCGGAACTCGCCGGCCAACGCCTCGGGGAAGAGAGGGGCCAGACTTTCCTGCCGTGTCGGCGGGGCGGCCCTGGTCCTCTCGGGTGCGACTTCGGGGAGTACTTCACGATCGGTGCCAACCTCACGGGTATTCGCCGCGTTCGCCGAGGCGGCGAGGTCCGCGGTCGTCAAGGTTCGCTTCTGACCGCCTTCGCCGCTCATGGTGATGTTCATGAGTGCACCACTATTTTGTGGGTAGGACGCTCGGCCACTGGAATCGCACGAGTTTCCAGTAATTCAGAAAAGAGCGTGCGGTAGTGGACGAACGCCCGGCGCAGCTCTTCTGTATCTGCCTCGCCGCGGCTGCCCCTTACCGCAATGCTGCGTGCAGCCCGATATTCTCCAACCACGGTCGGATGGTCGACCGAGATGTCTGAGGCGCGGCTCTCGAAATCACCCATCGGATAGCCGCGCGCCGTCATGACCTCTTGAACCAGCTTATCCGCTTCGGCAACGGCGCCGCGCGGATCATCGACGAAGAGGCTCTGGACGCGCTTCCACGCCTGGCTGAATCGGGCCGCCAACTCGGCGTTCAACGGCAGAAGCTTCAGTTTCGCGACTCGAGCCTCGCGTTTGCGCAGCTCGGCTTCGGCTCGGGATTGGCCGCCGTGCTGTTCCACGGCGCGATCGTATTCGCTCCCGTAGTGCTTCTGTAAGCGCAACGATTGCCGCTTACGGTGCATCATCACCACTGCGACCGCCGCTACGGCCGCAAGAACCAGGACGGCCAACAAGAGGGTAGTTGTGGTAGTCATATGTGCCTGCCGATTCACCGGCGGGGGAATTCCCGCACACAATGATCCTCGACCAAACGAGCCGGCGGCGTAGCCGGTCCGCACGCGAAGATGTCGTAGGAGTCCGCTCACCGAACCTACGACACAAGGCCGGACACCCCGCAGTGGCGACCTGCGTCTTTGCCGTATCGCTATGGATTCGGCCAAGCCCCTTTGGATGTTGGCCGACGAGGGCCGGAGCTACTGCTTCTGGACGTCGGTCGCCCAGGTGACGGTTTCATCCAGCATGGAATTCAGCACCTCTTCGTCGGTGCTCCCGCTTCGTACCGGGACGTGAAAGGAGTGATCGGCGTGGTCGATGATTTTGAGCGTCGACGGAGCACTCAACCGAGCGACGACGCTTTGTATCAGGGGCAGTTGAGCCAGAGCGTCACGTGTTCCTTGCAGGAACAGTAGGGGAATGTGGATCGCGGCGAGATGGTCCGCGCGCTTCGTGGTCGGCTGCTGGGGCGGGTGGAGCGGAAATCCGAAGAAGCACAGGCCATGGACATGGGGAAAAGGAGTGAGGGCCTGCGCCTGCGAGGTCATCCGAGCGCCAAAGGATTTTCCACCCGCGAACAGCGGCAGGCTCGGTAGCCGCTCATGTGCGGCAGCGACTGCTGCCGCAACAGCCTTATGGCACAGCGGCGCCGCATCCGGTCTCCTGGAGCCTTTCTCCATGTACGGAAACTGATAGCGCAGCGTCGCCATCCTTCGCGCCGCGAGCCCTTCGCACACCGCCACAATAAACGGGTGATCCATCCCGGCACCGGCGCCATGCGCGAACACCAGACAGGCGCTGGCAGCCTTCGGAATGGTTGCAAGGGCCGAAACGGCGATGCCGCTGCTAACGGATATGGAAAGCGATGTCCGCGTCGTCATTGTCGAAAACCCTGTGCCGATCAACCGCGCCAGTGGAAGCCCGGCAGCGACCAAATTCTGCCCCTCTCCCACGGCATTGACGATCCGGGTATCGCCTAGCCCTTGCCGGTGCTGGCTGCGGAGATGCTCGCATCATCCTATGGTTTAAGGTGAATTATTCATACTAACTAGTTGTTTTAACTATAGTTATCGTTCACCAGTGTACCAGACCCGCCGCTACTCATTTTCACCACCGCGCCCAAATCACAGCGCAGCGGAAGCGAAGCCTGCAAAATGCTTGTCGATGGAAGCCCATAACCAGACGGAGCGACCATGGACTCGAACTCTGGCCGAAGGATCAGGCGCGTTCGCCGACAGTCGGGCGACATCAACTCTACCGTGCTGGTGGGCGCCGGAGCCGTCGGACTGGCGGTCCTCGGCTACCACGGCGCTGACTACGACGTACGCCAGACGAAATACTCTACCCGAGAAGAATGCCAGCAGGACTGGAACGATGAGTCCGACTGCACGCAAACGGGCGAACATGTCTTTGTCGGCCCCAGATACTACTGGGATTCGCACCGTAACGTGCCGATGATCGTGGATTCCAACGGCACCGAGCGCGTTGCCACGAGCGCGCACATCGGCCCCAGTGGGGGATCGTTCGGTCGCACCGAAGTGGTCGGACACTTCGCCCGAGGCGGCTTTGGCGGTATGGGGCGGGGATTCAGTTCCGGCCGCGGCGGCTGATGCTTCGGCATCGCATTCAGCCCCGTCCTGATTATATCGCGCGCGTCGAGGCCCAAGGCCTGTCGTTTCATGCGCGCGATCGGTACTGGACCGAGGAAGTCTGCTATCAGCTGAGCGCCGATGATGTCGATGCCCTGGAGGCTGCGACTGCAGAGCTGCACAGGCTGTATTGCGAGGCGTTCGAACGGGTCGTTGCCCAGGACCGCCTGGCCGAATTGGCCATTCCCAAGGCCTATCATGCCGCCGTAGGGCACTCTTGGCGAGACCGATCTGCCTCTCTCTACGGCCGCTTTGATTTGGCGTTCGACGGACAATCGCCGCCCAAATTGCTCGAATACAACGCTGACACCCCGACGAGCTTACTCGAAGCTGCCGTAATCCAGTGGACCTGGAAGCAAGATGTTTACCCCATCGCAGACCAGTTCAACTCAATTCACGAGCGGCTCATTGCGGCTTGGGCACTGCTTCCCGAGCGAGGCCGCATTGTCGTCGCCTGTCTCGCCGATCAGGAAGAGGACTGGGTTACGTCAGCCTATCTATTGGATACGCTCATGCAGGCTGGGCGTGCCGCGGCGATCGTGGAGCTCAGCCAGCTCGGATGGGACCCTCAGCGACGTGTCTTTGTCGATGAAAAAAGCCGACCTGTTGAACAGATCTTCAAGCTCTACCCTTGGGAATGGATGATGCGTGAGGAATTTGGACCTCATCTCTTGGAGTGCCGAACCTCCTTCACCGAGCCGATGTACAAGGCAGCCTTCAGTTCCAAGGGAATGCTGGCCATGTTGTGGGAGTTTTTTCCCGGACATCCGAACTTATTGGAGACGTACCGCGATGCGGGGCATCTGAGGTCCTTCGCCCGCAAGCCCCTGCTGTCACGTGAGGGCCAGAATATACAATTGGTTCAGGATGGCGCCGTTATCGAAGAGAGTGGGGGCAAATACGGCGAAGAGGGCTACATTTATCAGGCCCTGTCGCCGCTACCTGCCTTCGATGGTGCCCATCCCGTCTTCGGCTCGTGGTTGGTAGCCGGCGAGCCCGCCGGCATCGGTATTCGGGAATCCTCTGGATTGATTACGGATAACGAGAGTCGTTTCGTGCCGCATTGGTTTTTGTGAATCGGAATTGCCACATTATTGTCATTCAGATCCTGGGGGTCGCCAATGCTCGCTGATGTGACTGCGTTTCTTGGGTATCTTGCAACTTCCGTGCTTCTGTTAGCCGCATTCGTCTTCATATATGCGAAGGCGACGCCGTATCAAGAGTTTTCACTCATTGAACACGACAACATCGCGGTGGCGATTACGTTCGCCGGTGCCGTCCTGGGCTTCACCATTCCCTTGGTAGCGGCCATCTATTACACGGAGTCCCTGCTTGAGATGTGCCTCTGGGCGGGAATCACCTGCCTCGTTCAGCTCCTCATCCTCCTGCTCCTGCGACGCCAGGCGCATCGTGTCGAGGAGGGCCATGTAGCCTCGGCCGTCATGGTGGCGACGATCTCGCTGGCCGTGGGACTGCTGAATGCGGTCAGCATCAGCCACTGAGTGCGGGCGGAGAATGCCGGCCGCGTGTTTCGGGTCACCGCCGCCGAGCGCATTGGCGCTTGATCAGTTCGCCGAGAGCTTTGACGGCACGCTCCGTGTCAGCCGTCCATGGGTGCCCATAATTCAGCCGAATTGCCTGTGCAAACTCGCGCCGGGCCGAAAAGATGGGACCTGGTGCAACGCTGATGTTGTGGCGAAGCGCTCGAGCATGCAGGTCGAGCGCGTCCGTGCCCTGGGGGAGCTGAACCCAGAGCTGATAGCCACCCGACGGGGATACCCAACGGCACTCGGGCGGGAAATACATCTGCAGGGCGGACACCAGTTTCTTCTGCTGCCGCTCAAGGGTGCGTCGCAGTTTGGCCAAGTGGCGGTCGTAGACTCCGCTCGCCAGGTAGCGCGAAATCGCTGCTTGGATCGGTATGCTGGTCGCCAGTGAAGTCGTGATCTTGCACTTCCTCACCGCGGAGGCAAATCGACCGGCTGCGACCCATCCGAGTCGGTAGCCCGGAGCAAGGGTCTTGGCGAACGAGCCGCAGTCGAGAATCAAACCGTTCCGATCCCAGACCTTGGTAATCCGAGGCCTGTTTCGCCCAAAGTACAGCTCGGCATAAACGTTATCTTCGATCAGCGGGATTTCACGCGCCGCCAGACTCTGCACCAAGCGCTCCTTTGAGGCGGCTGGCAGGTTCGCGCCGAGCGGATTGTGAAAGGTCGTCATGAACCAGCACGCTTTGACGGGCACCTCACGCAGGGTCCGCTCCAGCACATCCAGATCGAGGCCACTCTCGGGGGTGGTCGGAATTTCCACCGCCTGGCGACCGGCCGACTCAATCGCCTGCAGGCAGCCATAGAAGGCGGGCGATTCAATGGCCACGATGTCATTGGGTTCAGTCACCACCTGCAGGGCGAGGTTGAGCGCCTCCAGGCCGCCCGCGGTAATGACGATCTCCTCAGGTGAGACCTCCGCGCCTCCCAGCCGGTAGCGGCGCGCGATCTGTTTGCGCAGCATCAAGCTTCCGGGCGGCAGATCCTCGACCGTGCTCCAGGGATCCAGTTGCTGGGCGACGAATGCCAGGTGGCGTCCAAGTTGCCGCAAGGGAAACAGTTCGGGGCTGGGAAACGCCGAGCCCAGCGGCACGCAATCACGCTGCCGGGCTGCCTCGAGGATTTGGAATACGAGCTCGCTGACCTCCAGATGCTCCGGTATGCGGGCTTTTGGAGGAGGTGGGGGCGGCGGTGCAACGCTCGTCACGAAAAAGCCGGAGCGGGCACGTGATTCCAAAAGCCCCCGCGCTTCCAGAATTTCATAGGCCCTGACCACACTCGCCGGACTGGCTGATCGCTCCCGACACAGCGCACGGATCGAGGGCGCTCGGGCACCCGCACCCAACGTGCCATCGCGAATCAGAGCTTCAAGATCTCGCGCGAGCTCTTCATATAGTCTCATAGTCTCACCGGCGGCTCTGCCTATCGCCGCCGGCAAGCTAAAGATGTCAGGGACCGGAATGCGGCGAGATCAGATGCAGATGATAACCAGCCAGCAAGATCACGAACAGAGCCAGTGACAGCCCGACCCGCCAGCTCAAGGCATGTACCATCTGCCCGGATTCGTCCCGTCCGGAACTCATGTGAAACAACGCTTTCCCCAGGGAGACGACAATCGCCCCAAGAAGCAGAATCACAACAACCTTGAAATCCTCTGACATCAGCGTATCTCCCGCAAGTGCTCCGCACGCTGCTCCCGCCGGATGGTCGATATGACCGAGGCAGCCGCGACGGACAGCATGCCCAGCAATGCCGCCATGAGCACCACCAGACCTCCGGCAAGTCGATAGCCCTCGATGAGTCCGAACACGACCCCGACTGGCGTCGAGACCAGAAGAATGGGCTTGGCGATTCGCATGGCGCTAGCCTAGCGGCTTGCAGCCGTGCCGGGCAGATGCAGATAGGCCGTCTTTTAAGCAGTACAGATGGAAGGCGGGGTCCTACCGATGATCGAGGCGCGGGCCCCGCCTTTTGCCGCCAAAGGCCTGCGAACATGAAACTGTCTACATCCCTGTGCAGAGAGGATTCAGTTATGGCCACTAACCGGCAAACCGGCCCCGCCCAGGCCCGCGCCCTGAGGATAGGCCGTGGGCGGACCCGAAAAATCCCGGCGACTTCGGGCACCCCGGGCACAGATGGCCAAGACTGAACCGCGATGGGAGGCTCGGCCCGAGCCAGATGACTTCACTGCGGCCTTGAACTATCTGTCGCTGCAATACCGAAGTGTGACGGCCCGAAGTCTGTTGCCGAAAGCGCGGAGCACACGGGTATCCGAGCACATCGCCAAAGACATTCTCCGAGCAGGTAACTTGCCGCTCCTACCGACGGACGAAAGGCATGTCGCCGAAAATCTCAGGCGCATTCACAAGGGGAAGACTTTGTCGCCCGTCATTCTCATTCAGGGCGACCTGACCAAGGGGCGCCCCTTCACGATTGCCGAGGGCTATCACCGGATGTGTGCTGCCTGCAACGCTGATGAAGACGCGCCGGTGCGCGGCATCCTGGTCCGGATTTAGGCCTCGGCCGGTCAGGTCACATGCCACGAGCGTTATGGAAAGGTGCCATTTCATTCGGACTGGTTTACGTGCCGGTGGAGATTCATCCTGCATCACAGGAGAACACCCTGCCGCTGCACATGTTGGACAGCAGGGACTTCGCGCCGATCGGGTTTCACCGCGTCAACAAAAGTACCGGCAGGGAAGTCGAGTGGAAGGATATCGTGAAGGGGTACGAATACAAGAAGGGCCAATACGTGGCGCTTTCCGATGCGGACTTCAGACACGCAAATATCAAGGCCTCCGAAACCATTCAGATTGACACCTTTTGCGATGAATCACAGATTCCGCCGATGTACTACGACAGGCCTTACCACCTGTCTGCCGCCAAAGGCGGTGACAAGGTGTATTCACTGCTGCGGCAGGCGCTCAAATCGACCGGCAAAGTCGCAGTCGCCACCTTTGTCATGCATCAGCGACAGCATCTGTGTGCGATCGCGCCGCAGGGCCCGGCGCTCATGCTCTTGACCTTGCGCTTCGCCGATGAGGTCCTTCCGGCTGAGAAGCGTGGCCCGACGGCAAAGATTACCGCATCCGAACTCTCCATGGCCAAGCAGCTCATCCAGAGCATGCAGGGCAGTTTTGCCGCCGGCAAGTTCAAGGACACCTATCGCGCAGATTTGAAGCGTCGAATCCAGGAAAAGATTCGTCGCAAGGAATTCCACTCGGTGGCGGTTGGGGAGCCGGTGGAGAGCGAGCGCCCGAAGGCAACGGTTCTGGATCTCACCGCAGCGTTGAAAGCGAGCGTGAGCAGGGCCGGAAAAGGCAATGTCAGACGTGGACCTGGAAAGACGCGACGGAGTGCATGAGCCCCGATGAATCAGGCGTATGCATAGGGGCCGCCTTTGGCCAGGGCCGCTTGGTAGGCGGGACGAGCATGAATCGTATCCAACCATTTGAAGACATGGGGATGCGCAGGACTGGAAATGCCTGCGCGACTTCGCGCGGCCTCGAGCGGAAAGCTCATCATCACGTCGGCGGCCGTGAAACTCGTGCCGGCAAACCAAGGCCGCCCGGCGAGCTCAGATTCGACGTAGTCCATATGAACATCGACCATCGGCTGGAATTTCTTCAGCGCGAGGCGTCCGAGCAACGGTACCCGGCTGAGAACCAGTTTGGCGAACAACACCGGCATCAAGGAGCCTTCGGCGTAATGCAGGAAGTGCCGGTAGCGTAGAGCGTCCTCGCGCTGTGCGGGCGCGCCGAGGCGGCCTCCGCCCATCTCGACGAGATATTCTATGATCGCGCCCGTCTCGGCAATTACTCGCCGCTGGCCATCCGCGTCGCGGTCTTCGATGACCGGCGACTTTCCGAGCGGATGCACGAGGCGCAGCTGCGCAGGGGCGAGCATCGTTTTCTGGTCCCGCTGATATCGTTTCACGTCATAGGGCACCCCCAGCTCCTCAAGGAGCCACAGAACCCGCTGTGACCGACTGTTCTCAAGATGGTGGACGGTGATCGTCATGGGTCGCTCCGCTATCCCAGCGCACCTGGCACACCGCCGAGGGTATCGCATGCTGGCTGAAGAACCTGAGCCATCGACGCTGATTGTCCTGGAGTCGATCCCCGGGTCCCTTGACTTCGATCAAGCGATACCGTCGTTCCGCCGGCCAGAATTGGATCAGGTCCGGCATCCCGGATGAATTCTCTTTCAGGTCATCGAGCAATCGTTCGAAGCACAGTTTCAGATGCGCCGCGGGAATGCATTGCATCGCGAGTCTCAGCAGCACAGGCTTGAGCCGTCCCCATCGCACGAAGTGGGTACTGACGCCGGCCTTTGCCCGATACAGGCGCCAGATTAGCGCCTCGTGCTCGCCCGTCTCCAGCGATCCCAGCAAGGTATCAAACTGCTGCGCGCGCCTGGCCCGGAACTCTGCGGTGTAGAGATCAGCAGGGGCCGCCTGAAAGGGGTGAAAAAAGGCGCCGGCGACGGGCGCGAAGAGCGCCTCCCAACATAAAAGTCCGAACAGTGAACTCACCAGAGAATTCTCGACATAGAACACCTGAGAGTGCGGCTGGCTGAGCCGTTCGCCGACGGCAAGCTCGAGGCGGCCGCGACCTGCCACCTTGGGCAACGTGAGATCAATTACCGATGTGCCTTCCATCATGCTGCGCTTTCTCGGCGCCTGACCCTGCCGGCGTTCAATACGTGCCAAAGCACGCTCGATGACCTCCCGTTGCGCTTCGCTGCAGCTAAGGCCCTGGGCGATCCGTGCGTCCCGCGCCGCGCCTTCATAGCGACCCAGGCGCACCTGCAGGCGTATCGCGCGCACCAGGCCCTCAACGGCGCCGCACGCGCGGTAGCCCTGCAGGGCCAGTTCCGTCTCCCCTTGTGCCTCGAGCCGCTCGCCCACTCGAATCTGCAGCTGGATGAATCGGGACCGCAGCCAGCCGCTGATCGCTTCGGGCACGAACGCCATGTCGCAAACCACCGTGGCCGGCTCGCCGGCCTCCAGCGCGGCTCGGCATTCATTCAGTCGATAGAAGTGATCAATCTCTTGCCGGCACCGAAAGGCTCTCGCATTGGCCGCGATGGCGACCCTCTCGTAGCGTTTCACCCCCAGATCCGCCAGTACGAATTCCGCCCACGACTGGTAGTGGTTACCGAAGAACAGTTGCTGCAGGCGTCTGACCATCGGATCGACGCAAAGGTGGATGACACAGCCTGCCAGACTGGAATTCCACTCTGCCAACGACCGAGGGGCCGGTGGCTGGACTTCAAGCGGCAGTGCCAACTGAGTCGCCTGCGAATGCGGTCGTTTCGAATCGGCGCGCCGGATGCGCTTGAATCCCAAGGCGAGACGCAACTCCTCCGAACTGAGAATACGCGAAAGATCCTCAGCGGAAACCCGCGGATCCGTCTCCAGCCAGCCCAGTGCGGCAAGCTCCTGCAGCGCTTGGTTCAGATCCGGCACCTCGGCATATTGCAGCGTCGAGCGTCTGAATAGCGGGCCTTTGCGCATCACGAGGCGTGTCAGCAGGCACTGCGTCGGCTCGGTAAGGAATGCAAAGCGCTCGATGAACTGCGCCTCCTCGGCACTCAACAGGCCGGCATAGCGCTCCTTGAGGGTCGCCAGCGCGATTCGGAAGTTATGCAGATAGTAAAGCGGCTGCAGCGGCCCAGCCGGTACCGTTGCCGGCGGCGAATCGACGGCTTCCGGACACTCAGCGGTCGCGGTCGACATCGGAGACTGCGCCGAAAATCGCTCGATGTGCTGCGCGCACCTGGAAGATGCTCGGTTTGGTGGCTCCGAATTTCACGAAGGCTGCCGCAGCAACCTTGATCCGATCCTGATCGGAGAGCGGGGACAGCCAGCGTTTGATGATCAGGCTCGGTGCGCCCTCCGGCGGATTGTCCTGGACCTGTTGAGCATAGGCGACCAGGACCTTCACCGCCCGTTTAAAGTCGGCCTCGGTCGGCCGCTCCTGAACACCCTGGCAGAGCAACACGGCCTCCAGAAAGGCCCGTTCCGCGCGATTTAACTCGCTGTCATCGGTCATGATGTCCGGAACTGTCACGGGAGCTCTCCGCGGGGGCAAACCCAGAATCTACACCCCTGGACCGGTCGTACAGCAAGCGCTCCCGGCCACTACTGTATGAAGCCGCCGCGATCGGCGGCCACCCGATCCGGGTTGGGGCGACACCGGACCTACCAGCATTTAATATTGAGCGCATATGCAGGGCGGAGCGGATTCGACACCAATGCGGCAGGCTGGATATGGTTGACCGGGCGCTCGTGAGTCGTGTCTGCAAGGTCCTGCTGTTGGCCGCGCTCGTGGTCTATCTGGTCCTGAGAGGGGTTATACCGGGGTTCACGGCGATTACCGACGATTTCCCGGAGTACTTCACCTCCGCAAAGTCCGTGCGCGACGGACAGGATCCGGTGAAGCTCTACGATGGAGACTGGTTTCGCGAGCAGACCCGTCGCTATCAGGTCGGGTCTCAGGAAAATCCAGGCGAATTTTCCCCGTATCCGCCGCCGACGGCATTGCTGCTGATACCGCTCACGGGCTTCAAACCGCTGACGGCGTTGCGCATCGTGGTTGTTCTGAATGTGGTCTGGCTGATCTGCGCGATGCTCCTGGTGAGCAGGATCTTCGCGTGGCGTCTGCTCGATTCGGCGTTGTTCATACTTTTATCGGCGTGGGCTCTGCGCAACGGTTTGCGTTTTGGCCATCCGTACATACTCATTTCGACATTCTGCCTGCTGGGATACTATCTCTATCTCAAACGCATGCCGTGGCTGGCGGGACTGTGTTTGGGTGTCTTCGTACCGATCAAATATTATCCGGTGATCGTTCTGGCCGGTTTCGCCCTGCACCGGCAGTGGCGAGTATTGCTCGCGGGTGGCATCGCGGTGGCCGCCGTGGGATTGGTCAGCATCGGTGTCCTGGGGTGGAAGGTACATCAGGTCTTCCTCCTTGATGTACTGGTGAATCACCTCTCGGGACATCTCATTCCGGGTCCGCGGTTCACGGCGATATTTCAGTCCTTTGATACGCTGTTCGAGAGATTGTTCATCCTCGATCCTGCGAGAAATCCGCATCCGTGGCTTTCGGCGCCAGGGGCGGTAACGCCCGCCATCGTCAGTACCAAGGTCCTGCTGGTGCTCGCGGCTGCGGCCGCGCTGATTCGTCTTGTGCGCCTCGATAGCGTACGCGCGATCGGGCCGACGATCGGGATCCTTGGGGTTCTGGCGTTATTGATCGCACCGGGCTCGGGGAGCTACGCATTTGTGCTGCTTTGGCTTCCCGTTGCGCTGCTCATCGACTACTTCCTGTCGGAGCGTGCCCGCGTACCGGCGTTGCTCATTCTTTCCACATACGCACTCATCGGCTTCATTCCCTATGGCTTCGCCTATCGATTCGAAGGCCATGGCGGTTTCACCATATTGGCCTTCCCGAGACTGTTCCTGCTGCTCGCAATGTTTGTTGTGAGCATCTATGCGGTCGCCTTCTCACGCCCTGCGCCGGAACGTGCCGCACCTTTGGTTAGCGCGACATGCGAGACGTGCAACGGCTCAGGCACCTGAGAGACAATCTCGCAGCAGGAGGCGCACCAATGCGGATTGGCGATGGGTGTCGGTCTTTTGAAAAACGCTCTTGAGCTGATTGCGCACCGTCCCCAAACTCACATCCAGGAGTGCTGCGGCCACTTTCAATTCATGCCCCGCCAGAATCATTTCGGTGACCCGTATTTCCGCTGCCGTCAGGTGATAGCGCTGACGCAGCAACTGTGCGCAACTGGGCGTTGGCACGTCCGGATCGGTCACCAATAAAATGACGTGCTCGGTCGATCCGTTGAGATTCGATGCCGCGGGAATGACTGTTACCGAGAGGGGCCTCTTGCCGTTGCGCCGCTGCAATTTCAGCGTGCATGATTGTCCGGCGCCATCCAGTGGTGCAAAACCCTGAGCGATCTGTCGCCGCAGTCTGCGCGTGTCATCTTCGGTGCTCGCCTTGAGGCCCGCGGAGTTCTCGGAAAGACCATCGGCCCCGCGCAGACGAAGCTCGGCACGAGGAGAGGCGAACGCGGTCCTGCAGTGGACATCGACGTAGATCACCTCCTGTGCAGCCAGCGATATCACGTCGCGACTCAATCGACTCTGGCGCGCCGCCTCCGCGAGGCGGAAATGGATTTCCGCGGCGCGACCGAGGTGCGGCAGGATCTGTCTCAGGCGTGACGTTTCCTTGCGCAGAAACGGCTTCCGGCCTTCTTCCCGAGTCAGGCATAGATAGGCCGCGCAATCCTCGCGACGATACGCATTGACATACAGACAGGTGTACATGCCCTGAGGCTTGACCCAGTCCGTATAGAACTCGCTGTTAAGAAACCTGCGTTTGGGCAGGGCGTCTTCGTCGGTCACAAACCTTCCGGCAGGTAGCGACATGACGAAAGCCGGCATGGGATCTACCTTGGCGTAGTGCTGCCCGTAGCTTTCCGCGAACGAGCGGTTCGTATGAGCAGCGGCCGTTGCAAATACTTCGGCTCGCCCGCCTCGGCACAATAGGATGTGACTCGTGAAAGCACCGATCAGGCGCTCCGTCTGGCCCATCGCCATCGGCCACTGAGGCGGGGCAATGCTTGATTCGTAGATCGTGCTGACTAATTCGGCAAATGACTGATCCATTCTCGCTCCAGCTCATCTGTACGCGGTGCGCTTTATCCCATTTGGGACATGCCGCCGATTCCCTGTCCGTATAGTCTGCGCCGGAATTACCGAGTCAAGAGAACTATTGTCTGACGCAGGTCGTCCGCTGAGTCGAGTTCATCCACGCGCAATGGTGGCGACATAAGCGAGGACAAGTGCTGCATCGCAGCGATCATGTTCAAGTGGCGCGACGGTCTAACAGTAATTCAATCAAGCCGTCGGGCCCGCCGTCACCAAAGGGAGCCCGCATGTTTCGCACCCCGGAATGGATTGTCCTTGCAGCAATATTATTGACCACGCCGATCGCAAATGCGCAGGTCACCGTAACTTCCGGAGATGGCGGTGAGACGGTCGTCGAGACGGTGGTCACCGACTCGCCGTACGGTACGGTCAGGCTGACCTGGCCGGCCGACGCCAACATCGCGGGCCACCTGCAACCGGACAGCCCGTACTGGGTCGAGGGAATCAATCAAGACGGATCGATGCCACTGAGCGTCGCGAATGCGTTTGTCGCGAAGCTGAATGAGAGTGCGTACCTGAAGATCACGACGTGGAGCCTGCCCATCACGATCTATGAGGATGCGAGCTGCACCCTCAAGGCGGCGGGAGGACGCTTCGGGTACGACTGCGGGGAGGACGTTGCCGGCAACGCGGGCTATCCGTACAGCGAGTTAGCAAATCTGTTCTACAACGTGATGGGCGGGACAACGCACAACAACATCAAGCGAGTGCATGGTCCGAACTACGCTCTTTTCCATGACGTACAACCCTATCTGTATTGGTCGCAGACGGGTCAGTACGAAGCCTTGAAATTCGGCAACGACTTTTGGTTCCAGAACGGTTTTCAGGGCACGGAGGACCAGTACGACAGCATGTTTGTGATTCCGGTATCAGTGACCACGACCGGCTCCAGGCCGACAGGGGTAAAGATGGATGCCGCCTGTGCAGTTCAGCCGTCCTGCCCGGGTCTGCTGCCGGGGCTGGGGCTGACAACGACGGTGTATCCGGCCAGGCCCAGTTTGCAGCCCCGGTTGAATGGCCAGGTGATCTACGATCCCGTTACGGATCTTGGATATTTGGCGAACGCGAATCTGGCGGGGTCGCTCAGAAAGGACAGTGAGTACTATGTGAGCGGGATCAATCCGGACGGCTCAATGAATCAGGGAACGCTGATCAGGTTTCTGGCGGCTCTCAACAATCCGGATCATCCGTACCTGGGGCTGACCGGGTGGAACGTACCGACCACCGTGGCAGGAGGCAAAAACCCGGACTGCACGGTTCAGGTGGGTGGGGCGGGGCCGGACATTGGCTATAACTGCGACGGCACCGCGAGTGCACTCGGAGAGCTATACTACAACCAGTTTGGTATCGCGGCGGGTCACAGCGTGGATGAGGCTGTGGACGGCCAGCGAGGGTACTTCTACAACCTGGCGGCCAACTATTATTGGCAGTGTGATCCGGCGCCGGGGCTGCCTCCTTCACAATGCGCACACACCATTCCGGATGGGCAGATTCCGAGCTTTTCTTTCCTGAGCGGATATCAGGGAGTCCAATCAAATCCGAACGACTTGTTCGTGATGCTGGTGGTGCCGGGCGATGAGGTGCCGCCACCCCAGCCGCGGCCACCTCCGCCTACCAAGTGCCCACCGGGCGGCGCCAACTGCCATCTTTGAGAGCGGATAGGGCCCGGTCATAATGTGTCAACCGACTGTTATCGCCAGCGTTTCAACTTGTAACTGAGGCTTGCTGTAGGTGATGTCCTCAGGTGCCGCTTAGCCGTAAGCATCACCAGATCAATTTAGGAGTTGCCATGAACAAGCCGAAACGAGCATTGATAACCGTGTCCCTGATCGCACTCATCGGATCAGCGGGGGCGGCATTCGCACAGACGACACCCGACGTACCGGATCCAGGTCATCCGCGCGTCAATGAGGTGCAGCAGCGGATCGACAATCAGGAGAATCGTGTTGATCGCGGTGTTTCTGATGGGCAGATCAACGCCAAGCAGGCGGCCCATGATGACGCCAAGCTGTCCCGCGAGCAGAACAGTTTGAATCAGGACCAAGCCAAGGATGGAGGTCACATCACCAAGGGCGAACAGCGGAATCTGAACAAGCGACTGAACAAAGGCAGTCGCCAGATTCATCGTCAACGCAAGACCTCGTAGTCACAGGCCCGCTTGAGCAGGCGGTTGCGGAGGTGGCTCTTGCTCACCTCCGTCTACCGCGACCGCTTCGTACTGGCGGCGGAATGACGATTTAACCCCGCTCGCGCGTCTGTCTCGTTTCAGTTCATAGGTGAGTCACCTGAGGAACTGAAATGATCCGTATCTTATGTGCAATGATTCTGGCCGCGGCCGCAAGCATGTGCAATGCGCAAACTGTCGGTGAAATCGGCAAAATCGCCGTCATCGACAGAGATACGGGGGTGGCGCTGGTGCCGCACCGGTATCGGGGCGAGTACTGGGTGGCAGGAGTGCCCGGGGGGCGTTATGCCATAGAAGTCCGCAATCGTTTGGGTGAGCGGCTGCTGGTGGTGGCATCGGTCGACGGGATAAACGTCATTTCAGGCGAAACTGCCGCCTGGGATCAAGTCGGATACGTGTTCGATCCGGGCGAGCAGTATCAAATCGGCGGCTGGCGCAAAAGCGACACCGATGTCGCTGCGTTCACATTTACCGCACTCCCGAATTCTTACGCGGCGCGCACGGGGCGACTCGCAAATATCGGGGTGATCGGCGTCGCAATGTTTCGGGAGCAGCCGCCAACCGGCGTTGCACGCGAGCACCCGCGTTTGCCCGCCCCCGTTGCCGATGCGGCGGCGAGCGCCGGGGTCGCGGCTCAGGCGGCACCGATGATGCGCGCGCCCACAAGTCCCGCTCCCGAGGCAAAGCTTGGCACAGGCCATGGCGAGCGCGAGTACTCCTACGTGACCCATACGCAGTTCGTCAGATTGCAGCCAGAGCCGAATGAGCTGATTCGTATTCACTACGACAGTCTCGAGAATCTCGTGGCGATGGGGGTCATCCGGCGACCGCCGCCGGTGTTGCCCCCGACGGCCGATCCGTTTCCCGGTTCCCCGAATCAACAGTACGTGCCGGACCCACCAGGATGAGCGCCTAGGAATGGCCGGGCAGCAGCTGTCATAGTGCGGTACATGGATCCGGTGCCGCCGAGTGACGAAGTCCTGATGCAGCGCTACGCTGGCGGGGACGCGAAGTCATTTGAGGCGCTTTATCAAAGGCATGAGATGCGGGTCTGGCGCTTCCTGGAGCGCAACGTCCGCAATGCCGCGATTTCCGATGAGTTGATGCAGGAAGTCTGGTTCTCGGTGGCGCGCGAGGCAGCGCGCTACCGGCCCAGCGCCCGATTCACGACCTGGCTGTTTACCATCGCCCACAACCGGATGGTGGATGCAATTCGAGTCCGCCGACCGCAGGTGAGCCTCGAGGCATGTGAATTTCACGACGATCCGCGGCATGGGCCGCACGCCGGTGCCGTCGCGCAGGAACAGGCTGAGGCGCTCAATCGGGCGGTGGAAGCGATATCGGCGGAGCAGCGTGAGGCTTTCCTGCTGCATGTCGAGGGCGGCTTGACGGTAGAGGAGATCGCAGCTGTGACGGCTTGCAGCTTCGAGACCGCCAAGAGTCGTCTCCGCTATGCCCGCAGCAGGCTGCGCGAGCTGCTCAAGGAATACCTATGAACGAGACTCCGCCAAATGACGATCAGGGCGATGACCTCGAGGACCTGTACCGCAGGAGTTCCGCCCACTTCCCGAGTCGACCCAGTGCAAGGGCGCGCCAAGCGATACTGGAACATTCGGCGCGGCTTGCGAAGCATCCCTCACATACGCAGTTCTCGGGTGCCAATTGGCGGCGGCCCGTTCTCTTCGGATCACTCGCGGCAGCCGCAGTCGCGTGCCTGCTGATCGGGCCCCAGTTTCTGCATCACAGCGCGCCGTCACCGCACGTTCCGGCACCCGCGATGCAAACTGCACCCAGTGCGGCTGCTCCTGCGCCCGACAACTCCCAACAGGTGACTTCCACAGCCACCAGCGCCGCTCGGATGGCCGTCTCCAACATGCAGGCCAGGCGCATGCCGAACGCCCCCGGCGCGGCCGCCGTTGATGCCCGGGATGCCGACGGGCGCACCGCGCTGATGCTGGCCGTATTGCAGGGCCGCCTGGACGCAGTCGTTGACTTGTTGCGGCGGGGTGCTGATCCCAATGCCGCGGATACCGCAGGGGTGACGCCGCTAGAGGCGGCTCGCGCCCAACAACGGCCGGAAATCGTCGATGCGCTGTTGCACGCCGGTGCCCGCTAGAGGTTAAGGCGCGCGCGCCGGTTTGACGGCTGTCGAAATTCGCCCCATCCTGCGAACCTCGGAAACGGCGACCGATCGGAACACAGGGGGTATCGGATGAAATTGGGACCCATCGCGGCCGCGTGCGGCCTGGTAGTGCTCGCCACGGTGAGCAGGGCACAGGTTCCTGCCAACATCGCCGAGAAGGTCCGTGCCGCAGGCCAGGGCATGGACCCCACCATCGGCCAGCTGTACGCGCCGATGTTCCCGAAGGAGGCATGGGCCGGCGTCAGCATCGAGCGGGACATCGCCTATGGTTCCGACAGCCTGCAGAAGCTCGACGTGTTCATGCCGGAGGGTGCGAAGGGCAAGAAACTGCCGGTACTCCTGTTCGTGCATGGGGGCGGCTTCACGCGTGGCGACAAGCACGGCGAGTTTTATCCCGACAACATCACCCTATGGGCCGCGAAGAACGGCATGGTCGGCGTCAACATCGACTATCGTCTGGCGCCGAAGGACCCCTGGCCGGCCGGTGCCACCGATCTGGCCGCGGCGATCGCCTGGACCCACGCGAATATCGCCCGCTACGGCGGCGATCCGAACCGCATCGTGCTGTTCGGCCATTCAGCCGGTGCCAATCATGTCGCCGACTACGCCGCACATCCGGAGGTCCGAGGCGCGGAGGCCGCGGCGGTCAAGGGCGTGATCATGCTCTCCCCCGCGTACTCCACCGCGCCTGCCGCCCGCCCCAATGGCTACTATGGCCAGGATGCCGATCTCGGCTCGGCGGCGGGGCAGATCACACGCCTGACCGCCAGTCCGTACCCGCTGTTTTACGGCTATGCGCAGTTCGATCCGCCACCGATGAAAGCGACCGCCGCGGCCCTGATCGAGGGGCTATGCCGGACCAAAAGTCGCTGCCCCACCTCTGTTGAGCTGAAGGACTCCAACCACTTCTCCGAGGGCATGGCGGTCGGAACGCCGGACCAGCAACTGACCGGGCCACTGCTGAAGTGGATCAAGTCGCTGCCCGCGAAGGGGTAGGGAGCAAGGGCATCAGCCCATCGCGTTGAATTCGCAAAACCGGGATCCGCACGCAGCCTCGCGGCTGATTGCGCTGACGGTGGCCTGCGCCATGTTCATGGCGCAACTGGACGCCTCGGTCGTACTAGTCGCGCTGCCGGCCATGGCCCGCTCCTTCGACGTGCACGCCGTCGACCTGAGTCCCGGCGTGACGGTCTACATTCTGGTACAGGCAGTGCTGCTGCCCAGCAGTCACTGGCTG